>Ga0105237_10001862_pt1 | contig 26964 bp, 21 predicted proteins | sample KBSC24metaG_FD_81520 | JGI IMG/M metagenome (GOLD analysis project Ga0105237, IMG submission 81520) | Corn rhizosphere microbial communities from Kellogg Biological Station, Michigan, USA - KBS C2-4 metaG | ecosystem: Host-associated > Plants > Roots > Rhizosphere > Soil | place: Michigan, USA...
CACCCTGGCTATCATCCCGATCTACATGAGCATTTGGACATCGCAAGGAGCGGAACAGACTGCCCGGTTCCTGACACTTACCTTCGACTTCTTCCTGGTTGGGGCCATCGGAATCCTCGCCACGATGATTGCCGCGGCGCGTCCGCTTGTGGTGCTGCTCGCTTCGTCGAAGTACGCGGGTGTCGATCGATTGATCCCGATCTTCGTCGCAGGGCTTCTGATTTACAGCATGCATGTGTTCGTCGGCGCGGGACTTCTGATTCACAAACGTACGCTGCTTATGGCCGCGGCAATGATGGTATCGGCGGTTTTGAATATCGGCCTGAACTGTCTTTTGCTGCCACGAATGGGCTTGATGGGCGGAGCGATCGCGACCGTGTTGAGCTACCTGTTCTGCATCTTGTGGCTTGGGCGCGCTTCCAATCGGCATTTGCGACTGCAGATTCAGTCCGCCTGTATCATGAAATACCTTGCTGCGGGAGCGATCGCTGCGCTAGCCGGTTCGCGTATCGAGGCCGGATCGCACTTTCTCGACCTGGCCGCGAAATCCGCAGTGGCGGTTTCGCTCTATCTACTTTCGCTGTATGTGCTGGACGACCGCGTGCGGCATTGCGCTGGATGGGCAGCCGGACGACTGAGGGCTGCCGTTTGAAAACTTCGACAGTGTTTCCCATGCGGGCGATCACTCTTGGATTTCATGACATCGCACCAGAAGGTACAACCGCGAAACCCATTGCGGCTGCACACACCACCGTCTACACAATTCCGCAGCGCGAATTTCGTCGCCATCTGGAAGAGGTCCATCGAGCTTCCGGGAGTGACGGAGCGGCGCGCGTAAGCCGGTCCGAGATGTCCCGGCCCGGCAGGAGAGTCTTTCTGACATTCGACGATGGTCCGATTAGCGCCTACACCTGCGCGGGACCCGGACTCGCCTCGATCTGCTGGCCGGGTCACTTCTTCATCGTGACGGACTGGATTGGCCAGCCCGGGTTCCTCGACCGCAACCAGATTCGCGCCCTGCACGCTCAGGGGCATGTGATCGGCAGCCATTCCAGTAGCCATCCTGAGCGCATGTCCAGCCTGCCTTGGAGCAGGTTGCTGCGTGAATGGTCGGAAAGCGCTCTGATGTTGGGTGACATCGTCGGCGAACCGGTGCGGATCGCTTCCGTGCCTGGTGGCTACTATTCCGACGACGTCGCCCGGGCAGCAGCGACGGCTGGAATTGAAATCCTGTTTACCTCCGAACCCACCACAAGAACGGTGAGCGTAGACGGTTGTTTGATCCTGGGGCGGTACGCGATCCGGAGATCCACCCGCGCCGAAGTTTCCGGTTCAATTGCCTCGGGGAGTTGCTGGCCGCTAAATCGTGAGAAGTTGCTGTGGCTTGTCAAGGAAGCTACCAAGGGTATCGTGGGGCCTTGGTATCCAAGCTTAAGGCGGAGAATGCTGGCAGAACATACCGGCGCTGAGCATCGGTGAAATGATGCGGGAAAAGCAATTCACATTGGTCGGTTTGCGGCGGACCGCCGGTACACTGCTGGCTTTCCTACGCGATCATGTTTTCGGCATTTCGATTTCGATCGTGTTCGAAGCATCCTGCGAAATTGGGTCGAGTGAGGGTTCTTGTCCCCTGATTGCGTTTCGTTTTGGCGGTGAGCCCGATGTCTGGGCTTTCACTCGCGAGCGCCATGACTATGGGGAGGCCGAAAAGCGATTGGGCATCGAGCGTCTCAAGTGCGGCGACAAGCTCATCATCGGAGAACTTGAGCGCGAGGTTGTGTTCTACGGCTGGCTGATGCTCGGCAAAATGGATCTCGATGTGAATGCGGAAGTACCCCTCTCCCACAACGCGGCATACAGTTATAAGATCTACGCTGTTCCGGACGTTCGCGGACGCGGCATCTGCGGAGCCTACTACCAACATCTCAAAAATTTGCTTCATCAGCAGGGTTTTGAACGCCTTGTATGCCGCATCTCGCCAGGTAACGAAGCTTCTATACGAGCCCACGCCCATGCAGGCTTTCGTGCCTGCGGGCTGCTCTGCAAAGTCGGCGTACCGTGGCACTCGCTATTTTTCGCCGATCCTGCATTACGAACCTGGCTGCCGACCATTGCCCCAAGTCAATATTTCACAAGGAGAGGATTTCTGCTGAGACATGCGGCCCTAAACCAGGTTGAAACCAGGGCTTAGCAGCGAACGATATGTTGTCTCTTCACAAAGTAGCGGGACTTCTTGCGGAAGAGCTGCCGGACGAGCTTCTGATTTACGATACCAAGCGGCACCGGGCACATTGTCTGAACCGTACCAGTGCGGCCGTTTGGAGAGTCTGTGACGGCGTCGCATCCGCACGCTCAATTAGCGACCGTCTGCAGCGCGAACTGGGTGTGGAACTGGAAGAAGAACTCATTCTACTGGCCACCCGGCAACTGAAAGCGGCCGGCCTGATCGAAGGGGCATTCGAAGATCCCAAAGCCCGGCCACTGACCAAAAGCGACTCCAGACTTCGGGAGGCATCAGCACACACTGTCTTACCGCTACCCGCAGTCCGTTCGATTGTGGTGCCCACAAGGCCGAAGCCACCGCCGAGATCCAGGTAATAGCCATGGGATTCATTTTTAGAGGGTCTGTCACGAATAAGGAAGCCGCGTCGCAACATAACGCGGCCCCCTCTTTTTGCTGCCGCTTACGGCACTACGATCGTCGCGCTCCGGGTCGCCATGGTGTACCCGAAGACGTAGCGGAATTCGTAGCTGCCGGTACCAGGTGCAGCCGTTGTGAAGGTACCGCTGGTGGCCCCGTTGACCATTTTGTATGTGATCGGTTGGGTATTCGGCGTCCCGATTTTGTAAAGGCCAACCAAGTCCGAAGAACCGGCCGGTCTGTCGCTGGGAGCCGTCCACTGCGCGGTCAGCACCGTCTTGCCGGAACTGACGGTAGAGGATGCAGTAATCGATGCGTTCGCAACGCCCACCAGAATGTCGGAACTCGTGGCCGCCACGTTATACGTCCCCGCGTAGTAGTAGCGGAACTGCCATTCGCCAACGCTGGTCGGAGTGTTGACGATGAAGCTACCGGAGGAGGCACCGCCCGTAGTCTTCTGCCATACGAACCACCAATCGGGCGAACCGTCTCCCGTCAGGTTAATGTAATCGCCAGCCGGGCGTCCTGCCGGAGCTGTCCACGAGACCTGCACCTGGGTAGCGCTAATCGGCTGCCAGGTAATGTTGAAGCCGTTTGCCTGGGGTACCGACGGCGGATTCAACGTAATCGTCGCGGTGACGGTTTTGGTTGGATCGGCCACGGACGTGGCCGTGACTTGGACTCTTTGCAGCGAGGGAATCGAACTCGGTGCCGTGTACAAGCCGGAAGTCGAGAGCGTGCCGACAGCGGGGCTCAACGACCAGGTCACCCCGGTATTCGAAGTGCCGGTCACCGTCGCGGTGAACTGCTGGGTCTGTCCCTGCCCCAGACTGGCCAATGTTGGACTGATCCCAATCACCACCGTAGGTGGAGGCGCCAGCGGCGGGTTCAAGGTGATGGTGGCCGTAGCGGTTTTGGTTGGATCGGCTACCGAGGTGGCGATTACCTGCACCGTTTGCTGGGTCGTGATCGAGCCAGGTGCGGTGTACAGGCCTGTCGTGGAAAGAGTGCCCACCGCTGGGCTTAACGACCAGTTCAATCCCGTATTCGAAGTGCCGGTCACAATTGCACTGAATTGCTGGGTCTGTCCTTGGCCCAAACTGGAAGCGGTCGGGCTGATGCTTACGCCCACGGGCGGATTTAGAGTGATGGTCGCAGCCGCGAATTTAGTCGGATCGGCAACGGAAGTCGCGGTTACCTGCACTGTTTGCTGCATGGTGATCGATGCCGGTGCGCTATAGAGACCGGAAGTGGAAAGAGTTCCCACAGCAGGACTCAAGGACCAGGTAACGGCCGTGTTGGAGCTTCCTGTGACGGTCGCACCAAACTGCTGCATACCGCCAGCCAGCAAGCTGATAGCGGTCGGACTGATGCCCACCGAGACGACCGGAAGCGTCACGCCACCTGCGGCATATTCAAAAGCACCGGCATCGTAAGTGACGGCTTGCGGACGGCCAACCCCATTGAAATCCTCCGTCACGATACTGCTGACAGCGCTGGTTCCCGCGTCCACCGCAGGACTGGATGACTGAAGGTGGAAATCATTGGCCCCCGGATTTACGAAACGCGGGTCACTGTAGCTAGGGCTGGTCAGCGTAAATGTGCTCCCTACTGGCGGCAGGGCCGGCGGCCCGCTCGTACTGTAGAACAGATCATGATCCGAAGTCAGGGTTCCGTAATAAGGACCGGTCGGCGAGAAAATCGTCTCGCCTGGAGCCGCATAGAAGATGTTGTTGGCCGAATATAACTGGCTACCCGAGCCATATCCGTTCATGCCAACCATTCCGGCCGATCCAGCCCCGGCCAGGTAGAACGTGTTGTTAAACAGGTTGGCGTTAGTTGTGGTCCAGCGAATAAAGACCATGTAGTTAATGCTGTTACCGCCAACGAATAGGTTATTGTAAATCCATACATCACTCTGTGGAGTACCGTCGCCAACTTCCACAAAATTCTGATTGCCACCGTGGAAGTAGTTATCGTGCAGGTAGAAGAGTCGCGAACCCGCACCTGTCGAAGAGGTCCGGAAGAATACGGCTCCCCCACGATTATCCGTTCCCGACACCATGTCTCCGAACTCGTTCCAGCCGACATAAGTGTAGATCGTGGGAATATTGACGCTCAATGCGACTGATACTACGTAAATCTCGTGTTTATAGCTCCCATCCACGGTAGCTCCGTTATGGTCGAACCAGTTGCCGTGGATATTCGTGTACTGCGAATTGGAAACAAATACAACGCCGGACCAGACCGAATCCAGCATATTTTGAAAATGATTGCCGATCACTCGAATGTAATCGCCGAACACGTCGATCGCTACATTGCCGTTCACCACTGTGAGTTTGCTATACGTCAAATAGCTATTGCGCCCATAGGGAGAATAATCGGCGTTCCAAATAACGCCCCGAGTCAAACCGGTTGCATCGATGACCGGAGTTTCTCCTGGATATGCGATCAATCCCTTTTGCCTGGTCGGGCCCCCGCTGGGACCGCGGTAAGAAATGATGGTGCTGTCTCCGGACGGATCCTGCGCGGTATAGGTGCCGTTGCGAACGTAGACCAGGTACTGGCCATCGCCGGAAGGGTTCCGCTGGAAACCAAACATGTAGAGATCACGAAATGGTCCGTTGGCGGCTCCCTGAGCAGTAGAGTACAGACCGTTGTTGCTGTTGTTGCCGCTGGTTGCCGATACGAAATAGATCGTTCCAGGAGCGACGTTGAACGGAAGTGGGTTCGATGCGACGCCATTCACGGTCACCGTGATATTCCCCGCCCCGTCGGCGCAATTAGAGTTAAGCCAAAATGTAATCCTTTGCATCCCGCGCGCGGGCCCTGCCACGCCCCATTCGGCGTAATCCGTATCGGCGGACAGGGTCGCGCCATTGACGGTGACATAGTTCGTTCCGCGACCAGATCCGAGGTTTTCTCCCCAAATCGTCACTGCGGCGCCCTTAGTGGAAGAACCTTCCCACCCGTTCTTGGGCCCCCACGTCAGGTCGGAATAATGCAACACTGGCGGCGCGGCTGCGGCAAGTGTCGAGGCTGCCCCGACAAGAACTGCGATTAAGCATGCTTTTGAAAATCTACGTTTGTTAGTCTTCTGCACAATTGACTCCTCGTTAAAGGGTGATCTGCAATGCCCAACACGAATAGGCCATCGAATGTAAGTGGCAAACAGCGAATTCCTCGGACCAGTTACATGGCACAGGACACCCTGAAATCTGCACCATGACTCACGAATGTACAATATTGCGGAAGGCTAACGTTTCCGCGCTAATTTGCAAGTCCGAAGACTATTTCAACGGTAATCCGTGCTCTGAGCACTTCATTCGCCAAAAGGACTGCAGAGCGCTCCCGGAAAGATAATTCATCATTACGAGGCGCGCGAGATGGTAGTCTTTGCACATTTCTTACCAGGGAAGTAACGATTACATGCCAGCGTATGAATTAACTTGCATAAGTAGGCGTAACAAAAAAAATCATTTCGATTTAGGCAGTGATTGAAACTTGCATAAGTAAGCGTACTTTGTAACTGCGAACAAAACGACTGGTAATTCTTCATGTGTGGGATCGCGGGCTTTATAGCGGGTGGGGATCGGCTGGAGCGTGAAGCAACCGTCCGGAAGATGATTGCCGCAGTACGCCATCGCGGCCCCGATGAGACCGGCGTTTATCTCGACGGGGAAGCGGCGCTAGCCCATGCCAGGCTCAGCATCATCGACCTCGCCGGCGGAAGCCAGCCAATCCACAACGAGGATCGGTCATTGTGGATCGTGTTCAATGGCGAAATTTTCAACTACGTGGAACTCCGCGCGGAACTATTGGGGCAGGGCCATTGCTTCGGAACTCGGTCCGACACCGAAGTCATCCTCCATGCGTTTGAGGAGTGGGGCGAAGATTGTGTTTCACGGCTCAACGGGCAGTGGGCTTTTGCAATCTGGAATAGCCGCGACAAGAAGCTTTTCCTGTCTCGCGATCGCCTTGGCGTTCGGCCATTATTCTTCTCCTTCACAGGAGGAGCGTTCCTATTCGCCTCCGAGATCAAGTCCCTCTTCGCTTATCCCACCGTTGAACGACGTCTCGACCTGGAGGCTCTCGACCAGATCTTCACTTTCTGGCACACGCTCCCGCCTAAGACGGCATTCTGCGGAATCCACGAAATTCCGCCGGGCCATTCCGCCAGTTTTGTGGACGGCAACGTCAGCGTAAGACCGTATTGGGATCTCTCCTACGATCCGGCATCGCCCGGAGACGGAGCCGGCAGGCTGCAGCAATACGCCGAGGAGTTGCTGGCGATCCTAAAGGACTCTACACGCCTCCGCCTGCGCGCTGATGTCCCCGTTGGCGCATACCTGAGCGGAGGCGTGGACTCCGCGGTCATCGCAGCGCTGGTGAAACAATCCGGCGTATCGAAGCTGACCACATTCTCCGTGCGCTTCGAAGAGCGCGATCTCGACGAGGGATCTTTTCAGGACGAAGCGGTGCGCTACCTGGGGACCGACCATCGCGACATCTGCTGCTCCGGCCACGACATCGGCCAGGTTTTCCCGGACGTGATCTGGCACACCGAGAAGCCGGTATTGCGCACCGCTCCCGCACCGCTTTTCATACTTTCCCGTCTGGTGCGAGAAAGCGGGTACAAGGTGGTTCTGACTGGCGAGGGTGCCGACGAAATCCTGGGTGGCTACGACATATTCAAGGAAGTAAAGATTCGCGCTTTCTGGGCACGCCAGGCGTCTTCCCGGTTGCGTCCCCTGCTGCTCAAGCGGCTCTACCCTTACATACCGCAGATCCAGTCCCAGCCGCCCTCCTATTTGAAGGCGGTTTTCCATATCAATTCCGACGACACTGGAAGCCCGTTCTTTTCACACCTTCTGCGATGGAGGTTGACTTCCAAGCTCAAGGCATTCTTCTCGGACGACTTAAGAGCAGAGTTGGCGGAGCATGACTGCGTTTCCGACATGGAAGCCCAGTTACCGGGCACCTACGCACGCTGGGATCCGTTCACGCGGGCCCAATATCTCGAGACCCGGTACTTGCTACCGGGTTACATTTTGTCGTCGCAGGGCGATCGTATGTCGATGGCACACTCGGTCGAAGGGCGTTTCCCCTTCCTGGACCACCGCCTTGCCGAATTTGCCTCACGACTGCCGCTTCGCCTCAAGATGAACGCACTCCAGGAGAAATTCCTCCTCAAACGGTGCGCCTCTGGCCTGGTTCCACCATCGATCTTGAACCGGCCCAAACAACCGTACCGGGCGCCGGATGCGAGCAGTTTCTTCGGGCCTGCGAGCCTCGATTATGCGAATGCACTCCTCTCGCCCGAGAGCATTCGAAACGACGGCATCTTCAATCCGCTGGCCGTAGAGAAGCTCGTCGCGAAAGCACGCGGCGGCAACATCACCAGCACGGCCGATAACATGGCAGTGACTGGTATTCTTTCCACCCAATTACTGATCGAGCGTTTCATTCACAACTTCCAGCCGGAAACTTCCGATGCCCATTACCAGCACGCATGACCGTGCCTGCGTCGCCGAATTCCGTGTGGGCGCGACGAAACGATGCGGCCGATGCAATGCCGAAACCACGGAAGGGTTCCTGTGCGTGTCCTGCAGTTCATTCCTCTCACGGCTTGGCGCAAATCATCCGAGCCTGCCATCGATGCCGGCACCTGTTGGAATCCCTGCAGTGCCCTCGCGGCGAAGTTCCGTAGCCACCAAAGTGGGCGGCGTCTGGTGGGAACTGGAGTTCGTGGACGGCAAGATGGTCGTTGGCATCCAAACCAACGAATTAGGGCTCCTGACACGCTTTCTTTCAACATCCATCCTGGACTGCAACTGGAATGGCACCAGCAATCATGAACATCGCTATTCCATCGAGGCACCTTCACGAATTGGCGGCGCTCGTTACGTCCTGCGGACGGGCGACCGCCGGGTGGACACGGCGTCGAACCCGGAGGGAGTCGTGTTGCGGCTACAGGCTCACTTGCATTCACAAATCGCGCGGACCTCGATAAACGGCATCTTCGTTCATGCCAAGGTTCTTCTCTGGAAAAAGATGACATTGGTTTTACCTGGGCTAGCGTCGATGCCGCTCGTGTGCGAGCTCTCACAGCGAGGCGCCATCATTGTTGCCAGTGAGTACGCTGTTTTTGACCGGGATGGGCTAGTTCACCCGTTTCCTAGACGACCGGAAATTCTTCCCGCCGCCATGATTCTCTTCTCGGCATGCGCGCCGGCGAACAGCCGGCAATTGAGGCCCATGACACCCGGCGAGGCCCTCCTTGGACTATTGGGAAACAGCGTCTCGGCGCATATGAGTCCCCACGAAGCGCTTCAGTGGCTCCGCCGGGCCGTAATCCGTACTCCGTCATTTGAATCTTCACGCGGCGAGGAGCGCCATGCCGCCGACGCAGTCCGCAGGTTGTATGGAACTGCGGCAATCGATACGCAAAGAGGTTTTACCCAATGAACATTACGGAAGAACTTAGAACCTTCGTAGTCGAAAACTTTCTCTTCGGCCAGGCTAACGGGAGCTTGTCCGATGACACGTCATTTCTGGAAAGCGGAATTGTTGATTCCACTGGCCTACTGGAATTGATTGGATTTGTCGAGCGTACATACGCCATCCGATTGCACGATGACGAACTAGTCCCCGAGAATCTCGACTCTCTCGCGCGACTTACTTGTTTCGTCAACCGCAAGCTGGCAGAGTCGCAGCCACAACCGCTCTACGCCTGAACTGGAGAAATCGAGTGGCCATCCAAGAATTGCTTCCCACCGAACTGCTGCGCATCGACGCGGACTGTGAAGCCGATCGCATCGTGGCGAGCTTGCGCGACACAGTCTTCCACCAATTAAAGCGGAGAGGCGCGGTGGTTGGCATCTCCGGCGGCATCGATAGCGCAGTCGTGGCATATTTGTGCGTCCGCGCATTCGGCCCCGAACGCGTTCTCGCGCTCTTTACTCCCGAAACGGACTCCTCGCCCGATAGTCTCCGGCTCGGGAAAATGGTGGCCGGCGCGTTGCATGTTCCCTCTGTGATCGAAGATATCAGCCCCATTCTAAAAGGGGCGCGCTGCTACGAGCGGCGCGACGACTCCATTCGCGAAGTAGTGCCCGAGTTTAGCGCGGATTATCGCTGCAAGATTGTCTTGCCGAACCTCATTGACGCAGATCGGTATTCGATCTTTTCGGTAGTCGTGCAGGCGCCGGACGGACAGGCTAAGACGGTCCGCCTGAGTGCGAGTGCGTCACGTGGCATCATAGCCGCCACAAATTGCAAGCAAAGGACACGAAAGCTCGTCGAGTACTACTACGCGGACCTCTTACAGTACGCGGTCGCCGGCACACCCAATCGCCTGGAGTACGATCTGGGCTTCTTCGTTAAGAACGGCGATGGGGCCGCCGACATAAAGCCCATCGCCCACCTCTACAAGACCCAGGTCTATCAACTGGCAACCCTCCTGGGGGTCCCCAAGGAGATCCAGGAGCGCCTTCCGACCACCGATACTTATTCGCTTGCACAATCACAGGAAGAATTCTACTTCTCCCTTCCGCTCGACAAAATGGACCTCTGCCTCTACGGTCGGAATTCAGGAATTTCCGCCGCCGACCTTGCAGGAATCGCGGGACTCAACTGTGAGCAAGTCGAACGCGTTTACAGAATTATCGACTCCCGACGAAAAGCAACCGAGTATCTGCACGCTGCCCCCGTTTTGGTCCAAGCGGTGTAAGAACACGGAGAATCCTATGACGCCAAACAACGTCAGCGATTTCCTCCTGAACGGCAAGCCACCGGATCAGATTGCCCTGCGGATGATCGGGCGAGATTACTCTTACGGCGAGCTCGATAACGCTGCATTCTCTGTCGCTGCCTATCTTCACCGGATCTCCGCGACCAAGGGAGACCGGGTTATTCTTATCGCCGAGAACAGCTTTTTCTGGGTGGCTGCTTACCTTGGAATTATGCGGGCGGGTTGTGCATGTGTGCCGCTGGTTCCAACACTGCCCCACGAGATTCTGGATTACATCCTGGAAACGACCGGCGCAACTGTCGTCTTCGCGGACGGCCGGGTCGCGCTCCAAAATAAGGCATCCTTTAAGAATTGTCATGTCGTGACTGCAGCCCTGCTGCCAGGGTCGCGCGAATACTGTGGAAAACTGCCGCCAGTCGAGGCCACCGACCTCGCGGCCTTGATGTTCACCTCGGGCTCGACCGGACAGCCTCGCGGCGTCATGGTGTCTCATGGCAATATCATTGCCAACACCAACTCAATCGTGGAGTACCTCGAGCTCACGGCCGCGGACCGCATGATGACGGTGTTGCCGTTTCACTATTGCTTCGGCGCCTCATTGATGCACACCCATTTTCGCGTGGGAGCCAGCCTGGTCATCGACTCCCGCTTCATGTATCCGGAAATGGTGCTGCAGCGCATGATCGATACGCGCTGTACGGGCTTCGCAGGCGTGCCCAGCCACTATCAAATCCTGCTGCAACGCTCCAGTCTCAGCCAGCGACAATTCCCCGATCTTCGGGCCGTACAGCAGGCCGGTGGACCGCTAGCGCCACACTTCATTCGCGAGTTGCGCGCCGCACTACCCGGGACGAAGATCTTCATCATGTATGGACAGACGGAGGCGACCGCCCGACTCTCCTATTTGCCCCCCGATCTCATCGAGGCCAAGCTTGGATCGGTGGGGAAAGGTATCCCGGGGACGAAACTGTCTGTGCTTAACGAGTCGGGGGACCCCGTTCGACCGGGTGAAGTCGGCGAGATCGTCGCGCAGGGCGAGAACGTAACCGGCGGCTACTGGCGGGCCCATCTCGAAACTGCGGCGGCCTTTCGCAATGGGAAACTCTACACGGGCGATCTGGCCACGGTTGACCCGGATGGTTTCATTTACGTGGTCGGCCGCTCCAAGGACTTCCTGAAATGCGCGGGAAAGCGAGTGAGCTGCCGCCAGCTCGAAGAACAGGTCCTCCGGTTTGAGGGAGTCGTGGAAGCCGCGGTGGTCGCTATGCCGGATGCCATTCTGGGTGATGCTGTCAGGTTGTTCGTTGTCGCGCGCGACGGCGATGCAGCTCACTTTTCGGAAAGTCTCCGGCGGTACTGCCGTAGCGTGATGCCTCCTTCCCTGGTTCCCAAGGAGATCGTGTCTATGGAGTTCCTGCCCAAGAACAGTGCCGGCAAGATTCTCAAGGAGCAGTTGAAGCGAGATGCAGAGACAGGGAATCCACTGCGGCCTGGCTAGACTCTATCGCCGGCTTCAAAACTCCGTGGTGAAGGGGCGCTATACCCCGGTCACGATGGCCGAGTATCTGCGGACGCTCGGCGCTGAAGTAGGCGAGGGCTGTTTCATCGGTCCCACCGATATTGAGCTGGAGATCAATCCGCGACACCTCAAAATTGGAAATCATGTGGCGATGGCCAGTGGAGTTACGTTCGCGACCCAGGACGGCACGCCCTGGTTGTTTCAGGATCGGATCCCCGACATTCCTGCGGACGACAAAGTCATCATCGAGGACAACTGCTTCATCGGGTATCGAGCCATCCTGTATCCGGGCATTCGTATCGGGCCGAATTCGGTCGTCGGAGCGGGCTCTGTGGTGGTCTCGGACGTGCCCCCAAATACGCTCGTGATGGGCGTCCCCGCACGTCCTTTTGGCGCGATCGAGAAGTACCGCGAGAAGTGTGTGGAACGATGGAAGCGGCAACGACCGCCCGGCGTCACGATCGAGACGGCGGAAACATGGTGGAGCAGCCGCCATCTCACGGCGAACCGCGAACTTCTTCGCAAGCACCTCCTGACCCTTTTCCAGCAAGAACTCGCCTGAGGTTGGAATATGACAGATAACGTTTCTACTGCCTCCTCAGTTGAACTTACTGGCACCGTCCTTCGCGACGAGGAACAACTGCAACTGCTCCTTCCCGAGTGGGGTGACCTGTTTTCCCGCTCTGGCTGCACTAATGTGTTCTTGAGCGCGGAGTGGATGCATGAATGGTGGGTGCACTATGCGAAGGGTCGATCTCCGTTTCTGATCGCACTGCGAAATTCCGCGCAACGCCTGGTGGCGATCGCTCCATTTTGTCTGGGGCCGGCACATCCGAAGCTCCATGCCTTCCGCGAACTTCGTTTCTTTGCCAGCTGGGGAGTAAGCTCCGATCATCTCGACTTGCTGATAGAGCACGATCTCGAGGCGTCTGCTGCCCGGCAGACTGCCGGCATTCTCCTGGAGCATCGGCACGAGTGGGACGTTCTGATCCTGGACGATTACGACGCCGACTCGAAAACCATGATCGAGTTCCGCCTGGGATTGAGGCTCGCCGGCTTGCGGGAGCGAGTCATGGATCGTAAAATCTGTCCTTACATCCCACTGCCGGAGTCTTTTGACACTCTTCTGGCTGGCCTAAACAGCAACTGGCGCCGGAACTTCCGTCACGGCTTGCGTATGTTGGAAGTGGCGGCACCTTTCCATCTCTGGACGTTGACGGACCCAACCTCCATTCAACAGCGCTTTCGTGAGGCAATGAACCTTCATCATTCGCGTTTCTCGGTGCGCCGCGAAGAGAGCAGGTTCCTGGATGAGGCACAGCAAGCCTTTCATGCCGGCGTAATCCCCCGCCTCGCTGCCCGAGGTTGGGTGAGGCTGTATCTTCTCGAGGTGGGCGACCACGTTGTGGCAGCCTACTACGGCTATTCTATGTCGGACCGCTTCCTCGCCTTCCAGAGTGGAATCGATCCGTCGTGGTCGCGGTTCAGCGTGGGCCTGATCATAGTGGGGCTCGCGATCCGCGAATCGATTCGCGATGGGCACGTCGAGTTCGACTTTCTGCGAGGAAGTGAACGCTACAAGTTCCATTGGACTAAACGCACGCGCGAGACGCTTAACAGCCGGTTCTTCAACTCAGGCCTGGCCGGTTCAACGCTCTTCCTGGTGGCGGGTCTGTTTACGAAGTGGGCAGCGGTGCGGCACCAACTTCGCCTCCGAATCGAAAAACACCCGGCAATCAATCGCCTTGCCAGGCGACTCTTAGCAATCCAGAACTAGCCATGCGTCCCGTCCTGTGGATCGGAATCTCGCTGATTATCGCGATTCCGGTGATTCTGCTGTGCGTCAGGAGTCGAAACGTTCAACCGCTGCCAGACCGGACGCACGTGGTGTTCATCGGTGCATCCATTGGCCAGGCGTGGAACTTAGGCCAATGGTCCGTTCGCGTAAATGAGCCGCGCTTCGCGGTGGAGTCGCTGGCCGAGTGGCAGTTCGACAAGACCCGCGCTGTCGAAGCTGTGATGCGGCGGCCATCGATGAAGTTCGAGCTTTCTCGCACCTATCTCAAATCGATCTTTCAGCCACCAGCGAAACCCGACGTCGTGATCCTGAAGGAGTGCTCAGCTTACTTTCCCGGTCCCATCGCGACCTATCAGGAAAGCATTCGCAGGTGGACGACACGCCTGGAAGAACAGCAAATTCGAGTTGCGCTCGCCACCGTCGTACCGGTTACGGCTTATCGGGCGGCGCGGGATCTTGGAAAACAGGAAGGACTGCTCGCGTTCAATCGTTGGCTAAGAGAGTTCGCTCAGCAGCGTGGGTACCAGTTGATTGATCTCGAGGGCGCACTTCGCGACAAACATTCCGTATCCTATCTTCGAGACGACCTGGCCGCGCCCGACGGGTCCCACCTGACCGGCCACGCCTATCAGATACTCGACCAGGTCCTACGGGACGCGCTCCGTGGCGCCGTCACAGCTAGCAAGGGCAATCTTGAATGAACGTCTGGAAATACTGCCGGGCCAAGTATCAGCGCTTAAGGCAATTCATCGAACACGCATCGTACACACCGTTCACCTATCCTGAATACCTACGACGATGTGGCGCGCGGGTTGGAGAGAACTGCTTCATTGCGTCCACTGGAATGGAAATCGGCATCGAACCGTACCTGTTGAAAATTGGAGACCGCGTCGTTATAGAAAGGGATGTAGCCGCTTTGACCCACGACGGTGCTGCCTGGGTGTTCCGCGATCAGGTGTCGGATCTCCAGGTCTACGGACCAGTCGTGATTGAGGACGACTGTCGCATTGGACGCGGCTCCCTTCTCTGTCCCAATGTTCGAATCGGTCGCGGCTCAATTGTCAAACCGGGGTCCCTGGTCATCTCGAATGTGCCGCCAACGACCATCGTGGCCGGTGTTCCAGCACGGGCGATTACCCCTCTCCCTCCGAATCGGAGCGAACCTAAGTAAGTCTTCTGCCCGGAGGCTTCGTATATGGGAAAGCAATCCAAGCCCGTATTCCTATCCCCTGAGGACGACAGGATTCTGCGCGAATGGATTCGATGCGCAGAAGAACAGCAACTCAGGGCGGAGCGCGCCCGAATCATCATCCTCGCGTCTGAGCGTTACAGTACCCAGCAAATCGCGCGAGCGCTGGGTATCAGGTCAGCTAGAGTGTCGAAGTGGCGGACTCGTTTTGCCGCAGCAGGTCTGGCCGGGTTGGAGAGCTTAGCGAAACCAGGCAAACCACGGCAATATGACGAGACCATCGATAACCGCATTCTCGCCCTTGTGGATCAGCCGCCTCCCGGGTCCGAGCGGGTTTGGAACGGCCCGCTGCTGGCACAGGTCCTGGGCAATGTGAGTGTCGATTACGTCTGGAAAGTTCTCCGTAAGCACGGCATAAAACTTCGTAAACACAACCCGCTGGATGTGGAGACTCGTGCTTTCGTTGTGGCGCGGTCCGTAATGCTTTTAGGTCTCTATCTCAGCGGCAAGGCATGCGCATTCCTGATCGGCACATCCGATGGCGGCTCATTACCTGCGGGAAATCAGGGTTTTGTCCGGGCTCCCAGCCTTGAAGCAGCCAGCAAGCTAAGGGAGAGTGGAGGATCCAGGGCGCTGACACTGTTGGACGTCTTGCGATGGGCAGTTGGCCTGGCGGAAAGACACGGCTACAGCGGCCGGAGTCTCTACACACTGGAGGCCTTCCTGTCGGAAGCCCGCTCCTGGCAGACCGGGGGAGAGGTGCATGCCTTCGTTGTGGGAACCCCGGCACGGGGCCATCCCGAACTGCATGTCCACACACTGCTCACCTTCGGAGCATTTAGAGAACAATTTCGAAGCTGGTTGTCAATCCTTACTGAGGGTTCGCGCTTGCAGGCATCGGGGGAAGTTTCGGGTTTTGCTACGGCGGTCGAGAGCTTCGTGGCTGCCCAGACAGCCGGGAGTCAGGCAGCCTTCGAGTGGCATTCCCGCGGGTCGTTCGGCACCGTCGTGCAAAGATTGCCGGCAGGAGCCACCTGATCCGGACCTAGCGGGTCGCACTAATCGGGTTCACAGAATCCCTTGCTACTTTCATAAATCAGACCGACAATATTACCGAAACATCCCGGGCTGAGATTGGTGGCGCGCGGAAAATCCCCACTAATCGTAGATGCACTGGCGTCTCTTTGAGAGGATTCATGCATTGTCCGATGGAACTCGTTCTCTCAGGCTTTTTCGGTTCCAGATGGCCCGCCATCGAACACCTTTTTTCTACGGGCGGCGCGATCGTGACCCGATGTGGCGGAACCCCCGCGGAAGTAATGACGTATTGCGGCCGCGTATCTCCCTGTGTACTGATCGTCAACGACATGTTCTTTCAGGACCTCGATATTGACACTTTCTGTTACGCAGTTGAGTCCGAACGAGCGATCCATGTCCTGGTGGCGCTAGAGGAAGACGATGATTTCCGGTGCGAACGACTCATCCGGATGGGCTGCGCCGGGATACTGAACCGGGAAATGAACGAACAACAGGTTCTGCACGCGCTTGAAGTGGTCGCCGCAGGCGAATTGTGGCTGAGCCGCAAGCAGCTCGGCAGCATCATCCGAAAGATGCTGATCGAGTCCAGACACCGTCTCACGCTTCGCGAAAGCCAAGTCCTTAACCTTGTGTCGGAAGGCTTGAAGAACTCGGAGATTGCCGATCGACTGTTTGTCAGCCCGGAAACTATACGCTGGCATCTCCGCAGTCTCTACAAGAAGATGGGCACTCACGATCGCTTCAGGATAGCGATACATTCACGCCTGATTCAGGAACCGGCATCCCCCTCCATCTGCCAATCGTAGTCCGCTTACAAGGCTCTCCGTCACATCTACTGCAGTGGTAGCGTTATGACAATCACACGAGCGTGCGTCAGTTTGGTGGTCTGTCTCTGGCTGGCCCAAGATCGTACCGATTCCGCGCTTCGGATATTTGAGACTCACGAAGGGTCAACCGGCGCCACTGGAGACCCTTCGATCTCGCCTGGAGGCATCGTGAATTGCGCCAGCCTTTCCACCCGTATCGCGCCATCGACTTGGGCGTCGATATTTGGGACGAACCTGGCATCAACGGTTCGTTCCTGGAGCGATGCGGACTTTTCCGACGGCGCCTTGCCCACCAATCTTGACGGTGTTTCCGTCCGATTCGGCGGTAACCCCGGATATCTTTCGTACATAAGCCCCACGCAAATTAACGTGCTTGTCCCTGCTGACGCGTCCCGGGGCGATGTTGAGGTTCGTGTCGTGCGTGACGGCATCGCGAGCCAGCCGGCACACGTTATGCAAGCCGAAATCGATCCAGCGCTGTTTGTGTTCCGGACAGACGGGCCCACGTATGCGGCCGCGACACACCTCGACGGCGCTCCCGTGGGCCCACTCGAGCTATATCCCGGAGCTCAGTCCCGACCTGCAGAACCGGGGGAGACGCTCATGCTCTTCGGCAACGGCCTGGGCGGCACCAATCCTCCCCTCTCTCCATCCCAGCTCGTCCGAACGGCCGCTGCCTTGGCACTGCCCGTGACCGTCCGCATCGGCGGCCAGACTGCCAGTGTCGCGTATGCAGGCCTCGTGGCTCCCGGAGTCTATCAGGTCAACGTGTCGATGCCCGATGTGTCCGACGGCGATCAACTGGTCGTGCTGGAAACCGGTGGCCGTGAGACGCAAACCGGTCCGGTGATCTCCGTCAAGCGTCCCACCAAAGCTCCGTCCTCAGCGATCGTTATTGACCACCGCACTACCGATATCACTCAGATCCCCAAGAACTGGATTGCACGTGCACGGGACAGCCTCAAGTTGTACTATGGCCACACCTCCCATGGCACACAGATCACCAACGGACTGCTGAGACTGGAGTCGCAATTGGGCGCCGACTACGCCGTGGCGGCGGGTCAGCAGTTGCCATCTCGGTCTGGCGCGATGGCCATCATGGAATCCGGCACATACGACTGGGACCCGGACTTCTATCCCACCGTCCCACGAATCTTGAGCGCTAACCCGGAAATCAACGTCGTGATGTACATGTGGTGCAGCCAGCCAGGTGGCATCGGATGGGAGAAGTTACTGGACGCCTATATTGCGGGCATGCAGGCCCTCGAGCGCCAGTATCCCCTGGTGACATTCGTATACGCCACCGGACAGGCACAGGACAAGGACTGCGCGGGCTGCGTCCGGCAGAGATTCAATGAGCGGCTGCGGCAGTTTGTGTTGGCCAATAATAAAATCCTGTACGATTTCGGTGATTTGGATGCATGGTACGACGGGCAAATCCAGACCTATGCGACACCCAATTGGTGTGGCGCCTATGGGTGTACGCCCAACGCGGCTATTCCCACCGAACACGCGCAATGGGGCGGTGGCGATTACAACAATCCTTGCGGCCACGCGAACTACGGCAGTTGCGACAACAAAGGTCGCGCCATGTGGTGGCTTCTAGCCCGAATCGCCGGATGGAGCGGTCCGACCGTTCCTGCCCACGCAATGCCGTGAAACAGATCTCCTCTTTTCCTCCTCGCACTTCAATGCGCGATCGGTAACCGCGATGAACGCCGCCGGTTCGCGCCAGTAATTTCCTCCCGCATTGCCAAACTCCCATCCCCAACGGGCGTTTGGCCCCACATTAATTCCTACACCTCCTTTCCAGGCCCCAGAAAGAATCGCACTCTACGCAGTCGTTGTGGTGCGCGTAACGTCCGGAAAGTTGAGGATGCGACTCGCAACAGGCATGAGTGGCGCTTCGGATCACATCCTCGCGCTTATGCGCGGTTGTTCCCGCGCCAAGCCCACGCGCATCGAGCTCGGAATGCCGGATTGCGCCCTGAGAATGGACATACTGGCGACGCCGTCGGGTATCTGGGTTGGTTGGACCTTCTATCGCTCAGGCAGCGGCTCTGTAGTAGTAATTCAGCAATCCGCCGAGACGTTTCGCCGGAGAAGACCATCGCGGACTGCTTCAGTACTGAAACAAGATCGGGCTCGACGTCGCCATCGAGGCCCTTCGGGCTTACCGTGAACGGACGCGGAAGCCGGACTACCAGGCTCTATCCAGGTTTGCTCAGGTCAACAGGGTCGAAAAGGTGATTCGGTACCTGGAGGCGCTGCTATGAGTGGCCGCGATTCTGGGCGCCTCCGTCCGCCAACGTCTGCTGAACCAAGCCCGCTCACGAACCATGGCACGACGAGACCCAACCCATAGGCGATCCCGAGAGTCATTGCACAGCGCGAAATGCCTCCAAACTTCTGGATCATGCTCCCCGCCAAAAACGGGAAGAGCCACGCGATCAACCGAGTGCTGTTGAAAACGAAGCTCGCCGCAATAGAGCAGACGCTGCTTGTGAACAGTTCGACTGCTAACCTCGAACGGCCGCGGCGGAAGATCGAAGGGTGCAGATTCTTGTGTGACGTTTCTCCGAATTCCAACAGAACATCCTGAACGGCGAAACAGCTTCGCGGTGCAAGATCCGCTTGGCGATGGACTGCGGATCCCCCACAACCGATTTACCGCCGGTCAAAGAGAGGAAACAACGTGCTCAAATTTCAAAATCTATTCACTGCCGGAGTGATTTACGCCGTATCCGCGTTCGGCCAATCAGGATTCGAGAGTGTACTCATCAAGACTGCAAAGCCCTACGATCAGACCATCCGGGAGATCGAGGCTCGGGGAGGCAAGGTCACGCATCGATATAAATATGTCGATGCGATCGCCGCCCAGATACCTCAGAACGCGATGCCCGGGATGCGGAACGCCCCGGGCGTAATCTCGATGCGTAAAGATGCCAAAGTCCACAGAGGGCGATTCCAGACTGATCTCGACCAACCGGGAACATCACCGCAACTCCACGCCGGTACGGTGACAGCGTTGTCGGCTGCTGACTTCCATACCTTATCGTCGAATTCCACCCCCGCAAGCTTCAGCCTGAACAATACTTTGATGGGTATGGGCACGCTATTCCAAGCAGGCAAGCACGGCGAAGGCGTGCTGGTCGCCGTGATCGATAGCGGCATTCGTCCCAGCTTCCATCACATCGACGGTTCGGTGATCGGGGGAGAGGACCTGGTAGGGGATGGCCACGGCTATTCAAACGACGCCAACGATGGTCATGGAACGTTTGTGTCCGGTATGATCGCGGCGCATATCGGGCTACTGTATCCAAACACCGATAAATTGGTCAAAGCATTGAACGCCTACGCCCCCGGTTCCGTGAAACCCCACGATGATACGCAGTCGCTGGTTCCCATGGTGGGCACGGCGCCATATGCGAGCATTTACATGCTCCGCGCTACGGACGGCCCCACCCCAGATTCCCGGATCATGGCGGCGATGGAACGTGTGATCGAACTCCGCGAACTGTACGATGCAGGCATGCCCGGCGGCCTGAACATCAAAGTCTGTAACATGAGCCTTGGCGGACCGACCCTCGATCCCGGGTTCGACACCGAAGACCAACTGATCGACGCCATGCTGGCGCACGACATCGTGCCGGTGATTGCCGCCGGAAACTCAGGCCCGGCTTCGATCACCCTGGGTACGCCCGCAACTTCCGGAAGCGCCCTGGCGGTTGGCGGTGCGAGTTTGGCTCACAGTGAGCGCGTGTTGGCCGAACTGCAACTGGGGGACGGCTTCGGCGCGCTTTACCGGCCGTTTGCCGGGCCGCTGATGTACTTCGCCAGCAGTCGTGGCCCCGACGCACGTGGTCAGGTTCACCCTCAGGTCTTAGCTGGCGCCTATTTTAATTTCTGCATGGGCGAGGGGGACACCGGCAGCGTTAGCTTCGCCAGCGGCACCAGCGGCGCTGCGCCGAGCGTGGCCGGCATTGCGGCGGTGTTACGGCAGGCCTATCCCCACGCCACCGCGCGTCAGATTCGGAATGCGATCATCAATTCTGCCAACCCCAACTTCGTAAACTACGCGGACGTACTCGATCAGGGCCACGGTTTCGTGGACGCCGCCGCTGCCAGCAACCTGCTCGCAACAGGCTCCGTACCTGACACGGTCGAACCTATCGAGAGGGGCAACGAATTGGTGAAGGTGAATCTGGAGCAGAATACGAGCCTGAAGGTGGTGGAAGGATTTGTGCACCAGACGTTCCATCTGAAGCCGGGAGAGCGCCGGGAAATTGTGTATCGGGTCCTGCCGAATACCAGCCAGGTGACAGTCTCTCTGACGAATTTCGTCGCTGGACCGGAGGCCCAGCAGAACCAGCTCGCAGGGGACACTCTCTCCTTCGGCATTCACAGCGCGAAGACATCCGACTTCGCGTCGGAAGGCAACTACGTGAGTCCGCTCGAGCACCTTCGGACCGGAACCCGGACTGTGGACAATCCGGAGCCGGGGCTGATGCGGATCTGCGTGAACGGTTCCTGGCGGAACGCCGGAGACGTTTCCGTAGAGGTGTCCGTAGTCTCTCTTCAGACCGAGCCGACCCCGCACTTCACGGCGCGAGGGCAAATCGCCGACCTGCAATCCGTGACGGTGCCCTTCACCATTCCACCGGGAACCAAGGTGGCGAATTTCCGGCTGTCCTGGAAGCCCGACTGGGGCCATACACCGACGGCCGACATCGACCTGGTTCTCCTCAGCCCCAGTCAGAAGAAGAACTTGGACGGCGCCACGGAGAACAATCCTGAATTGGTCTCCATTCAGAACCCCGAGCCGGGAACCTGGGTCGCGATGATCAATGGTTTCGATATCCCGCCGGGAGGCGATAAGTTCGAATTGAAAATCGAGCTCGACGGAAAGGTCATTCATTAGCTAACGTTCCCATTCCTGCCGACCGCACTTCCTCACCGCGGACACCTCCATTTGTCCGCGGTGAGGATGGATTCCCCCACCGTCAAATCCGAACTCGACACCTCCTCAGCGAGCACCCGCAAACCAGTGCCAGGCCAACGTGCTCTCGCCGTAAGCGTTATCCTCATTCGAATCCTGGAAATGTAATTGCGGCAACGATATAATTCTTGACACTGTGGTTTGGGTGCTGCCCCAATCGAAGGGGACCATGAAGCAATCGCCTGACGACGAGCCAATCAACCTGGCTGGATTACGCCGAAGATCATCCGCAGGACTTGTCCGCCGGTTGATCCCGATTGCCTTTGCCCTTTGTACAGCTTGGGGATTGCACGGCCAGAGTGCCGTGCTTGTAGGCGAGCCGGTTCGGCTGGAGTTAGGGCGCCGGGTCGAGCGCAGGATCGGGCGCGGAGAGTCGCAGGAATATCTGTTCGCTCTGAAGCCTGGCGAATACGCCAGGTTGACGGTGGATCAGCAAAGTATCGACTTGGCGGTCACCTGCTTTGCACCCGATTCCACACAGTTATTCGAAGCGGATACTTCGGGAATTGGGAACACGGAGAGCGCCGAGTTGATCGGCAGCGCGGACGGCATTTACCGGCTACGGCTTGCCCCTTCCGAACGAAACGCGCCCGAAGGAACCTACGCGATCACGCTAAGGATGATCGAGCCTGCCAACGAGCAACACAAGACACGCCTGGCTGCTGCGCGAGCGGTGGCGGATGGAATGGCTCTCTACCGCCAAGGCACGCGCGCCGCGATACTCCAGGCGATCGCGAAACTTACGGAGGCTTCGTCGAACTGGCACGCGGCAGGGGATCGAGTTGAAGAGGCCACCTCGCTGATTGCGATTAGCGCGTGGTACATCGAGACCGGCGATAGGGAGAAGGCGCTGGAGTACGCGAGCCTGGCGTTGACGGCGGCGCGAGCTTCCGGAGACCAACGGACGATCGCGCGCAGCCTCGATGGAGCCGGCGAAGTGCACAACTACTTCGGGGATAAAAGGAAATCGATCGAGCACTACGAAGAGGCTCTGCCTTTGATGCGAACCACCGGCGACCGCGCCGCCGAGGGCCGTACCTTAAACAACCTGGCGGTAGCCATTTCTGCCACGGGCGAGAGGGGCAAAGCCGTGGCACTTTTCGAGCAGGCCGCGCAGATCTTTCGCGAGTTGCAGGATCGAACCATGCTGGCAGAGGTGTCGGGCAACGCCGGAGTGACCTACGACAATCTCGGCGAGTACCAGCGCGCGTTGGACAGCCACCAGTTCGAGCTTAGGCTGAAGCGGGAACTAGGGGATCGGGGTAGCGAAGCGATTACTCTAAACAATATCGGCATGGCCTATTCGGGGCTGGGCGAATATCAGAAGGCTTTGGATGCTTACTCAGCCGCGCTTGAGCTTAACCGCTCGTTGGGCAATGAGTGGAACACAGCGATCAACCAAAACAATATCGCCTGGGTCTACGCCAGCCTGGGCGACTCTGTAAACGCGCTCACTTTCTACGAGAGGGCTCTCGCCATCATCCGCGGGGTGAAAGACCAGCGGCGCGTGGCTACTACCTTGAACAATGTCGCCGAAGCTTATGCCGATCTTGGCAATTACAGCAAGGCAATTGAGCTGCATAACGAGGCTCTACCGCTCCGTCGCGCGGTCGGGGACGCGGATGGCGAAGCCAATTCACTGAGCAATCTTGGCAAGTCATATGCGAAGGTGGGGGAGCGGGAGAAGGCCCGCGACCACTTCGAGCGCGCGCTCCAGATTCAGCGATCCACTGGGAACCGCTACATGCTGGCCACCACGTTGAGGAATATCGGCTCGCTCAATCGGCAGACGGGGCGTTATGACGAATCGCTCGTGGAACTGGAGGAAGCCATCGGGATTAGCCGGGCCATCCGCGATGAAAGGGGAGAGGCGGAGGCACTCGCGGAACTGGCACGGGTGGAACACGATCGCGGCCACCTTGACCAGTTGCTGGAGCGCGCCGAGAGGGCCCTCGACGCACTGGAATCCGTGCGGCTGCGCGTAACCAGCCCGAGGCTTCGCGCTTCCTTTTTCGCCTCGATACGAGACATTCAGGAACTGAAACTGGAGGTGCTGATGCGGAAGCATGCGGAGCGTCCGGGGGAAGGCTTCGACGAGAAGGCGCTGCAGGCTAGCGAGCGGGGGCGCGCGCGTTCGTTGCTCGAAATGCTCGGCGAATCGGGTACTGAAATTCGCAGCGGCGTTGATCAGGCCCTGCTCGACCGTGAGCGTGAGTTGGGACGCCTGATTGCCGGTAAAGCGGAATTCCAGATGCGCATGCTAAGCGGGAAGCACACCGACGCGGACGCTGCGGCGGTGGAAAAAGAACTGGCCTCCTTCACATTGGAACTGGAGCAGGTGGAGAGCAGGATCCGGGAATCGAGCCCTCAGTATGCTGCCTTGACGCAATCGGCGCCCCTCGGATTGCGTGAGATTCAGACTAAGGTTCTGGATGAGCAGACAGTCCTGCTGGAATATGCGCTCGGTACGCGCAAGAGCTTCTTGTGGGCGGTTACGCCGTCATCGATCGATGCCTTCGAACTACCGCCCAGGGCCGAAATCGAGGCAGTCGCAAAACTCGTGTACGATCTGGCTACGGCGCGTAACCGGAACCCGGCAAACGAATCACCCTCGGCGCGAGCGGCTCGGCTGCGGCAGGCTGATGGCGCATTTCTAGCGGCGAGTCTGAAGGCAAGCCGGATGCTGCTGACTCCGGCGGCCGCCCGAATCGCGGACAAGCGCCTATTGGTGGTGGGAGAAGGAGTGCTGCAGTACCTGCCGTTCGCCGCTCTGGTGGAGCCGGGTTCCGATAGTTCCAAGCCCGTTCCGCTTGTCGCGAACCATGAGATTGTGACCGCACCGTCAGCTTCGGTGGTAACGGTCCTGCGGCGGGAGACGGCGGGCCGCAGGCCAGCGGAGAAGGCCGCAGCCATCATTGCGGATCCGGTCTTCAGCATCGACGATGTACGCATCGCGGAGCAGAAGACGGCGACTGCGATAGCGGCACGCAAGGCTGCGGCGGGGAGCGGCAGATCCGCCACCGCCCCCCTGACACTGAACTTCGAGCGGCTTCGTTTCAGCCGCACGGAAGCCGAGGCGATCGCGCGACTGACGCCTCCGGACGCTACATGGAAGGCGCTCGATTTTGACGCCAGCCGTGAGACCGTCCTAAGGTCCGAAATCGGCCAATACCGAATCGTACATTTTGCGACGCACAGCGTGCTCAACAATGAGCACCCGGAACTGTCGGGCGTCGTTCTCTCGCTGGTTGATCGGGCGGGGCAGCCGCAGAACGGGTTTCTCCGGCTCTACGACATTTACAATCTCCGGTTGGGCGCGGACCTGGTCGTCCTCAGTGCATGCCAGACTGCCCTAGGTGGAGAAATCAATGGCGAGGGATTGATCGGGCTCACTCGTGGCTTTCTGTATGCCGGGGCGCCGCGTGTGGTTGCGACCCTGTGGGAGATCGACGACCGAACCACGGCCGAGGTGATGAAGCTGTTCTACGAGCGCATGCTGGTGCGTGGCGAGCGACCGGCCGCTGCCATGCGATCTGCACAACTTGCCATGTGGAAGACCAGGGGGTGGGACGCTCCCTATTATTGGGGCGCATTCACGCTCCAGGGTGAATGGCGGTAGACCCAGTGGAGGAACGTGCTGCTAAGGTGAATGGCGAAGGCGGACCGGAAGCCGTGCGACTGCCTGAGTCTTCGCGGCAGAAATGGACTCTGACGCAGGACGCCTTCGACGGCCTGCTGGCCTCCCTTGGGCCGGACCGCGATGCCGCGGCCGATCGGTATCTCGAGATCCGGCGAAACCTGGTTCGCCTGTTCGAATGGCGAGGCTGTTCCACGCCTGACGATTACGCCGATGAGACCATCAACCGGTGTGCCCGGAAGATCGCAGATGGCGGGGAGATCCGCGATATCGCGACATACTGCGTTGGCGTGGCGCGAATGCTACTGCTCGAAATGGCCCGTGTGCGGTCGAAAGATCCCCTGCCCCTTGACCAGGGACCGGAACCCCGCACATCACCCGCCGAATCAGGAAGCGATGAGGAACAGCGGCTGGAGTGTCTCCATCGCTGCCTGGGCAAGCTTTCGACTGAAAATCGCGACCTCATCCTGCGGTATTACCAGGGCGAAAAGAGCGAGAAGATCAGCACACGCAAGGGACTGATGCAGCTTTTTAAGATTCCAGCGGCCACTTTGAGGATGCGTGCGCTGCGACTGCGGGAGTCCCTGCAGGTCTGCTCCGAGGAGTGTGTGCAGAACTCGGAAGGAAAGCGGTTGTGACGAATTCCAGAATTCGGTCAGTATTAGATGAATGGTGTCAAATCGCGCATGCGAACTGAACGCGTTGACGAGATGTTGCTGGTCAAATATCTGTTAGGCACCCTTTCCGAAGAGGAAAAGGTTCAGGTGGAGGACCGCGCCTTCGCGGACCCAAACTATCTTGGCGCGCTCGACGCGGCCGAGGCTGATCTGATCGATGCGTACGTTCGCGGCGAGTTGCCGCAATCCGACAGGCGCCTCTTTGAAGGCCTCTTCCTCACATCGCCTCAACGCCGCCGAAAAGTGGAGTTCGCCAGGGCCCTGTCGAGTGCCATAGCGGCGGAGGCCCCAACTCTACGAGCTGCTGCGCCAGAGGTCCCGTCCGTATGGCAGTCACTCGCCAGATTGGTGGTCGCAAGGACATTTGCGGTTCAGTTTGCCGCGGGAATGGCCACACTGGTCCTGGTTGCCGGGGCATCGTGGCTGGCTGTGGAGAATAGAAAAATGCACTCGAACCTGGCGGCACTGGAAGCGCAACGCAGCGATCTTACGGCACGGGAACAGGCCCTCAGCAGGCAACTCAGCCAGGAGCAGGGTCGCGTCGCCGAACTGCAGAAGCAGCAGTCTGCAGGCGGCAACGGGCCTTCGGTATTCGCCTCGCTGATCCTTTTGCCCGGTCTCTCGCGTGCCCAGTCCAGTCATGCGCAGTTGGTGCTGAATCGTTCGGCGCAGCTTGCGCATATCGAAATCCAGTTGGAAGCGAGGGACAATTTCCCGCGCTACCGCACCGAGCTTCGAACCCGCGGTGGAGTCGACATTCTCACCCAAGCGAATCTTTCGAGACAGCGCTCCGGCGCAGGATACGTCGTATCGATGGATGTCCCGGCGAGTGCACTCCCGGTGGGAGAGTATGAGCTCGCACTCAAGGGTGTGACTGCCGGCAATG
>Ga0105237_10001866_pt1 | contig 26912 bp, 15 predicted proteins | sample KBSC24metaG_FD_81520 | JGI IMG/M metagenome (GOLD analysis project Ga0105237, IMG submission 81520) | Corn rhizosphere microbial communities from Kellogg Biological Station, Michigan, USA - KBS C2-4 metaG | ecosystem: Host-associated > Plants > Roots > Rhizosphere > Soil | place: Michigan, USA...
TATATTCTAAAAAGCGAGCCAGCCCATAAGATCATCGAAGCTATAAAAGAGATCTACGAAGGCAATTCCCCCATGTCTCCTCAAATCGCAAGATTTGTAGTCAATCATTTCACCAGTCAGAATAAAAGCAGCGCCCATATCGAGGCGCTCTCCCTGCGAGAAAGAGAAGTGCTCGCCTATCTCTCACGCGGCTTTGTATATAAAGAAATTGCCGATAAAATGACCATAAGCATAGACACCGTCCGCAGCTTCATCAGAAAGATCTACGAAAAACTTCACGTGCACAATCGTACAGAAGCCATCAACAAATTCAGAGAAGGGCAGTCTTAAAAGGCCCCTGCACCGTAACATCTTCATGCTATTGTAAAATCAGTCATGGCAAAGCATATTTGTAACATAATATCAAGCTCCTGTCAACCATGCCCCAACTGCTTAAATATCTTATCATTGATGACGAGGGTCTCGACAGGCAGATCGTGGAAGATGAACTGTCACGATTTACAAACTTTACAAAGATCGCCTCCTGCTCCAATGCGCTCGAAGCAATAGAGCTTATCCGAAAATTCGAGGTCGATGTGGTTTTTAGCGATATCGAAATGCCACAGGTCAGTGGCCTGCAATTGTTAAAAAAACTCCCCGAGCCACATCCGCTCTTCGTATTCATTACCTCCCATCCCGAATTTGCCTTGCAGGGTTTTGAAGAAAATGCATTTGACTACCTCACAAAGCCCATCCATGCCCACCGCCTGGGCAGCTGTGTAAAAAGGATAAATGACTTCTTCCAACTGCGGCACAAAGCCTGCTCCTTCGACCAGGCCAACGAAATGCATCAGATCATCATCAAACAGGGATACGACAAATACAAGATTGATATCAACGATATATTGTACCTCGAGGCGATGAAAGACTACACCCGCGTCGTAACCATCGAAAAAGCATATTTGGTTCTCGAGCCCCTGGGAAATATGCAGCAAAGACTTAACTCCGAAAAATTTGTCCGCATTCACAGAAGCTATGTAGTAAATATAAAAGCCATCGAAGCATATAAAGACAACAAGGCAACTCTTTCCAATTCAGAAATAATACCCGTAGGTAAAATGTATAGAAATTCATTGTGCGAAATCTTCCAATAATGCAAGGCTCCAAAAAGTGCTGGCTATTGATCATCCTAATCTTTGCGCATTTCTCAATGTTTGCACAGGAGCCCGATCTATCCAAAATAGCAGGTTACAAAGACAAGATCGCTGCATGGACCACATATTGTGAATCATTAAGACAAACCAGTCAATTCCCGCTATTAACAGACGCGGCAACCAGGGGCTTAGGCCTGGTGGCCCCCACCGACTATCTCAGCGCCGCCAATCTGCTATACCTCAAAGGGATCGCTTTCTATTACCAGTTAAAATTCGACAGCGCTCGATATTTCCTCTACCAGGGGCTGGACAAAGCACAGCAGGCTCATTCCGGACTGGCCGTTGCAACCATCAGCGGAACCCTGATCCCCTTTACTTTTCAGCTCAGGCAACAAGACAAAACAGACAGTTTCAAAAATATCCTGCAAAGCGTAACAGACACCGCAAAAGACCCCGAAATACTCCAAATTGGGTATGCGGGTCTGGGTACCTATTATCAGGAAAAGGCATATTACAGCACGGCACAGGACTACCTTATAAAAAGCATTGAACTCCGGAAAAAAGAGATAGACACCACCCAAAACATAAAAAAAAGAACAGACTACGCCGTACTATGCTACAGTCTTTATAAACTATACGGAGAGATTGATGGCGCCGGCGAAAAGGCGATAGATGCGTTGAACGAAGGCCGCCCCTTCATGCAGCTGGCGCCAAGCGTATACATGCGCTATCTAAGTTCCTATATAGAAGCATTTTGCTCGGCAGGCAAAATAGATTCCGCCTTGTATTACATGCAGCAGTTGCAGCCACGGTTTAAGAACGCACACGCAGTTCCTTCGGAAGCCGTTACATCCAACCTGAATATAGCCGTGAGCTATATGGACAAAAAGCAATATGAAAATGCGGTTCCCTATTTACATTCCGCCGACACTTTCTCGACAAAAAGCCAATCGCCGCTTTTGATATATCAGTCCCAGATGTGCATGGGCCGCTATCTGGAGGAGACGGGGAATTACCCAAAAGCAATAGAATTTCTCGCAAAAGCCTTGCCCGTCGCAAGGCAGATAAACAAAAGGCAATACCTCGACAACCTGAAATACCTGAGCCTTGCACAATTGGGCGCCGGCAACAACAAAGAGGCCTTGCAGCTCTATCAGCAATATCTCTCGGAGTCCGACTCGCTGACCCGGGAAAAATTAGCAAGCAATTTTGCCGACCAGGAGATCCGCTATCAGACCAGTAAAAAACAGCAGCAGATCGATGTCCTCAACAAAGACAACCAGGTGAAAGTACTGGAACTGAAAGATGCTTCTCATCTCAAATGGCTCCTGCTCGCAGGCCTCATAGCACTTGCATTATTTTCACTGATGCTGTATTTCTTTTACCGGGAGAAGGGAAAGGCCAATCAACTGCTCAACGATAAAAACACCGAACTGGACAAATTAAATATAGAATTGATAAAAGCAAATAATACAAAAGCAAAATTGTTCGGGATCATAAGTCACGATCTGCGCGCACCCGTCAGCAGCATCGCAAAACTTATCAGGCTCAAAAAAGAAAATCCAAAAGTCGCAAAAACGATAAGCAGCGAAGACTACGATAAACTACTGGATACCGGGCTGGACAAAATACTGGATACCATGGAGGACCTGCTCCTCTGGAGCAAAAGCCAGATGGAGCATTTCACGCCAAATCTGCTGCCCACAAATATATCCCCCATTGCAGAAAAAGAAATACGGTTCTTACAAGGGCTCATCGACGAAAAGAATATCAGCCTGAACAACCAGCTGCCCGCCTCCTTCAGACAATACACCGACGAAAATTTTCTGTCCGTCATCGTTCGAAATCTTTTGCTAAACGCTATAAAAGCTTCCGGATCCACTGGACAAATAGATATTTCAGAAGCTAATAATCAACTACTTATCACAAACAGTTCTCCCGACACCGACGCGGCACAGTTAAACGAACTGCTCACCGGAACAACCCCAAATGGCAGGATCGATGGCCTTGGTCTGCAGATTGTAAAAGACCTCTCTGCCGCGATCAACACCACCCTGGTCTTCAAACAACAGGACGCACACTTCATCACGGCCGTCTTAAGCTGGAAAAGATAATACGCATTTTTCGTTTGTCGATTACTTGAATACGTTCATCGACTATTCACAAAGATGGGCGCTGGGTTTCTCAATTTTAATAATTGATAAAAGACGCCATGCCCATCAAAATACTCAGCATATTTTTTTTATTGATAAGCACAACCATTGTTCGTGCCAAAGCACAGGATTTCAGCTCTCTGAAACCTCAAAAACCGGTCGCGCTCTATGGCAGCATCGGCGCCGGCCTTAGCTTCTACTCATCCAATCAGCAATACAAAACACAGGACCCCTTCGCCTGGAATATCTATGGGAATTTAACACCATCACTCTATGGCATAGCATTACCCTTCTCCTTCGTCATTACACAGTACTCAAAAAGCTATACTTCGCCATTTACCCAATTCGGGATCAGCCCCTCCTATAAATGGATAAGACTTCACCTGGGCTACCGCACCATCTCCTTTTCGCCGTTTACCTTCGACGGGCAAAGCTTTTTGGGAGCAGGCATCGAACTCACCCCCGGAAAACTCTACCTCGGCGCATTCTACGGGCGATTGAACAAAGCCATAAATGAAGACACCACTTTTAATAGAAATATCCGGCCCCAGTACGGCAGAAAAGGTTACGGGGTCAAAATAGGATACGGCAGCAGCAATGAAAATATCAGCTTCCAGTTGTTTCATGCGGAAGACGACACGGCCTCCATAACAAGATATCACGACAGCCTCACGACCATCCTGCCAATGGAAAATACAGTGCTCGGAAGTTCCTGGCATTTTATGTTCTTCAAAAGACTGACCCTCACAGGCGATCTCGCCATCAGCCTTTTGAACAGGGACATGTACTATCAGCGTATCGATTCCATCGGCTATGTAAAGATCCCTTCGCTGGTGCAAAGCGTCAATCCCATAAACTATAGCTCCACGGTCAGCTATTCGGGACAGGCCCAATTGGTGCTGGTCCTCAACAGCTTTAATGCATCCGCCGGATACCGGCGCATCGCACCCGACTTTTTATCCCTGGGCGTTCCCTATATGTTGAACGATGTGGAAATGATCTCCGGCTCCGCGGCGGCGTCCTTTTTAAAGGGGAAGTTAAGTTTGAATGCCGCGGTCAATAGCCAGCGCAACAATCTCGAGCATATGCTTAGCACCGCCTTACAGACACGCACGGGCAACTTCGGGCTAAACGCCTTTTTAAGCCAGCATGTCAATCTGAACTTCAACCTCACCGGCGTAAACGTCTTTCAAAAAGATGGTCTGCTGCATTTGACCGACTCTGCAAAAATGAACCAGATCATGTGGAATGCTACACTGTCTCCGGTACTTACCTTCTCCAACTCCCTTCATCAACAGACAATAAGCATCAGCGTTAACTATACCGACCTGAATGACAAAAACCCCGCAACGACGGCACAGGCAAGCACACAAAGCTTCTCTTCATCGGCAGGCTATGCACTATTCTTTTCACAGGCATATTGGGGCATCAACAGCAGCCTGCTATACACCCAGTACAAACAACAAAACAACCTATATCAGTCTACTGGGCTAAATGCAGGCGCAAGCGTGCAACTGTTAAAACAGCACAATCTCATGGCGCAGGCATCGGCAGGCTATTTTGTAAACAGCAGCGCCAACGGCACCGTGGCAAACAACACCACGTTCTCCTTCAACAGCTCTTACAGCCAGCAAAAACATTCATTTGGCTTTTATCTCAGCTATATCCTGACGCCGCCTGTAAATCTCAACCCGCTAAATGTCGTCAATCATATTCCCATTGCCGTGAATAGTAAAAACCTGTCCGGCGGGCTAAACTATGCCTGTCGCTTTTAAAAAAGAAACTATGAAACAGTATTTTATAGGTCTTAAAATTTTCTTACTCCTTATTATTTGCATGGTTCATTGCCTCCATGCAAATGCTCAGACATACCCGATAATCGTCCAGACCAACACCGTACAGCCCATACCACCCTACCTGCCCCAGATCAAGGCGGATATCCAGGGACAACACTTCGGACAATTAAACCAGGATATAACCAACCACCTGTCCATTACCCTGATGAACACCGGTAATAACCAACTGCATATAAAACTCTACGGCAGCATCGAAAGAGTTTCACCCTCGCCAATGGGTGTAAAGCTCCGCCCTGATTTTGTCCCCACCCAGCCAATTATCATCAGCCCGCGGCAAATGACGATAGTAAACCAACAAATGCTACAAAACGCCTTTGGGAATTTTAATGAGAACTCCCTGATCTATGATAATCTCAACTTGTCCACGCTGAGACAGACGGGCGTAAATTTCAAGCTCCCGGAAGGAACCTATCGCATTTGTGTAACAGCCTATGACTATGACAGGCCGGGATTCACCGCCCCCCTTTCTGCACCCGGTACGGGCTGCGCCTATTTTACTATTTGCTACACGGCGTCGGCGCCGCAATTTATCCTCCCGGTATCTACCTTATTACAGTCCAATAGCTCCTTTCAACCATTCACGCCACATTTCCCGCAAATACAATTTTCATGGACGCCGCCCGCCACCACCTGCGGATTGCCCCTGGGTGCTCTTACCTATGATCTGGAGATCCGTCAGGTCTTTCCCGGCCAGACCGTCACCGATGCCATCAATAACCCCTATGTATTCCGCCAGCAATATATACCCACCACTACATTCTTGCTGGATACCCTGAAATATTCGCATATCCTGGTAGCCGGGCAACAATACATTATGCGCGTCAAAGCCAACTTCACACCCACACCCGGCAGTCCGCTGGAAATAGCCAATCAGGGCTATAGCCAGATCGGGGCCATCGCCTACCAGCCCGGTCCGCCGACATATACGACAACAGCCTGGACCTCCGCCGGAGATACACTGCCCTCGCATAAAACAACCGTGAAAGGAAAATTATCCTACCACTTTGACGATGACACCAGCGGCCTGGTATTTCCTATGGCCCACGAATGGATCTATCTTGAAAAAGTATACGCAAAAGTTACCATCGACCCCAAAGACAGTATAAGGTCCTATCAGCCGCTTTCGCTTGAAGAACAAAGCACCTTGCCCGTTTATCCTCAAATGTTCCAGGGACTCACCACACAGACGGATAAGGCCGGCAATTTCGAACTCACCTATAACATGACTACCCTGGATAGTTCCGGGATCGTCCCCGACGCAAAGTGGAACATGCTCGCCACCACCAACTCGCCTGGCAATATAAGCCCCGCATTAAAAGGACAAGTAGCCTGCCTGTACAAAGTAATTACTACAAATCCGCACTATAAACCCTCCACGGAATACCTGGAGATCCTGCCCGGCAGCGTAAAAGACGTTTCCAATCTCGTATTGGATGCCAATAGCTATACCCTGAACGTAAATGTGCGCAAAGCCTTTAACAACCAATTGGGAAATTATGCACAGGGCGCGCAAATAAAGATCTATCGGCTGACAGCAAACAAGAAGAACCCAAACCTGGAAATTCCACTGTATGAAGGAAGTCTGCTGGACAGCGCACGCGATTGGAAAGAGGTGGGAGATAAAGTATTGATTGCACAGGGCGTCACACCGGACAACGTCGTTGATTCGACCAGCGAAAAACAAAACACCGTAAGCTTCCCGCGCTTATTTAAAAATACAGGCGCACAAGCCGATGACTACATCGTCTGCCTGGAGAAAGGGGGAGTACAGCTCGTTCAAACTATAAATTCAAAAAACTGGATACTACTCTTTGACGAGGCCGACGCACTCTTTAATAAAAGGACAGATCTAAAAACCCCTGCCCCGGCCAATACAACAAACGCCTGGACAGATTGGAATTACAAAGGACAGAACGATACGGCGACCCTATCCCTAAAAAAAGAACTCATCGCCGCACCCCATTCGCAGGTAACAGGTACCCTCCAATATGCCTACAAAGGCGACGGCGCAACACCAGCCCGCCCATACGCCAATATGCCCATAAGCCTGGAAGTGGTTTACCTCGTAAAGAAAAACAATACCCCGCCGCCCCCGAACAATTCGTCCTCATCCGGCAACAACACCTCTCCCGTAGCATATTATCGCGGGGTCATCGGCCGTTACGCCAATATGGACCTTGGCACAAAGGGCGCCACCGGCAATGGCGGGGATGGCAAGGACTATATGCTCACCCCCCCTTCCACCAGCCTGGTAGCATTGAACCCCGGTCATACAACCATCGACGATTTTGAGCCGATGCCCGGCAATGCCAGTATCTACGAGAACGGGAAATTTCTCCAAAACTCCGACAATGGCAAAGTATTACAGACCGTAACCACCGACGCACAGGGGCATTTCACCTTCGACTTTGAGAACATCGACAGCACCATGCAGACCTACCCTGGCGGGGCCTATACGGGCAGTGGCGACCTGCGTCAACAGATGGATGGCCAGGTAATGCGCGTCTATCGCGTAGTGCCGCAGATAGGGTACTACTGCGCCCCGGATGACAACATCCCCGCTCAGCCGTGGAGCAACTATGACTGCGGAACACTCACCTCCTTTGTGCATACATACAACCTGGTAGTGCATGTAGTAAAGGACAATGGCGACGCATTTGGCAATGTTCCCATACATATCTATCGCTATCTCAACAACGCCTACGCAACGCAGCGCCCCGAAAAGCCGGGAGCCGATATCAATACGGTAGCCGACCCGTTTCAGCAGCCTGTATACGGCAACTCCACAGCCGGCAGTTCCGGAACAAGCTCGTCCAGAAATATGTTTATGACAGTTAACAGCCCGTCGTCAAATAGGAGTATGGGCGGCTCTTACCTGCTAAAAAGAGATCAGGAAACAGATAACACAGGAACAGCCATGTTCACAGGCATGCCCGTAAGCCTGGATGCCGGCACCGACGATATCCTGATACAAGCCGATGCGGAAGCCACCGTCAGACAGGGCGTGATCACTTTCCTCACCACAAATCTTACCTATCCAAAAAATGGCTACACACAGGACTATTATACAAACCTCCGAAAAACGATCCGGGGCTTTTGGGAAGACCAGACCCTGCCAAATGCCATATACAATACCAGTAGCCCCAATTATGTCCCCGTATTGTTTAATAAAGACCTTCTTCCAACCAAAAAGGCAGACGCCTATCTGCTGGCAAAATTGGCGCCGCCACGCATCGCTGGCAGGGTAATAGATAAATTCTCGACACTTGGCATCCCCGGCATTACCGTATATGTAAGGGCGGATGACGCGGGAGATGTTTGGGGCAATTTCTGGGCTTCCACGGACAACAACGGATATTTCGATGTCAAAGAATATAGCCAGTTTTATAGCGACACCATCACGCATCCCGCGATTGGCTCCACATTGATCATATCCGCTCCGGGATATAAGACCTATACCCTGAAAATTAGCCGGCTCCCATATGGAACTCAATCCTACACCGATCCCATTCCGCTGGAGCCGCTGGGCGCCAACTCCTTCGGCTACGTGGCAGATGCACAGGATACGACAAAAGCCGTCACCGCCCGCGTAAAGCTAAAGATCAACGGAAGATGGGTCGACACCTACAGCTATACCGGCGACGCGAACAAAGCCAATGAACAAAGCCCTTATACAGGCTTGTATGCGCAGATGATCGATCAGGGCATAAAATCAGCCGCTATCAATTCTCCAAAAACACAAAGCAAGAACTATACATTCGGCGGACTGAATGTCACCACCGACAACAGCGGAAATGTCTCGCAACTCACCAGGAACAAAACCACCACAGCACCCGCAGGATACCTTGACAATTATATCACAACCGTAAATAATGCACATAATAACAATTCGACGAACAACCCCTATACTCGGCCGATAGCCATAAAACCAATAGCGCGCACGTCTGAAAAATACAACGCACAACGCTTCGACATAGACCTCCCCGCAACCCCGGACTCGATCATCATCATGCCCTACGACCCGGCATATATCACACAAACTTTTGCCGTGTCGCCAAAAGGCGCAGGCCAAAACCTCGGTACATTCGGGCTCAAACGCCGGGTACACAAAATAATGGTACACGTAACACTCGGGGAAGGAGGCGTCAACGGAGCCATCGTATCCATCGACGGAATTACAGATACAAGATCCACAGATACCACCGGCAATGATGGAAACGCCTATTTCGAATTCATAAACAATGCGACACACAACTTTACATTACGGGTAAAACCCCAGTCCGCCGCTGGCTCAAATCCAACCCTGCCGGTATTTGTAGCAAAATCGGAGAACTTCTCCAGCGATGACGACGGCAACACGACATTCATAAATGAAATAGTCGATCCGGGAGAGATCATCACCGGGAAAGTTACCTTCTCAGAAAATAACCAGCCCGCAAAAGGTGCATATGTATACCTCGATCAGGGTGTCGGCTCCAACAGCGATATATCCGCCATATCCGCCGCCGATGGCTCCTACCGGCTCATCGGCGTTCCCGGGGCCACCACCTTTAACTCCTCGGACAATTCAAAGGACAGCTTTACCGTCAAAGCCACCTATTCCGCGCCCGGCGAAACCTATATCGGCGACAGTAAAAAAATAATAGTCGCCAACGAAGCACAGCCGGTAAATCTCGTAATACAAACCTTCAAAGACCTGGACGCATCCCGCCTGTATGGATTTGACGCACGCCTGGAAAAATTGCAGAAAAACAAGGATGGCACTTATACCGTCGATGGAGAGATATACAATATCCCTGCCAACGAGAATTTCAGTATGCAGACCACCATACATCCGCAGGCAGCCATCTCCTTTCATTCACTTCGCCTAAAACCCTCGGGCATCAGGAACCACGCGGGTATCCTCATCGCCGTACCCGCCAGCGACTCCATCCTGCTGGACAGCCGCAATATCACAGTAAGCCTGTTCAAAGTATTTAACAGCCAGCTTGCAGGGCAGGGTGGGAGCAACCTTTCTGTGACCAAAGGCAATACGGACACCTCAGGCACCCTGGCGGCAACCGCGCATGTCGTGGATAATTCCTTCAATTTCCCCACCAGCTATATGACCATCTCCGACGCCGATTTCTACCTCGGCAACTATGGCTCCGCTTCGGCAAATAAATTATTTGTCCCCGTCTTCACCTCCGACGGGTCAAAATATAAATTCACAAAGTTCTCGCTCACCGACAACAACGCCAACGGCATCAGCTTTAAATACCTTGGATTCGACGGAACAACAGGAAACAGCGGCTCCCGCGAATCATTTATCATGGGCGATAGCGTAAACCTCTTCCTGGATATATCCACCACCCTTGAAGGAAATATTCCGCTCCAATTCCATGCGGGTAAGGCCGTTCTCACACACAACTCGCTTAGCAGCCTGGTAAATAACGACTCGGCTTCCTTTGCTCTGGAAAAATGGAAAGTGCTGAGCGGCAACTGGGAACTTTCTCCCCAATCCGGCGGCATATTGCTAAAAGATGGCGTCCTGAGGACGGGCCTGGTGGATCTGCCCTTTACAAAAATGTTCATCATCTCCGGCGACCCCTACGCCAGCCTGAGCTGTAATTCTCTCACCGGCGATGCATTGATCCGCGCAGCGCAGAACGGGCTGCTCACCATCGGCGGCGGCGCCGGCAAACTAAGATTATACCCCTCGCCAAATGTAGTATTCGTGTACGATCCGGATGTAGGCACGGTTCCGGGCGTGGGGCACTACAAATTTTCACTCACCTCCAACACCGGCAACGTGGCCTATTTCGGGGGGATGGATGGAATGACAAATCCCACCCAGCGTTTCAATATTCAATTCTTATCACAATTGAGTGACGGCGAACAACTCTTTTCATTTGATCCGAACATGAAGCCCATAACCTTCTATAATCAGATACAGTTTACGCCAACAAATCTGTTCAGCCTGGATGACCGCTTGCAAATAGGCGGCAGCGTGAACCTGGGCATACCACACGTGCCAAACGACATCAACGGCAACTTCACCTTCTATAAGGTGAATAACGACAAGCTGCACACCAATAAATTGACCATTGATCCGTTCAACTTCTCTTTTAGCGGCGATGGCGGAACACAATTCAAAACGAATGGCCCGCAGCAGCTAAACAATCCTTACGGCTTCGGCATTTCGGGAGATATGACCGTGCCCGGCGTTCCTACCACAATAAAAAGCATGCTGGTAAGTATGGTGTACAACGGGGCGAATGCGCTGGTCGGCGGCACGGGAGATGCCGCCCCAGGCCTGCTCTACTTACAACAAAATATCAAACAACAGGCAGAAGTACTGGCCGGAGACGCGCTCAACCAGGTGCAGGATTTCGCGGATGGCGCACAGGATTATGTAAAAGGAGCGGTCAATGACGCGCGCAACACCATCGTAAATGGCCTCAATCAGGCAAGAAGCACCCTGCAGCAGGCGATACCGCTGGGCGACCAGCAAATAGCCGGCATTGCCTCCAAATGGCGGCTGGCAGGCGAAGGCATGGATGCCATCAAAGACTTTTCCAACAATCCGGCAGGCTCGCTTGCCCGTTTGAACGGCGTGCTCAACGGCTTCACCGGCATCGATGCACAGCAGGCCGCAACAGACAAATTAAAAATGGTCGCCAATGAGGCGCTCAGCGGAGCCAAACAATCCATCCCTGTTGACAATATCAGCAGCGCCGCCGATGGAATAGGCAGCACCTTTCAGGGTATGAAATTTGACTTCGACCTTCCCAATAAAAGGATCACCGGCTCCCTTACCATGAACGACCTCAATTTCGGCGCCGTGGTATTACAACACCCATCCATCGAAATGCTGATGGATCCCCAGGGCTGGTATTTCTATGCGGGCCTGGGAGTCGACCTGCCGACCTCGCCGATCATACATCCATTGATATTCCCGCTCAGCGCGGGGATGATCGTCGGCAGCTATCCGGTGATCTCTCCCTCATTGGAAAGCAGGGTCACGCAAAATTCCTATGTACACAAAATGCCAAAAACCTATGCCCAGGGCATACATGGCTTCTTCTTCACCGGAAGAAAGGATATTATCCCCGAAACCTCCTTTGGGTTTGATTTTGCAATAGTCGATTTTGAAGTAGCCGCCAGCGCAGGCTTTGACGCAAGGCTGTACGCCAACTTTGGGGACCAGTCACAACAGGTAGGATTAGGCGCCATGGCATTTGGAAATGTCTATGCAAAGATTACTTCAGGTCTATGCCAGATCTCAGGTGATGTGGATGTAGAAGAGGGAATAAAAATGACCGCCACAAACAATCGCAATGGAATGACATTCAGCGGAAGGGCATGCGCCTCTGCCACTCTTGGAGTATCGGCCACCTGCGGCGTAGGCCCGGCCGCCACAAGCGGAAGCGTCTCCGTGAACTTCCTGGCCTGGCTCTCTTTATGTACGGGCAACGCCTGCCAGAAACAAGGAATTGACTTTGGCCTTCAAAAAGGTGGCGGCAATTGTTCAGGCAACAATGACTTCGATTATTAACGTGAACAAAAACTGGATTATGAAGAAATTCATTTTAGCGATACACGTCATTTTAGCTGGCTTTCAGACCACCGCGCAACAAGGCTGGCGACCGGTCCTGACGGGCTGCCCATCGGGCATGTATATCCAGCTGGGGCAATTACCCCGGACTGCCGCCTACAAAATATATCGTCAGCAGGATGGAACAGGCGCCTTCAAATACATCGGAAATTATGCTCCCTGCGCCAACAACAACGAACTGCGGCAGCGGCTCATAGCCAATGCCGCCCGGCTGCCGGATAATAGCTTTCCTTCCAAAGCACTGTCGGATACTTTATGGAAAATATATGCCGGCGCGCAAAACAGATCGTTGATCAATTTTCCCTTCCCCGTCTTTCATCTGGCGGTCGGGTGGAGCTTTTTAGATACTTCGGCAGTACGAGGCATAAAATACAATTACCGTGTTGTATTTGCCGACTCGTCAGCGCCGGTGGAGACAGGCCCGGTAAACTTCGAATATACGCATCCCCAATTCGCCAAAATGCAATTTTCACAGATGATGCCCGGCGAGCACAGCGCAAGGATGCAATGGGAATTATCCGCCGTCAACAGACCTGATTTTTTCGATATCTTTCGCAGACAATCCGGCAACACGGGCGGCTTCCAAAAAATCAATGCATCAAAAGGGTTCTGGAATACCGCTCACGGAGATTCCGTAATATTCCTGGTGCTGGACACGACCTTAATGTCCGGCATTACCTATGATTATTTTATAGTAGCAAAAGATTTGCTCGGCAATGCGGGAAATCATTCCGATACGGTTCGTCTAAAAGCAGGCGCCAGACAAAATGTACCCGCCGTATACAACTTCCGCACCACGTCCGACTCCGCCGGTATAAAACTTATCTGGGCTGTCCCGGTAAACACATCCGGCCTGCAAAATATTATGGTGTTGAGAAGCGCCGCCTATGACACAGGGTATAATTTGATTTCACTGGCGCCCCCAAAAGACACCACATACACCGATAAAAATGTACAGCCGGGACAACGATATTTTTATCAATTGATCGTACAGGGCGCATTCAACTATTCAATTCCCACCGCCCGCGTATCAGGCATGTACACAGGATGGAGCGAAATATTGCCGGTCACTGATCTGGAAGTCTCATCCACCGGTAAAGGCATAAAATTAAGCTGGCATTACCCCGACCCAAAAAACATACAGGGCTTCAAAGTATTCCGCTCAACATCGTCTCCGCATGAATTGCAGTTGGTCAGCGGGTTGATAGTACCTGCCGCCGACACCACCACTGCCGTATATATCGATACCACTGCGGTACACAGGCAGACATCCTTCTATTATGCAGTGGCGCCCTTTTCAAAAGCATCCATACAGGGCCCATACTCAAATATAGCAACAGGCAGGACGGACGTCACAAACAAATTACCCGCTCCCACGGGGTTGCGTTTTGTCTGGTTGAACGACACCGTCGTTAGCCTCACCTGGCATGATATGCAAAGAGAAACCCCGGTGGTTTCGGCCTATAAAGTATATAGACAACCAAATGCCTCCGACACTTCCCATTCTGACAAACAAAGATTGTGTCTGACAAATGAATTTACAGACACCTTGCACGAGGGTGAAACACGTTGGTATAACGTGCGAGCATGTAACACAGCCAACCTTGCAGGCGCCGCAAGCACGCCCATTCACATACAGGCAAAAATAAACAAACCCCTGCCCCCGGGTACTGTACACGCATATCTTCAGGGAAATAAGATCGTGTTGCATTGGGATGGCTCCATAAATACGCCGATAAAAGAATACCAGGTCTATCGCGCAAAAAACACAGGAACGATAACCCTTTTAAAAACCTTAAGCGCTAATACAAAGAACGCTTACAGCTACACCGACAACACGATCACGGGCAATTCCATCTATTACTATTATATCACCAGCACCAACACACATGGCTACGAGAGCAGACGTTCGGAAGAAATCAGCGTCAGAACACCTTAACCCTTTTAATAACGGATCTCTGGACAAATAAAATAATGTTATGAAACAAACTATAGTCTTATCGGCAACGATCATCAGCCTCCTGTTTTCTTCCTGCGGCAAGGAAGGTCCGCAGGGTATTCCCGGTCCGCTAGGCACTGCAGGTGCACAGGGAGCCCCCGGGGCCGTTGGCCCCGCCGGACAGGACGGAAGCATTATCTACAGCGGCGTCGGCGCGCCCGCAACCTCGCTAGGCAAAAATGGCGACTATTATCTCGATGACAATACCGGAAATCTATACGGCCCAAAAACCGCCAGCGGTTGGGGAACTCCCCTTTCCTTAAAAGGCTCCGGTAGCTCACAGGGACCTGCAGGACCACAAGGTCCACAGGGGCCACAGGGGCCTCCGGGGCCACAAGGACCACAGGGTCCTCCCGGATCACAAGGACCACAAGGTCCTGCGGGGGCCGCCGGAACACCCGGTTCCAAGATCTACAGCGGCACGGGGGCGCCGGCCGCATCCTTAGGGAACAACGGAGACTTCTATCTGGACAAACAGACCTATCTCCTTTATGGCCCAAAAACAAACAATGCCTGGGGCACACCCATCTTATTGCAAGGCGCACAAGGGATCCAGGGACCCCAGGGGCCGGCAGGCGTACCCGGCAGTCAGATATACAGCGGCAACGGAGCTCCTTCCGCAAACATCGGTAACACCGGGGATTATTATCTCGATAAAAGTACTGGCAATTTCTACGGACCGAAAACAACCTCCGGCTGGGGAAATCCCATTTCCCTAAAAGGCGCCAATGGCGCACAGGGCCCCCCCGGACCACAAGGGCCACAAGGCTCGCAGGGCTCGCAAGGCGCCGCCGGAACACCCGGCTCCCAGATCTATAGCGGCGCGGGCGCCCCGCCCTCCACCACAGGCATCGTAGGGGACTATTACATCGACACCAATCACGCCATTATATATGGTCCAAAAACAGCCGCCGGCTGGCCTGCGACCGGGCTCTCCTTACAGGTGAATAATGTCATCACCTACGAATTTGACAATCATGTGCAAAATAATCTGCCTTATAGCTGGCAGGTTTATTTGAGTCAGCTACAGGCATCGATCTGGCTGCCTTATAATAACGCAGCTGCCCAAACCACCGGATTTACCATTCCACAGGCTATTGTGGATCACGGAATAGTTCTTTGTTACATCCGGTATTTTCGAAGCATAGCAAGCGATACCGCCACCAGCGCAGGTATGACACCCTGGATGGAATTGCCCTATTCTATTTCCACCAATGTGGGAAATGGCGTTTCAAGTGTTTATACGCTTAGCACAGATGTAGATGCAAATGGTTTTAGGATCATCGTCAACTCCATACAAAATAGCTTCAGCAATTTTACAGGGGCATTTATCCCTTCGCAAATACGCGTTGTTCTAATTCCTTCGGGACAGTCGACAGTGATTACAAGCGACAATCCATCCCTAAAAGCCATACCGGTCGAAAATCTCATGAACCTCAGCGGCGGTAATGACCAAATTATAACCATCGGAAACTGATTCGATCTCTTAATGCAATCCGGGGGGTTGCCAAACATTGCAACTATGACAAGGGTAAAAAAGACAAAAAGATTAAAGACATTATTCTTATTCCTATTTGCCTTTTTCATACTCGCAGCGCTGATTGTCTACTTCATTTCAATTTATCATAAAAATTGATTAAAACTATGAGACAGCTCGCATACAATACCATTCTCGCTTTTTTGCTTATGTCAGCAGCATTCTGCAAAAGCAAACCCACCAAACCAATGAACGTCCCGGCACAAACAAAAGACTCGGGGAGCACCCCTGTTCCGTCTGTCGCGCAGATCGGCGACTCCGTCACACGGCCCGGCGATTCCGCTGCACGTCCCACCGACTCCGTTCCACAAACCCATGACTCCATTATACGGGCCGTCAATGCCTTCCATGCGGACACGGCCTCCCCAATCGCTGCCAACAGCTCCCCCGGCGATGCTATCGCCAATGCCATAACAAACCTGCAGCTCAGTCAAATGAAAGACAACAATCCACTAAAACAGGTAGCCCAAAATATGATGAAGGCACAGCGCGACGGCACCAGGGGCCCCGATAAAAATTATACGGCAGAATATAAGCCGGAACAATCAGCCGATTACACCGTACCCGTACAAGGCAATGCCTCCGTTTATGAATTGCAATACACGGGCGGTTCTTCTTTAAAAGGGAAGCAGGACGGGGCCTGGAAAAATATCTATATAAATACAAAAAACAACACCGGCTGGAACCTGTTCACCGAGGCTTACATGACATCCTCGGCGATGAATATGCAAGCGCACTCGACCACGCTTTCCGACAAAGACAGCGACTATATAGTTTCATTTAATGCACAATATCAAAAATACAAAAGGGAAGATCTGACGGAAAAAGGGAAATATGAATCCGAGGTCAGCGTGCAAAAGATTGGCGTCGAAAAGATGTTTGGCTATAGCTGTATGCATATACGGGTGAGCTATACCATAAAGGCCTTGCATCAAACGGCACACTCCATCGATGATGAATGGTATAGCAACGAGGTGCCGGGCGCGCAATATTTGTCTCCCGTCATATTGGAAAGCCATTCCCCGCAAGTAGTTCAAAAAATAATGGCAGCAGGATGCAACGGCGCCCTGGTAAAATTCAAATCTGGTGAAATGCATATACAGCTTACCAGTATAACAAAAAAAGATATGCCCGATGCCGCGTTTACGCTTCCCGCAAACTATCAGTTTGACAAGAATACGGATCTATACGGATTACAATAAAAAAAGAACATTTTCCTTCACCATTAAAAATTAAAATATGAGGACGATAAAAACTACGCTTGCGCTCCTGCTGCTTGGGCTTCTTGCAGACAGCCCTGCCGTAAATGCCCAGGGATTTCTCAAAAACATCTTAAACAGCGCAAAAAATACCGCTCAAAATCGTGCGAACAACGCCACTTCCACTGCCACCAACAAGGCCCTGGACAAAGTAGACCCCACTACAAAAGGTGGCACTCCCTCTACCCCAAACAGCGGTAATAAGAGCGACAACGATCGTGTGCTGGGTGGCTTTGGAAAAGCAGCACAGGACAATCCAAACGATTCGAATATGATAGCCAAAGCCCTGGGGAACATACTGGGCGGCAATGGCGTGTCGGCAGAAGATTCCGCAAAGGCGCTTGCTGCATACAAAAACACCGGTAGCAGCGGCAACACGCCTTGCATTTACTATGAAATAACCAATACGTTTATCTCCGATAAAGGCCTGAAAACAAACTCCACCGTCACAAAACAGTGGTTTACAAAAGATGGCCGCTTTCGCGGCGAAATGGACCTGGCAGGCATGATCGCTTCCGCAGCGGGATATCAGACAAATTCAAAACCAATTGTTATGATTGGCCGCTCCATCATGCCCAATTACACCGTCACGCTGGATGATGAAAATAAAACCTATTCGCTCAATATTATTGACCAGGCCCTCCTTGATAAAGGCGGCTCCGGCTATACCGCCAAATTTATAGGTAGTGAAACCGTAAACGGGTATCCTTGTAAGCATGTAGTTATCAAAGGTCATAAAATGACCCTGGATATGTGGACAAGCACAAGCGTCCCGGGCTATGATGTTTACCAAAAATTAGCATCCACGGCCTCGGGCGCCAACGCTTCTTTTTTAACCTCGTTGAAACAGATAGACGCCGATGGGATCATGGTAAAAACGATCATTGAGAACAACGCATCCAGCATGACACTCACCAAAGCAATATACATGGGTGCACCCAATAGCCTCTTTGAAATACCGGCCGGCTATACGAAGTCGGAGTATAATGGTGTTATAACCAATCTGATGAACACAGGCATGAGCGGCAAGAAATAGCATTCTCTTCATTCTAAAATATTCTTTTATGAGATCTTCATTCAGAGCGTTTTTCGTGTCCATGTCTGCCTTTATCATATTGCCGATCGCAGCATGCAACAATGCAAATTCAAATGCAACGGCAAATAAGGCCGACGCAGATATGTCGTCACCGGCCAGCGATGCACCGGCCAAAGGCGCGGCCTATGTTTCGTACGAAACAGGCGGCCAGCTTATAATGATCACGGGTCGACATCTTTTCATCAACGAAGTTTCGAACAATGCGCAAAAAGGGGTAGTAATAATTAAGCTTACCAATTTTGGGAAGAACCCGGCCGAAGTGATCGATATTCTTGCACATAACAACGGGGCCACGACTATTTCCCATTCCGAAGGTGGCGGCTCGCCGTTCAGCAGCGACCCCTTTGCCGAAATAATGATCCAAAATCAAAACCACTATGCCGATGCTGCCGAAGTAAATATTACGCAGATCACGACGGATTATGTGGAGGGTACATTTTCCGGAAAGTTCACTGGCGAGCGTAGCTTGTCCGACACATCGAAAGAAACCGTCACCATAACCAACGGAAAATTTCATCTGCCCTTTGCCAGGTCTTAACATCAATAAAATGGAAATAAAATGAAGCTTATTCTAAATCTTACTACATTTTGCTTTTGCCTCCTTATCATACAAGGCTGCCAATCGGGTTCATCAGCAAATAACTCATCCGGTAGCAGTGCGGATATAGGATCGTTAGGTTCAGGCAGCGATATCTATTTAGAATCTACCAGTATTACTACCGGTAGAAGCATGACCGCAAACGTGCTGCTAAAAATGTACATTTCACATGCCGGAAAATTAAGGAACGAGATGTACATGGCAAAAGACGGCGGCAAACCTTCACTAATGATGGCGGGCATCGCCGATGGAAAAAATCCCACACAAACTGTCCTTATAGACGACAGCGCCAAAACGTATAGCATCAATAAAATAGATACTTCTGTCACAAATCAGGCTGACAATATGCTTACGGAACATACAACCTATATAGTAAATAAAATAGGTAACGAAACCATACAAGGATTAAGCTGTGTACATGGGCAAATAATAAAAACCATGAATTTTAGCGGCGCTCAAAGCTTTATGAATGGAACTGACACTACTGATATTTGGGCAACGAAAGACATTCCAATGCCCGCATCTTTACAAAAGGGTTTTGCAAAAAGTATGGGCATCGCTTACACCGGCAATGTGGCCGATAAATTGGTGCAAATGGATTGCGTGGGATTTCCGGTAAAGTTTCAAGTGCATGGCAAAGAGACATCTACGCTTATGCAACTCACCAAAATGTCACACGACAATTTTCCTGCGAACCTGTTTGACGTGCCTGCGGGATATAAACAAACATCTTCAAACTAGTAAACTTTTTCAATCATGAACTTTCAGGAACTAAACAAACAAAGAAAAATAGCCCTCGTATGCTCGGCATTGGGCATAATCGCTTGTCTGCTTCCGTGGTACAGCTATGGCTTTGGCTCTATCAACGGATTGAATGGATGGGGCGTCCTCGTATTTATTTTATTTATCTTTTCAGGGATCCTATCATACGCGGGCGATCAAAAGACCAACCTTCCATCCAAATCATGGCTGCTCGTACTGACCTCCGGACTTATCTGTTTTCTAATTCCGGGCTATTACATTATCAGAATATTGTCGGCGGGCAGCAGCATCGGAAACGAAGAGGCCGGGGTCTTCAAAAGCCTTTATGGCAGCGGGTTTGGATTGGGCGTTGGCATCTGGATCGCAGCCGCGGCAGGCGCCATTATTGCCGCAGGCACGTACCGGCTTCGTTCAAAGAATGATAATATAAAAGACTCTTTCAACACCCTGAAAAACAGTGTAGGGCAGGCCGTAAAGACGCCATCGGAGGGAGATAGGCCATCAAATTAGAGCCCCATCCGGCGGCGGCTCGTACGGGGACAAGAGCAGCAGTTTGCGGGAATTGGCCTATTTTTGCGGCAAGACCAATTCCCGCATATATAATTGCCCTTTATGACCCTCTTTGTCGTCCGCCTGTTCAGCCGCGTGTTCAGCCGCCTGTTCCCTCTCCTGCTTTTGCCCGCATTTGTTTCAGCCCAGCCCTGGCTCAAGCTGCATGAGAAGGCCATTGTCGTTGATACCCATAACGATGTGCTGTCAGGTGTCGTCCTGCACGGCATGAACATCGAGACGGATCTCACCGGCAAGACCCACTCCGATCTCGCCCGGTTCCGCAAAGGAGGGGTAGATGTACAGGTGTTCTCCATTTTCTGTGACGACAGGTATGGGAAAGGCTCCGCTTTCAACAAGGCCCTGGAGGAAATTGACTCTCTCTATGCCATTGCGGCCCGCAATCCCGACAAGATGCAGATCGTCACCGACCCGAAAGGACTGGAGCAGGCCGTCCGGCATCACAAGCTGGCCGCCATGATGGGCGTGGAAGGAGGGCATATGATGGAGGATGACCTGGATTATCTCGACAGCCTTTTCAAAAGAGGAGTTCGTTATATGACCCTCACCTGGAATAACAGCACGTCCTGGGCCACCTCCGCCAGAGACGAGAGCAGTCACGCCTGGACGGTCACTCCCTATGGACTTACGGACAAGGGTAAGAAGATCGTGCAGCGCATGAACGAGCTGGGTATGCTTGTAGACCTTTCTCATGTCGGAGAAAAGACATTTTGGGACGCGATCAATACGACCACCAAACCCGTCCTCGTATCGCATAGCAGTGTCTACGCGCTATGCCCCGTCTTCCGCAATTTGAAGGACGACCAGATAAAGGCCATTGGAAAAAATGGAGGAGTGATCCAGGTAAATTTCTATTCCGGATTTCTGGACAGCAATTATCTTAAAAGACAACAGGCCTTCACCTCCCGGCACAAGAGCGAGCTCGATTCCCTCACCGCGCTGAAGACCCCCGAGTATGCCATCAACGAATATTTCTCACACACCTATCCGCAGGAGGCAAATACGCTGCGCGCACCCCTGTCCCTCCTCATCGATCACATCGACTACATCGTAAAGCTGATTGGCGCCGATCACGTAGGGCTTGGCTCTGACTTCGACGGCATCGAATCTCCACCGCAAGAGCTGGATGATGTGTCATGCTATTCACTGGTCACGCGGGAATTAGTAAAAAGAGGATACAGTAAAGAAGATATTGAAAAAATACTGGGCGGGAATTTTATACGGGTGCTGAAGGCGAATATGCACTAGAGATCCTTGGAAAAATCTTCATTTTCATCGGCCAGCCGTTGATCCTTTTCAGCATGATCTTACCCGCCACGATCGCCATACCTGCCGGATTCAACGGCGACAGCCCCCGTGCACGTCTAATGATGGACCTTCGGTCAGCGGACCCGTGGTCCGCTCTGAGAAACTCACTAATATCCCATTAACCTTTTCACGTAACCCCCCAACCTCGACTTCGCCAAAAAGTTTCGTTCCAGCTCCGGATTAAAAGGCACCGGCGTATCCAATGACGCACATCGCAGCACAGGAGCATCCAATGACGAAAAACAATGTTCCCCTATCCACGCAGCCACTTCCGCACCCACACCACCCGTAAGGGTATCTTCATGCAACACCAACACCTTCCCGGTCCGGGACACCGCCGCACGCATCGCCTCATAATCCAACGGAAGCAGGGTCCTCAGATCCAGTATCTCGATAGAAATATCCGGATGCGCCACCGCATACTCCAATGCCCAATGCACCCCGGCTCCATACGTGATGATGGTAATATCACTCCCTTCCCTTACCCGCCGCGCCTTGCCGATAGGCGTTTCATAATAGGCGTCCGGCACAAGCCCGCTGATGCTCCGGTACAACGCCTTGTGCTCGAAATACAACACAGGATTGGGGTCATTGATAGCAGCTATCAGCAGCCCCTTGGCGTCTTCCGGCGTAGACGGATACACTACCTTCAATCCCGGTGTATGCATGAACCAGGCCTCATTGCTTTGTGAATGGAATGGGCCCGCACCAACACCCGCACCCGTTGGCATCCTGATCACCGTATCCGCATTCTGTCCCCACCGGTAATGTATCTTGGCAAGATTATTCACTATTTGATTGAACCCGGACGTGACAAAATCTGCGAACTGCATTTCCATCACGCTCTTGTATCCTTCCAAACTTAACCCCAATGTACAGCCGACGATGGCGCTCTCGCAAAGAGGTGTGTTCCGCACCCGCTCCTTTCCAAACTCCTCCATCAACCCCTCCGTGATCTTGAACGCTCCGCCATACTCCGCAATATCCTGACCCATCAATACCAATTTGGGATGCTGCTGCATGGATTGCCGCAGTCCATCCTTGATAGCTTCCAGCAACCTCTTCTCCTTGGCAGGCCCGGACGCAGCAGGACCATGCGTAGCAGGACCCGCCTTAGGCTGGGCTGCAGGCGTCGGTTTCTCCGCCACCGCGCGCACAAACCTCTTTCTAAAAGTAGACTTCTCATACGGCGACGAAGGCGCCCCTTCCAACACAGGCTCCTCCGCAGTAGGAGCCGGCGGAGCCGCAGGTTCCCCCGCCGCAGGCATCGGCGCAGGCGGTACATCTGTCCGCGCAGCATACACATCCCCCATCTCCTCTTCCGTATTCGCCACTACCGGCGACTCCTTCACCGCCGCCAGCTCCCTCTCGATATATTGATGTATCTCCTCCTTGATCCGGGCAATATCTCCTTCATTCAACACCCCCCCTTCACGAAGAAAATTTTCAAAATTCACTACCGGATCTTTACGTCCCCAATCCTCCAGCAGACTTGTAGGCACATATTTGATACCGCTGGCCTCCTCATGCCCCCGCATCCGGAAGGTCATACACTCCACCAGGTAGGGCCGCTGATATTTTATACAGTATTCCCGTATCCCTCGCAGGGTATCATATACCGTAAGGATATTATTCCCATCGATACGCACCCCCTCCATCCCATAACCCTCGGCCTTATAGACAAGACTCTCACACCTGTACTGCTCCGCAACAGGCGTGCTCAACGCATAACCATTATTTTCTACAAGGAATATCACAGGCAGGTCCCAGACAGATGCCGTATTCATCGCTTCATGAAAATCGCCCTCGCTGGTGCCGCCCTCACCCGTAAAGACAAGCACGGCCTTCTTCTGCCTGCTTAATTTATACGCCAGACCGACCCCATCGGCAATACCCAGCTGAGGCCCTAAATGGGATATCATGCCGCAAATGGCATGCTCCCTATCTCCGAAATGAAAGCTTCGCTCACGTCCATTACTATATCCTTCAAGGCTTCCCTGCCATTGTGAGAACAGCCTGGACAAGGACAGACCCCGCGTGGTAAATACACCCAGATTGCGATGCAGGGGAAGTATCCACTCATCACCCGCCATCGCCAGGGTCGCCCCCGCCGCAATGGCCTCCTGTCCAATACCGCTAAACCACTTGGAGATCTTTCCCTGACGCAACAACACCAACATTTTCTCTTCTATCATCCGTGGCTGCAAAATGCTTCTGTACAAGCCAATAAGCGTCTCGTTACTAAGATCTTTTCTATCAAAGTTCATACGAATGAATGTTACTCCTCCCCCTCCCTTCTCCGTGCATCCTTATAAAGAATGGACGTTAGAATGGACAAGAGCAGGCTGAATAAAAGCCCCCAGCCAAAACTATCTATCCGGATGCCGCGTATAAAATTCGCGGCCACCAGGACAATGATGGCATTGATGACAAAGAGAAACAGGCCGAATGTAAATATCGTGATCGGTAAGGTAAGGATGATCAGAATGGGCTTTAGCAATGCGTTCAAAACAGCCAGCACCAGCGAAAACACCAGCGCCGTAAAAAAATCACTGATGTGGACACCGCTCAACACCGCTGACAGGCCATAAGCTACGACGGCCGTGATCACAATGCGGAGGAGAAAGTTCATGAGTACCTGTTTATGTTCAATTTAACACTTGTAGACAATATTCCGCCGATCTATTTTGGAATGTCCAGAAAAAGGGCATTGAAAAAGGGTTGCCCTTTTTCCGGAAAGATCTAATGGTCTGTCCTTCGGACAACGAACCAAAGGTTCGTTAAGGCCCCCAACAGTCGGCCCTCAATAGATTCACAATCAACAAAATATATTAAATAAGGGAACGAACCGCCCCGGCGGTTCCTGACAGATTACACCACCACCAGTTCGTAGAACGCCTCGGGATTGAGGTATTTTCTCGCCAGCTCCCGCAGCTCCTCGGGCGTAATGGACTTCACGATCCGGATGCCTTCATAGAAATATTTCTCCGTCAGACCATTCAGAAGAAGGTTCTTCCAGCGGCTGGCCACCTGGAACGGGCCGTCGAGATCCCCCAGGATAGTACCTATTGCAAAATTCCGGGCCATCGCCAGCTCCTCCTCATCGATCAGCTCCTCCCGCAGCAGCTCCATTTCCTTATACACTTCCTCGATGGTCGCACGGCAAACTTCCTTGCCCGCCTCCGTAGTGATCATAAGCGCGCTCTCCTGCCGGAGATTCATCAGATAGCTATAGATCCCATACGTATACCCCTTGTCCTCCCGTATATTCGTCATAAGCCGCGACCCAAAAAAACCACCAAACACATTGTTCAGCACCTGCACTTTCTGGAAGTCGGGATGATGCCTGTTGGGAAAACTCCGGGCTATCCGGATAGAACCCTGAACACCGTCCGGGTCGTTGACCACATCATATTTCTTTTCTGTCGCAGGTTGAATCGCAGGCCAGGTAGAAGGATCCTGCGCCACGGGCGCATGCAAAGGCATTCCGCCAAAATAACGCTCCATATCCTGAGGCAGTGATTCCGGCAGCTTACCCGCAACAAGGATGCGGCAGGCGCCCCGGCGATAGTGCCGCTCATAGTGATCCAGCAGATCCCCCCGGTCGAAATGCTGAAAATCTTCCAGCATGCTGTACCGACCATACGGGTGGTCAAACCCATAGAGATAGGACTCGATCAGCCTGCCGGCAACAAAATCACTCTTCTTCAGGTTCACCTGCAGTCGCTGCGAAGCATTCTTCTTATAGATGCTCAGCTCTTCTTCGGGAAAGGCAGAATCCGAGATCACCTCGGCGATCACGGGCAACAGCTCGGGCAGATGCCTCGTAAGACAGTGCAGCGTAAGATCTGCCGTCTCATGATGAGAAGCCCTGCTAAGAAAGGCGCCATAATACTCAAAATGCTCACTGATCTGAAACGCGGTGCGCGTGGATGTTCCGTTCTTCAGCAGCGCGCTCACTGCAGCAGCAACCCCATTCTTTTTTTCATGCCAGTTGCCCCCATCGAAGATCCAGCTGATCATCATGGCGTCTTCATTACCCAGGTCGATGCCATAAACTTCTACTCCATTACTAAGCACCTGTTTCCGGTACAGCGGCAATTGCAGGTTGAAATCTCTTGCGTCCTTTATAGGTGGTGCGATCGTTCGATTAAGCATGGGGGGCCCCTCCTTTGGGCTGACCACTGTGATAGTAAAGCGTGTTGCTGTTGTTGGGATCAAAGATCCGCTGGCTGGTAACCAAAATTTCTTCGGCCGTGACCGCCTGGTATCTTCCAAGCTCCGTATTCATCATATTGGCATCTCCCAAAAGTTCGTAAATAGCCAGGCTGTTGGCGCGGTTCATCACACTCATGTCTTCAAATACGATGGCTGACTCGGTCTTATTCTTCACCTTCGTCAGCTCCAGATCGGATACCTTCTCCGTCGTCATCTTCAGAAGCTCTTCTTCCACCGCTTTGTCCGCCTCTTCCAGCGTGACACCCTTGATCAATTTGCCTTCCACGACCAGCAGCCCCGGATCAACCGAGCCAGTATGATAACACTCGATCTGGCTGAATAATTTCTTTTCCTTTATCAGCGTCTGGTGCAGACGTGATGAGGTCCCACCACCAAGTATCTCCGTGATCAGATCTGCCACATAATACCCCGGCTCAGTGCGCGACGCCATAGGATATGCTTTATACAAAGCATCCAACGGCACGTCGGCAGTCACTTCCAGCTTGCGGATCTCATGCTGCGGCGGCTCCATGGGAAGATTGCGTACGTACTTCTCACCCGAAGGGATATCCCCAAACCATTTCTCCGACAGTTCGCGGACCTGCTCCAGGCTCACTTTGCCGGCGACGACGAGAATGGCGTTGACAGGCCGGTAGTATTTAAAAAAGAATTGCCGTACATCCTCCAGCCGTGCATCCTCGATATGGCTCAGCTTGCTGCCAATGGTCATCCAGCGATAGGGATGCTGCTTATACGTCAGCTCCCGCATCTTGAACCATACATCTCCGTAGGGCTTGTTGATATAGTGCTCTTTAAACTCTTCACA
>Ga0105237_10001867_pt1 | contig 26871 bp, 26 predicted proteins | sample KBSC24metaG_FD_81520 | JGI IMG/M metagenome (GOLD analysis project Ga0105237, IMG submission 81520) | Corn rhizosphere microbial communities from Kellogg Biological Station, Michigan, USA - KBS C2-4 metaG | ecosystem: Host-associated > Plants > Roots > Rhizosphere > Soil | place: Michigan, USA...
GTTGGAGGCGTTCCTGGCCGCCGTGCCCGGGGACCACCTGCCGGTGCTCGCCCTCTTCGACCACGAGGAGGTCGGGTCGACGTCGGATCACGGCGCCCAGTCCGAGCTGCTGCCGACGGTGCTGGAACGCATCACCCTGGCCGCGGGCGGCAGCCGCGAGGACTACCTGCGGCGTCTGTCAGGATCGATGGTCGCCTCAGGAGACATGGCACACGCCACCCATCCGAACTACCCGGATCGGCACGAACCGGGCCACCTGATCGAGGTCAACGCGGGCCCCGTGCTGAAGGTGCAGCCCAACCTTCGGTACGCCACCGACGGGCGCACCGCGGCCGCGTTCGCGCTGGCATGCGAGCAGGCGGGAGTTCCGTTGCAGCGCTACGAGCATCGCGCGGACCTGCCGTGCGGGTCGACGATCGGCCCGATGACGGCGGCGCGCACCGGCATTCCGACCGTCGACGTCGGAGCTGCGCAGCTGGCCATGCACTCCGCCCGCGAGCTGATGGGCGCCGACGACGTGGCCGCCTATTCGCTTGCGCTGCAAGCCTTCCTGTCGCCTAGCTAGCCGTCGCTGCCCGACGAGCCCTGGCTGCCGCCCTGGCCCGCGCTGCCGTCATTGCCATTCGTGGTGCCGGCACCACCCTTGCCCGCGGCGCCCGCGGCACCACCTGAGCCGCCCTGTCCGCCTGAGCCGCCCGCACCGTGTGAGCCGGTGACACCGCTGCCGCCGCCAAACAGACCACCCGAACCGCCTGCGGCGCCTTGGCCGCCGCTGCCGCCGCTACCTCCTGTACCGCCCTTGCCGCCATTGCCACCGGTGCCGCCGTTGCCGCCCTTGGCAACGGGCTGCGAGCCCGCCTCCCCGGTACCGCCGTCGCCGCCAGCGCCTCCTGCGCCGCCACTCGCACCCTGGCCGCCGGTGCCGCCGGTCCCGCCAGCGCCGCCGTTGCCGCCAGCGCCGTAGACGATGCCGCCGCGTCCACCGGTGCCGCCGGATCCACCGGCGTAACCACTGCCGCCCGCCGCGCCGGTCCCGCCGTTGCCGCCCGCGCCACCGTTGCCGCCAGCACTGGGCAGGGCCGCTTGGGGACCGTTGTAGATCGCGATGTCGCCGCCCTTGCCGCCAGCACCGCCGGCCGCACCCGTCCCGCCGTTGCCGCCGGTGCCACCGTCGCCGCCGACCGAAATACCGGAGATGCCACCAGAATGCCCAGGTCCGCCGTTGCCGCCGGTGCCGCCGGGCGCACCCGGTCCGCCGTCGCCGCCGTCGCCGCCCTTGCCGCCGGTGATCGTCGTGTCGTTGCCCGCTGTAATTGCGCCGACGCCGCCGTTTCCGCCCGCCTGTCCCACCGCAGACGTGCTGTCACCAGAGCCGCCGGCCTCACCGGTGTGGTTGCCTATGACAAAGGTGCCTGCGCCGCCGTCGGCTGCACGTGCCTTGCCGTCCCATCCCGGGTTCTGTCCGGCAGCGCCGGTGATCCCCTTGCCGCCTGTGCCGCCCTGACCGCCGGTGCCGATCAGACCGGCGTTGCCGCCGTTACCGCCGGTGCCCCCGGCTCCGCCCGTGCCGCCTGCGCCGCCGTTGCCGAACAGTCCGCCGTTGCCACCGTTGCCGCCGGCTTGGAACATGGCCGTGCCATCGCCGCCGCGGCCCCCGTTGCCGAACAGGAGGCCGCCGTTGCCGCCCTTGCCTCCGTTGACTCCGTCGCCGCCGTTGCCGATCAGCCAACCGCCGTCATGGCCGGGAGCGCCGTCGCCGATGATCGGCCGGGTGAACAGGTCGAAGAGGCCCGGTGTTGCGGGGCCTGCCGATGGCGCGGCGAGTGGGGCCGCGGAGAAGGTGAAGGTAGTAGCCGCCGGTGGTGCGCCGCCGCCGCCGATCAGCAACCATGGCCACTGCGCGTCCTGCGGAGCGGGGATACTGGGCGGCCCGCCGTCTGCGGACGCGGTCGCTGCGCAGCCGAGGGAGACCAGCGTGCCGACGCCGAGCGTCGCCGCCAACAATCCCACACGCGACACATACCTTGCTGATTCCATGCAACCCCTCCGAAAGTCATCTCGAAACCGTGTACACGCTAACGGAATGAATTTGCCACTGGAAGGCCATTACTACACTTCGCAAACAGTGCGTCGGCAGATGATTTCGTGGCCATTGCGCTTCCGGCGTTTGTGTCACCGGGCTGTTCTAGGGTCACCGGCATGGCACTCTCCGTCGAGAACATCACCTTCGATTCCACCGATCCCGACACGCTTGCCGAGTGGTGGGCGCGCGTCGTCGACGGCACGGTAAACGCCTTGGCGCCTGGCTTCTTCCTGACCGTGTCCCGCCCGGCCGGCGCCCCCGGGCTCGCGTTCCAGAAGGTCGACGATCCGACACCGGGCAAGAACCGCGTGCACGTCGACTTCCACGCCCCCGATCTCGAGGCGGAGGTGACGCGGCTGGTGGGCTTGGGCGCCGCCGAGACCGGCCGCGGTGAAGCGGGGCCGGAATTCCGCTGGGTGGTGTTCGCCGATCCGGACGGAAACGCGTTCTGCGTGGCCGGTGGCGACGTCTCCGCTGCTACCTGAACCGCCGGGGTCGGGGGTTCCAACTAGACTGTGTCCGTGACGTCTGGGCTCACCCACGTGGTCGATACCGTTGAAAACGCCGCTACTACCCCCGAACAGCCGCAGCCGTTCCGCGAGCTCGGGCTGAAGGACGACGAATACCAGAGGATCCGCGAGATCCTCGGTCGTCGTCCCACCGACGCCGAACTGGCGATGTACTCGGTGATGTGGAGCGAGCACTGCTCGTACAAGTCGTCGAAGGTCCACCTGCGCTACTTCGGTGAGACCACGACCGAGGCCATGCGGTCGTCGATGCTTGCCGGCATCGGCGAGAACGCGGGCGTGGTCGACATCGGTGACGACTGGGCGGTGACGTTCAAGGTCGAGTCGCACAACCACCCGTCCTACGTCGAGCCGTACCAGGGTGCGGCGACCGGCGTCGGCGGCATCGTCCGCGACATCATGGCGATGGGCGCACGGCCGGTGGCGGTGATGGACCAGCTCAGGTTCGGCGCAGCCGACGCTCCCGATACCCGCCGCGTGCTCGACGGCGTGGTGCGCGGCATCGGTGGCTACGGAAACTCGTTGGGGCTGCCCAACATCGGCGGCGAGACGGTGTTCGACCCCTCGTACGCGGGCAACCCCCTGGTGAACGCGATGTGCGTTGGCGTGCTTCGCAAGGAGGATCTGCACCTGGCCTTCGCGTCGGGAACCGGCAACAAGATCATCCTGTTCGGCGCGCGCACCGGTCTGGACGGCATCGGCGGCGTCTCGGTGCTCGCCTCGGAGACCTTCGGTGGCGACGAGGGTGGCGGCCCCGGCCGCAAGAAGCTGCCCTCGGTGCAGGTCGGCGATCCGTTCATGGAGAAGGTGCTCATCGAGTGCTGCCTCGAGCTCTATGCCGCCGGTCTGGTGATCGGCATCCAGGACCTCGGTGGTGCCGGATTGTCGTGTGCCACATCGGAACTCGCTTCGGCTGGCGACGGCGGGATGGCGATCGAGCTGGACAAGGTGCCGCTGCGGGCGAAGTACATGACCCCCGCCGAGGTGCTCTCCAGCGAGTCGCAGGAACGCATGTGCGCGGTGGTCTCGCCCGAGAACGTCGACGCCTTCATGGCCGTATGCCGCAAGTGGGAGGTGCTGGCCACGGTCATCGGCGAGGTCACCGACGGCGACCGGCTGCAGATCACCTGGAATGGCGAGACCGTCGTCGACGTCCCGCCGCGCACCGTGGCGCACGAGGGGCCCGTCTACCAGCGCCCGGTGGCAAGGCCCGACACCCAGGACGCGCTCGTCGCCGACACCTCGGCAAAGCTGCCACGGCCCCAGACCGGTGATGAGCTCCGCGCGACACTGCTTGCGCTGGTTGGCAGCCCGCATCTGTGTAGCCGTGCGTTCATCACCGAGCAGTACGACCGCTACGTGCGTGGCAACACCGTGCTTGCCGAGCATGCCGACGGTGGGGTGTTGCGCATCGACGAGGAGACCGGCCGCGGCATCGCGGTGTCCACCGACGCGTCCGGGCGCTACACCCAACTCGATCCGTACACCGGAGCACAGCTGGCGCTGGCCGAGGCCTACCGCAACGTCGCCGTCACCGGCGCCACCCCGCTCGCCGTTACCAACTGTCTCAACTTCGGATCGCCTGAGGACCCGGGCGTCATGTGGCAATTCTCGCAGGCAGTCCGCGGCCTCGCGGACGGCTGTGCGGCACTTGGCATTCCGGTCACCGGCGGCAACGTCAGCTTCTACAACCAGACTGGCAACACCGCGATCCTGCCGACCCCGGTGGTCGGCGTGCTCGGCGTCATCGACGACGTGAAGCGCCGCATCCCGACCGGTTTCGGCACCGAGCCGGGCGAGACGCTCATGCTCCTCGGCGACACCCGCGACGAGTTCGACGGTTCGATCTGGGCGCAGGTCACCGGCGACCATCTGGGCGGGGTGCCACCCAAGGTCGACCTGGAGCGCGAGCGCCTGCTGGCCGACGTGCTGTGTGCGGCATCGCGTGACGGGCTCGTCTCGGCGGCCCACGATCTGTCCGAGGGCGGGCTGATCCAGGCGGTGGTGGAAGCCGCGCTGGCTGGTGAAACCGGTTGCCGGCTGGTCCTTCCTAGTGGTTGTGAATCAGCCGTCGACGCCTTTGTATACCTCTTCTCGGAGTCGGCCGGCCGTGTGCTGGTTGCGGTTCCGCGGACCGAGGAGAGCCGGTTCCGTGCCATGTGCGAGGCCCGCGGCCTGCCCGCGGTGCGCATCGGGGTGGTCGACGAGGGAGCGCGCGGCGAGGAGGCCGCGGTCGAGGTGCAGGGTCAGTTCACCGTCAGCCTGACAGAACTGCGGGCAACGTCGGAAGGCGTATTGCCCGGTCTGTTCGGGTGAGGGCCCCTGCCAACACACGACATCCCTTACTGGTCTGGGCCTGGGGCCTAGTCCGCCTCGACTTCGTCGGGCTCGCATTCGGCACGCTGTTCTTCTGCCTGTCGCTCACGCCATCGCTGCTCCCACGCGACTGGCTGTTCGCCGGCCTGATCGGCGGCATCAACGCATCCATCGGCTATGCCATCGGCGTGGTGATCGGAAAGGCGGTCCGCCACTTCGCCTTACGCGGCAGGCACTGGTGGCCACCGTCCAAGCGGGTGATGTACCAGATGAAGGCCGGCACCATCGCGTCGTCGATCGTTGCCAGCGTGCTGGTGCTGATTCCGGCCGCCGCCTGGCAACGACAGGTGTCGGCGCTGATGGGCATCGAGGGCCCCGCCACGTTGGGCTACCTGCGCACGCTGTTCGCCGCGCTCGTCGTCGGCGGCGCGTGCGTTGGGGCCTCGCGGGTGGTGCTCGATGCCATCAAGCTGCTGGCGCGGGCGCTGATCCGGCGCTGGCACCTGCACCACGAGGTCGCCCTCTTCATCGGCACCGCTATCGTCGTGGTTCTGCTCATCACGTTGATCAACGGCGTGCTGTACCGCGGCTTCCTGGCGGGTGCCAGCCGCGTGTTCCAACCCCAGAACTCCACCACCAGGGCCGGGATTCACCAGCCCATGGAGCCCGAACGGTCTGGCAGCCCAACGTCATTGGCGGCCTGGGACACGCTCGGCTTCGAGGGCCGCAACTTCGTGGCCACCGGACCCGATCTCGATGCGCTTGCGCGGGTGAACGGGCGGCCCGCCAAGGAACCCATCCGGGTGTACGCCGGCTTGCAGACCGCCGACACCGACACCGCCCGTACCGATCTCATCGTCAGGGAACTCGAGCGCACGGGTGCCTTCGACCGCAAGTTGCTCGTCATCATCCCCACCACCGGCACCGGGTGGGTCAACCCGGTCGCGGCCCGCAGCATCGAGACCATGTACAACGGCGACACCGCACTCGTCGGCATGCAGTACTCCTATCTGCCCAGCTGGATCTCGTTTCTCGGTGACCGGGACAAGTCCATCGAGTCGAGTCGCATTCTGATCAACGCGATCCACGACCGCTGGCTGAGGCTTCCCGCGGACAGGCGACCCAAGCTGGTGCTGTACGGCGAGAGCCTCGGATCGTATGGGGGACAGGGGGCCTTCCCGTGGCTGCCCGACATCGCGCGGATGGACTTCTCGGCGGTGCTGTGGGTGGGCCCGCCGCACGAGAGCTCGCTGTGGAGCGGCCTGGTGTTGCGGCGCGACCCCGGCACGCCGGAGGTGCAACCGCGCTACGACAACGGCCGAACGGTGCGGTTCAGCCAGGCCACCGACGCCTCCGACATCACCAAGATCGCCGACCCGCCGTGGGAGGGCACGCGCGTGCTGTTCCTGCAGCACGCATCCGACCCGATCATCTGGTGGTCGCCGAAACTCCTGTTCTCCCGGCCGGATTGGCTCGTCGAGGCGCCCGGTGCCGATCGAACGGCGTCGATGCGCTGGTATCCCATCATCTCGTTCTGGCAGGTGGGTGCCGACATGACCAACGCGCTGAGCGTGCCTGGCGGGCATGGCCACAACTACGGAGACTCGATGCTCGACGGCTGGGCTGCAGTCGTGGCGCCGGAAGGCTGGACCGACCAGGACACCGAACGGGTGCGGGTGGCGCTTGACGACTACCAGGCCACGCGCGGACCCGAGTACTGATGGGGCACAGCCGAACCCGCGCACTGGCACTGGCCGCCACGCTGGTGGGCTGGAGCGGGTTCGTCGGGCCCCGGCTGGCCCCCCGTTGGCAGCTGCCGGTGCACGCAGTCCTATCGACCGCGCTCGCGCTGCTCACCAGGGCGCCGCTTGGGCTGCGTCCGCCCGAACTCGGCCGCGGCCTGCGGTTTGGCCTCGCCATTGCCGGGGCCGTGACGGCAGGCGTTGCCGCGACCACGTCCTCGCCGCGCGTCCGCGACGCGATGGCCGCGCGCGACCTGCCCGCCCCCGCCGTCTGGTTGCTGGTGCGCATCCCGATCGGCACCGTGTGGAGCGAGGAGGTGGCCTTCCGCGCCAGCCTTGGCAGCGTGGCCGAACGCGAGTTTGGCCCGGTGTGGGGCCGCATGCTGCAGTCGGCAGCGTTCGGGCTTTCGCATGTAGCCGACGCCCGCCGAGCATCCGAACCCGTGCTCGGCACCGTCCTGGTGACCGGCGCCGCCGGGTGGGCGTTCGGCTGGCTCTACGCGCGGTCGGGCAGCCTGGCTGCGACGATGCTGGCGCACCTCGCGATCAACGAAGCCGGGGCCGTCGCCGCGCTGGCAGTACAGCGCAGGGCGCGCTAGACGTCGCGGATGTCCGGCACGAGCAGATGCGGGTCGACGTCGGGGTCATCGATGCCGAAGCCGATGATCCGGCGCGGCGTGATCCGGATGATCGCCGTGTCGAGTTGGTCACCGGCGTCTCCCTTGGACGGCGGGGCCTCGGCCTGCTCGGCGGTGCCGCGGATCTCCAGGCAGCGCACGCGCCACGGGTCGACGGAGAAGATGTCGTCGACGACGAAGGCCACCGTGGGGTTGCTGGCGATGTTGCGATATTTCTGGCTCTTCGACATGTGGAAACCGAAGATGTCGATGGTGCCGAGGGTTTCGTTGTAGCTGAACCCGACAGGGCTGTTCTGCAACGTGCCGTTGGGCTGGATGGTCGCCAGCCGACCGAGGGTCGTGCCGTGCAGGAACTCGATCTCGTGAGGTCTGAAGGTCATGGCGCCACGGTAGAACCTCGACGACGGTTCAGGTCAAGGGCTCGTCACGGATTGATCGTGTTCTCGCCGATCTGACGGCCCCACACGTAGTCGACGGCGAACGGCTGGCCGAGCTCGATGTGGTTGTAGGGAGCGAGGTCGAACCCCGTGTCGATCACCAGATACGGCCCGGGCCACAGGTCCCTGGTGACCTTCTGCCAGCAGCCGGGCCTGCCCTCCGGTCCGCCGTGCGCGTTGACGCGCGGCAGGTTGTCGGGATAGACGAACGGGTTGCCGGCACCGAAGCCGAGAAGGGTGCCGTACTGGGCGAGCGAGTAACCGTTGCCGCCAAGGGTCCTTGCCGCGAGCGGTTGCACCTCGGCGAGGTTGCGGGTGGTGCAGAGGATCATGCCGCGATAGTCGTCGAGCAGCTTCGTCGTCGGCACCAAGTCCGCGGCACCACGGATCAGATACGGCGCCGACTGCTCGATCGGCCCGGTGGCGGTGTTCGCGAACCCGATGGCGGCCATCAACGCCGCGTCGACGTCGTCCCTCCGTTCGTTGAACGTGCGCGCCGTCGTGACGGCGGAATCCAGGCTCTGCCACAAGTCCGGTGAGGCTGCGGCGTAGACGTCGGCGAGGTCGGCCACCCGTGCAGTGTCCTCGCGCAGTCGCGGCATCTGCGGATTGAGGTCGTCGAGGATCACGTTGGCGTGCTCCAGCGACTCGCCGAACTTCGAGCCGAGGCCCGACAGCGCCTGCGCCGTCGCCGTCAGGGTCTGGTTCACCTTGATCGGGTCGACCTTCTCCGCGATCGACGTGACCGTCTCGAACAGCGTGTTGAACTCGGTGGTCACCGATGCCGCCGCGATGACGTCGCCTGGCGAAATGTGTTGTGCGGATGGGTTCTCCGGCGAGCTGAACGCCACGTACTTGTTGCCGAACACGGTGCTGGCCTTGATGTCGGCCACCACGTTGACCGGGATCAGGTGCAGATAGTCGGGATTGACTTCGAGGGTCAGCGCGGCCTGATCGGTGCCGTCCCGCTCGACGGTGGAGATGTGCGCCACCCTGCCGATCTCGACTCCGTTGAGCGTGACCTTGGACCCCGGGTCCACCACCAGGCCGGACCGCGGCGAGACCACGGTCAGTTGTTCGCGCGAGGCGAACGCACCGCGGTACTGCAGGGCGAGCACTATGGCGAGACCGACGGCGATGACGAGCAGTACCGCCCCGGCCACCTTGTACGGCGGCTCATGGCGGTCTATGCGCACTTTGCGACACTAAGGTATGGCGTCGCGCGGTACTGCGGATCCGGTGAAGACCCGTGTAGCGGTGTCGGCGCTGGCAGACTGGCTACGCGACGCAGCGCATCCCGCTCCCGATCGGAACGTGCTCGCCGAGGCCGTCCGTCTCACCGCGCGCACCCTGGCGGCACAGGCGCCAGGCGCCAGCGTCGAGGTGCGGGTCCCTCCGTTCGTTGCGGTGCAATGCATCTCGGGGCCGCGGCACACCAGGGGCAATCCGCCCAACGTGGTGGAGACCGATCCGCGTACGTGGCTGTTGCTGGCCACGGGGCTGGCAACACTGGCCGACGCCGCGGCCGACGGAGCGCTGCAGTCGTCGGGGTCGCGAGCGGGCGAGATCGCCGACTGGCTGCCCCTGGTCCGGCTCCCGGAGTGACGCCGCTCACTCGATCCGGGTGTGGTCGGGAAATGCGCGCGCCGCAATCGGCGTTGAAATCACGGCAACACCGCTGCGGATGTCGCCACCGGCGTGGCTCCGCGCTTCGATTCCGTCTTCGAGGGGTGTTCACCGTAGACTGACCATCGTCACCCATCGCCCCCAGGGAGCCAGCTGATCGTGACCGCCGAGCAGATCGCACCACCGGAAAACGAACCCCGAGAAGAGTGCGGCGTCTTCGGCGTCTGGGCGCCTGGCGAGCAAGTGGCCAAGCTCACGTACTTCGGTCTCTATGCATTGCAACACCGTGGCCAGGAGGCAGCGGGCATCGCCGTCGCCGACGGTTCGCAGGTGCTGGTGTTCAAGGACCTCGGGCTCGTCAGCCAGGTCTTCGACGAGGCGACGCTGGCCGCGATGGAGGGCCACGTCGCGATCGGGCACTGTCGCTACTCCACGACGGGCTCCACCACGTGGGAGAACGCCCAGCCGGTGTTCCGCAACACCGCGGCGGGCACCGGTGTCGCCCTTGGTCACAACGGCAACCTGGTCAACACCACCGAATTGGCGTCGCGTGCCCGTGGCGCCGGCCTGATCAACACCCGCGGCGCGCCATCGGCCACCACCGACTCCGACATCCTTGGTGCCTTGCTGGCGCACGGCGCCGCGGACTCCACGCTGGAGCAGGCCGCGCTGGAACTGCTTCCGACCGTCCGGGGTGCGTTCTGCCTGACCTTCATGGACGAGAACACCCTCTACGCCGCGCGCGACCCCTACGGCGTGCGCCCGCTGTCGCTCGGCCGCCTGGACCGCGGCTGGGTCGTCGCGTCGGAGACCGCTGCCCTCGACATCGTCGGCGCGTCCTTCGTCCGCGACATCGAGCCCGGTGAGCTGCTGGCCATCGACGCCGACGGCGTGAGGTCGACTCGGTTCGCCAACCCGACACCCAAGGCGTGCGTGTTCGAATACGTCTACCTGGCCCGCCCCGACAGCGTCATCGCAGGCCGATCCGTGCATGCCACCCGCGTGGACATCGGCCGCAGGCTGGCCAGCGAGATGCCCGTCGACGCCGACCTGGTGATCGGTGTGCCCGAGTCGGGCACCCCGGCTGCGGTCGGTTACGCCCAGGGATCGGGAATCCCCTACGGACAGGGTCTGATGAAGAACGCCTACGTTGGGCGCACCTTCATCGAACCGTCGCAGACCATCCGTCAGCTCGGCATCCGGCTCAAGCTCAACCCGCTCAAGGAAGTCATCCGCGGCAAGCGGCTGATCGTCGTCGACGACTCGATCGTGCGCGGCAACACCCAGCGGGCCCTGATCAGGATGCTGCGTGAGGCCGGCGCCGTCGAGGTGCACGTCAGGATCGCCTCACCGCCGGTGAAGTGGCCCTGCTTCTACGGCATCGACTTCGCCACCCCTGCCGAGCTGATCGCGAACTCGTCGAGCTTCGAGGCCGACGAGGAGGAGATGGTCGACGGCGTCCGCCGGGCCATCGGCGCCGATTCGCTCGGCTACATCAGCCGCCAAGCCATGATCCAGGCCACCGAGCAGCCCGCGTCGCGACTGTGCGCGGCCTGCTTCGACGGCAACTACCCGATCGAACTGCCCGGTGAGAGCGCGCTAGGCAAGAACGTCGTCGAGCAGATGCTGGCCACCGCTGCACGCAGCGGCATCCCGATCCAGCCGGTGCTCGCCGACAACGACAACGCCTCGGCACTGCGCAGGCCCTGAAGATCATTGCGGGTCAGCTGAACTGAACCCGCTACTAGAACGGGCAGCCGGGATTCGGCACGTCGTTGGACAGCGGGCTGCCCGCGGGAACGATGTAGGACACCCACATCACCACAGGGTCCGGTCCGATGTTGCGGCCGATGTGCACGTTGTCAGGACCCGTGCCCTCGGTGACGGGGGAGCCCGCCGGATAGCTGCCGTCCTCGGTGCAATTGGCCATGTCGTGCGTGAGAGTGCCCTCGCGGATCACCCCGAACACCCTGCCGGGGTGCCAGTGCCAGCCGGTGCTGCCGCCCGGCGCGATGGTGATCTGCTTGGTGACGTAGTCCTGGCCGTCGACCGTCGCCTGCGACAGCGTTTCGACTTCTACGCCCTCTCCTGGCGTTGCTGACGCCGTCGCGCACGGGGTCGACGAGAGCAGAATTACCGCCATTGCCGCGGGTACCAACCTGCGAACTCCGTTCATGATCGGTCAGGGTGTCACATGCGTCGAACTCTCGGATGTGGACTTGCCGAATTAGCTCGGGTGGTGGCGCGTGCAACCCCGTCATGTGGACCGGTAATCTTGGGCGCGATGAGCGAGGGTCTGCGGGCGAATCAGCGATGACGGGTAAGGGCGGGCAAGCCGAGCCGCGCGCCTCCTACGCATCGGCAGGGGTTGACATCGAAGCGGGCGACCGTGCGGTCGAGCTGTTCAAACCACTTGCCAAGAAGGCCACCAGGCCAGAGGTGCGGGGTGGGCTGGGCGGATTCGCCGGTCTCTTCGCGCTGCGAGGCGACTACCGCGAGCCGCTGCTGGCGTCGTCGACCGACGGCGTCGGCACCAAGCTGGCGGTCGCCCAGGCCATGGACAAGCACGACACCGTGGGACTTGACCTCGTCGCCATGGTCGTCGACGACCTCGTGGTGTGTGGCGCCGAGCCGCTGTTCCTTCAGGACTACATCGCCGTGGGGCAGACCGTCCCCGAGCGCGTCGCTCAGATCGTGTCGGGGATCGCCGATGGCTGCGTGATCGCCGGTTGCGCCCTGCTCGGTGGCGAGACCGCCGAACATCCCGGGCTGATGGCACCCGATCACTACGACATCTCGGCAACGGGTGTCGGCGTCGTGGAGGCCGACAACGTGCTGGGGCCCGAACGGGTCAAGCCGGGCGACGTGCTGATCGCGATGGCGTCCACCGGGCTGCACTCAAACGGTTACTCGCTGGCGCGCAAGGTGCTGCTGGAGATCGACCGGATGGACTTGGCCGGGCACGTCGAGGAGTTCGGACGGACGTTGGGCGAGGAACTCCTCGAGCCCACCCGCATCTACGCCAAGGACTGCCTCGCGCTGGCCGCCGAGACTCAGGTCCGCACGTTCTGCCACGTCACCGGCGGAGGATTGGCCGGAAACCTCGAGCGCGTGATCCCCAATGGCCTTGCGGCCGAGATGGACCGGGGCACGTGGACGCCGGCGCCGGTGTTCGGGATGATCGCCCAGCGTGGGCGGATCGAGCGTGCCGAGATGGACAAGACGTTCAACATGGGTGTCGGGATGGTCGCCATCGTGGCCCCCGAGGACACCGACCGCGCATTGGCGATCCTGACCGCCCGTCACCTCGACTGCTGGACGATCGGCACCGTCGCCAAGGGCGCAAAGGGTGAATCGCGGGCGCACCTGGTGGGGCAGCACCCGCGATTCTGATCAAATGACCGGGGCCGTACTAGCGGCGCCAGTCGTCCTCTTCGAGGAACTCATCGGGTACGTCACTGCCGATGGGGTCGTCTGGGGCGTGTGACAGCTCCCGCTGCAATTGCCTCAAATCGGTCTGCGGGGAGCTGTACTTGAGCTCCCGAGCGACCTTGGTCTGCTTTGCCTTTGCCCGGCCGCGGCCCATAAGGGGACCCCCTCGCGCAATAACGGAGCGGCCCGATTAGCAGGCGGCTCCGATCTGAGTGTGTTTTATCGTCCTGTCACCACTTTACCGTGCCCTCCGGCTCCGTGCTGGCAGGCCCGGCCCAGCGCCGAACGCGGACCGTTGGGTTCAACGCGAATGGCCCCGCAGTCGTTCCACGGCAAGGCGCCCAGCGCCCACGTGGTCGGTGGCCGGCAGCGAATCGGGGTCGATCGCCGCGGCCACCGCGGACTCGCCCCCGGTGGTCAGTTCGACGTCGGCGGGCAGTCCGCGCTTGACCAACGCGAGGGCGATGGGGCCAAGGTCGACGTGGTCGACGACGGTGCCAAGGCGCCCGACCGCCCGCCCGGCGGCTAGCACCGGATCGCCAACGGCGGGGCGGTCGGCGTCCCCGTCCAGGTGCAGAAGGACCAGCATGCGCGGGGGTTTGCCCAGGTTGTGAACCCGCGCAACGGTCTCTTGGCCGCGGTAGCAGCCCTTGTCCAGGTGCACGGCGCCCTCGCCGGGTCCGCCGATCCAGCCCACTTCGTGCGGGATGGTTCGCTCGTCGGTGTCGAGGGCAAGCCTCGGCCGCAGTGCCGCGACCCGGTGCGCCTCGTACGCCCAGATACCCGCAGGTCGGACGCCCGCCGCGACCAGCTTGGCGCGCCAATCGGCGGCGGTGTCACGAGGCACCACCAGGTCGACCTCGTCGGGGCCCATGGTGCGAATGAACCCGCCGCCGGTCAGAGGCGTGGCAGTGGACGGCGCGGGCAGGTCGTCGACGCCCAGCGCGGCGAGTACCGCCTGGTCATGCACGTTGGGGCCGAGCAGTGATAGCACCGCCAGATCAGCCGGTTCGACGACGACCTTGGCCCAGAACACCATCTTGCGGAGAAAGGCCAGCAACGGTTCGCCACGCCACGGCTCCGTGTCGAGAATCGTGACGCCGTCCAACTGGGTCTGCACCCAGTGATCTTCGACACGGCCCTGTCCGTCGAGGCTCAAATTCTCGACCACCGCACCGTCGGGAAGTTCGCTGACGTGCTGGCTGGAGATGGTGTGCAGCCAGGACCGTCGCTCGTCTCCTGTGAGTCGGAGCGTTGCGCGGTGGGAGCGATCCACGATGACGGCGGAGAGCGCTGCGGCCCGCTGCTCGCCCAGTGGATCGCCGTAGTGCCACACGGCACCTTCGTCGGGGCCGCCATCGGGGGCGGGAACTGCGGACATGTCCCAACTCTACGGAGTGTCGGGCGGCGCGCCGCCAATGTGTCGGGCGGCACTACCGTCAGTGCTCGTGGTGAACGGATTCGGCATCGTCGTCACCCTCGACGGGGTGGCGGTCGACGCAGCGGTGCCGTCGGTCTACGCCGACGACCTGATGCTGCTGCGCGGTGACGGCGTCTTCGAGACGATGTTGCTCCGGGGCGGCAGGCCGTTTCTGCTGGGGGCACATCTGGCCCGGCTGGTGACGTCGGCGGCGATCACCGGTCTTGCCGTACCCGACCCCGCGCGGTGGCGGCACGCCATCGCGGCCGCTGCTGCGCTGTGGACCGGCGACGGCGACGCCGTACTGCGGTTGGTGCTCGGCCGTGGACGCGCATCGGAGCCGACGGCGTTCGTCACGGTCTCCCCAGTCCCCGGACGGGCTCTCGCGGCGCGACGAGACGGCGTGGCGGCCGTGACGCTGGACCGCGGCGTACGCGCCACCAGCGACGCACCGTGGTCGGTGGCCGGTGTGAAGTCGCTGTCCTACGCGCACAACACCGCTGCGCTCCGGCACGCCGAACGCGTCGGAGCGCAGGACGTGGTGTTCGTCGACTCCGCAGGTTCAGTGCTGGAGGGTCCGCGGTCGGCGGTCCTGATCGCCACCGGCGACGGTGCACTGCTGACGCCGCCCGCATCGCTGCCGATCCTGCCGGGCACCACGGTGCGCGCGGTGTTCGACGAAGCGCGCGAACGTGGGCTGGTGTGTGAGGAGCGTCCGATCGGCGCCGCTGAACTCGTTGCTGCACAGGGTGTCTGGTTGCTGTCGAGCGTCACGCTGGCCGCTAGAGTGCACACGCTGGACGGGGTGCCGTTGCGGCAAGCGCCCCGGTCGGCTGAGGTGGCCGGCCTGGTCGACGCCGCGATCCTGCGAGCCGATTGAGCCGGACGCGAAAAGCGGTTGTCGGCCCCAGACTTCGGGAGTACGGTCGCTCGTACACAAGGAAGGAGGTGGTCCGACAAATTGATTGACTTATGGACATGTGAGGTGGCTGCCAGCTAGCAGCGCCGGGCGTATTCGTTGCTCTACGCGCAAGTGAATCACCTGCGCGCGCTAGCGAATTCCCCGCAGCCACCCGGCCCCCGAGCCCCTCGGTCCGTCCAAACCAGGAACCAAGGCTCGGGGGCCGCTCCATGTCTGGCGACCATTTTTGATGTGCCAGACCACAGTGGGCCCTGCCTCTCGGCGGGGCCCACTGGTGTTGAAGGGTGTTACTACGCAGCTGCGCCGGATGCGCCGCCGCCGGCGGATGCGCCGCTTCCCGAAGCACCGCTACCGGAAGCGCCACTGCCGCTGCCGGATCCGGTGCTCTCCGAGCTCGTGGATCCGGTGCTGCCCGACTCGCTACCGGTCGAACCACTACCAGTCGAACCACTCGGCTTCGTGGGTTCCCCCGGCTTGCCTGGCTCTGCCTTGTTGCCGCCGGTCGTGTCGGTGCCACCGTTCGGCGTGGTGGTGCTGCCTGACGTCGTGCCCGATTCCGGCTTCGTCTCCGGCTTCGTCTCGGGCTTGGTCTCCGGCTTCGTTTCGGGCTTCGTTTCCGTTGCGGTGGAGGGCGTCTCAGGCGCCGTCGCGGTGGGCTCCGTTGTGGCGGGTGCCGTTGCGGTGGGCTCCGTTGTCGCCGGTGCGGTCGCGGTGGGCTCCGTTGCGGCGGGTTCCGCCGGGGTGGCCTCCGTCACTGCCGTCTTCGCCTCGGGTGTCGCCACCTTCTCGGCGCCAAGCGTGGCGGTTGCGACCGACAACGCCGCCGACGGCAGCGCAGACGGGCTGGTGTCGGCCACCTTCGCCGCGATCGGCGGAGGTGCGATCGCGTTAGCGATGTTGTTGAGGGCCTGGATCACCTGGTCGATCAGGCCGTATGGGCTGAGGAGACCGGGGGCACCGGAGAGCGGAAACCCGTTGAGCAGCGCGTTGACGATCGCGCCGGGGACGGCGACGATCGCGCCAACCGCACCCAACAGGTCCCCGGCTTTCAGGGCATCGACGACGGCCTGTGCTTGAAATGCGGTCGCCTGGATCGTGCCACTGAGTGTGCCGATGGCACCCAAACCCAGGCCAGCAATGGCGGTCGGGACCTGAGCGACGACGTTCGCGAAGTTCTGTGCCATGGTGACCGGGATTTGCATCAGGTTCAGCAGGGGGAAGAGAGGGCCGATGACTAGCGAGAGCCCGGCATCCACCAACGCCTGCACGCCGGTGTAGATCTCGCCGGACAGGATCAGACTAATGCCCTTTTGAATGTTTGCCGGAACACCATAGGGGTTGTCGAACCGCAGATTGTCGACGAGACTCTCGAACCCGGATTGCAATGCCGTGACCGTCTGCCCGACGTAGCCGGCCCCGTTGAGGATCAGCTGGTGCACGATCGGCAAGGGGTTGTTCAGATAGCTCTGCACGAGCGCGCCGCCATTGGCCAGGGTTTCCTGGATGATCTGCGCCCACTGCTCGATGGGGTTCGCCGCCGCGGTCAGCGCAACCTGCGCCGAAGACACCGCTCGCGCTTGGAGTTCGGCTATGGCGGGCATCGGCTGGGCGATCGGGGCAAGCGCTATCGCACCTGCACCCGCCAGCGCAATGCCCATGTTGAGACGTGATCGAACGGCAACCTGCATGCCATCTCTCCTTAATTGACGAGGACGTGAAGCGAGGAAGTTACCCGAGCAGAAGGTGAGCTTCGGTAAGAATTTTTGGGTTCGTTGGAGCGCCCTGACCACCCGCAATCAGCAACGAGCGGAGTCCTTGCTGGTCATTGAACTCGTCAATCAAGGCAAGCAAAGCCCCCATTAAAAGCTGTTAATTAAATGTGCAACAACAGCCGAAGGGCACTTAAAACACGTTCTATTCGTTGTTTTGATTTGCCATACACTCGATTTTCAGAACAATATCCAGGTAAAATTAGTAAATGACGCAACACGATGAGTAGCTACTCCCAGTTGGGACTAATGCCTCTCACCGCAAGATCGGCCATAGCCCCGTGGGGTGCTAGCAACGGTTGGAGCGGGCCGGCCGCCGGTGAGCGGTTGGGTGATTGCCCAGCCGGACGCTTGCTGGCTGAATCTGCAGGTAGTCCAAGGGATTCGGCGAGGGGCCGTTCCGTCGCGAGCGCCGACCAGTCTTGGGGAGGTGTGATTACCCTGCGCCGCCGGGGAGGGCCGCGCCTCTCGATCGCACCAGCCATTGCGCTGCCGAAAATCGATTGAATGCCTCAGTGGGCGTCGGCGACGATCACTTAGGGCTGCCCGCAGGTCCGCGGTTCCTCGGCGGTTTCGCCCGTCGCGTTTGGGCTGAAATCGAACGTGCGCCAAGGGGGTTCATCCCGGAGTTGATGCGCCGGCTACTGTCGCCAAGCGCTGCCATTTGTGGCCGGGTCAGCTGATCCAGGTAGTGCGTGCGCACCACCTGCGCGTAGGTCACCAGCGCCGGCCTGAACCGCGCCAGGCCGTCGTGGGTGATGGTCGCGATCACGCCGCGCCGATCGCGATTGCTGGTGCTGCGCTGCACCAGACCGTGGGATTCCAGCCGCCGGATCTGCTGGCTCACTCGGCTCGGCGTCAACATGAGTGCGTGGGCCAGGTCGCCCATTCGTGCGGAGCCCGAGTCCGAGTCGGCCAGCATCTCCAGAAGCAGCACGTCGAACAGCGTGAGCTTGTGCAAGTCCATCAACTTCCGGTTCAGCAGGATGTAGAGCCGCATCGCCGTGTCGAGGAAGTGCTGCCAACTGCGCTGCTCGGTGTCGTCCAGTGCCGATGCATGACTTGATGCAAACTCCTGGCACGCATCCTCCATGGCGGGTGATGCTAGGCGACTGCAATCATCGAGCGCCTCTGAATTTGGAAAGTGACTTCATCCGATGTCAGCGCGCGTGCTTTCCTAGGACGCGGGTCCCGGAGCCTTGTCGGCGCAGGCCTGTTGTGCCTTCGCCCAGGTCGCTGCGTCGACGCCGGGCTGTGCAGCGGGCCCCGCGGGTGGTGTTGGCACCCCATTGTTGGCAAGGCAGGACGCATAGGAACCGTGGCCGGCCGGTGACGTCGTTGGTGCGGGTTGGGGTTCGGTGGATGACCCGCATGCTGCCGCGAAGAGGGCAACCGCGATCAGCGCGACCGCGGCGCTGGGGCGCGCGGCCGGCAGGGGCGAGCGCATCAGCCGACGAACCTCGTCAGCCGGGCGGACAGATGCGGTACCAGGCCGCCGTCGGCGTCGACGCGCTCCTCGACGTAGGCCAGGTCACCGCCCTCGACGATGCCGTAGAGGCGCTTGGCGCCGCCAACCAGAACGCCAGACTTGCTGCGCGCCAACGCATCCGTCACGAGCTCCCACGACGACTGGGTGATCGGACTGCCGTAGAACAGTTCGACGTAGCCGGCCGAATGGGCAAGCAGCAGTTCGATCGCCTGTGATTCGGCGACGTCGTTCGGATCGTTGACGAAACGCCAGTAGCCGGTCTCACGCAGACCGGGCCCTTCGTATTCGCCGGTCTCGGAGAGTCGCCAGGAGCGGGCTTCCCAGTTCAGGTAGTCGCCGCCGTCATGGGACGCGATGACCTGCTGGCCGAACCGGTAGTCGCCCTGGGCATCGCGGCCTTCGCCTTCGCCACGCCAGACCCCGACGAGCGGTAGCAGCGCGAGGAGAGCGTCGTTGAGTCCGACGCCTTCGCGGAGGTTGGCGGTATCGGCGGGAAGCGGAAGGTCTTCGAAGCCGGGCACATTGCGCGCCGCGGTGATCTTCGCTCGCTCAGCGGCGGCCGCGACGGCGCGGTCTCCGGAGAGCTGCGGAAGCGAATCCGCTGGGATGTCCTCGGCGCTCACTAGTCGTCAGTGATCAGCCGGTACACCGCGTACAGCGCGAACCAGGTGATGACCACGGTCGCCGCAACGAGCATGATCTCGAAGAAGAGCACCACGTCGCCGAGTCTAGTTCAGCAGCGGTGCCCCGACACGTCGGGGCACCGCTCGTCGCTCTAGGCGACCTTGACGTCGACCTCGTGGATGCCCGCACCGGCCGGCGCGACGCTGGCGTCGCCGTTGCCCGCGGGCGAAAGGGCGCGCAGCGTCCAGGTGCCCGGCGCGGCGAAGAACCGGAAGTCACCGGTGGCCGACGCGACGACTTCAGCGGTGAACTCGTCGCTGGAGTCCAGCAGGCGCACGAATGCACCGCCTACGGTCTGGCCGGCGCCGTCGACGACGCGACCGGTGATGACCGTTTCCTTCTCGAGGTCAACGCTGGCAGGCAACGTCAGTCCTTGCTTCGGTGCTGAGCACATAATCAACTTCCCAATTCAATCGGGGCTCCGACAAGGGAGCCGTATTCCGTCCAACTGCCGTCGTAGTTCTTGACGTTTTCGTGGCCGAGGAGTTCCTGCAGCACGAACCAGGTGTGCGAAGAACGCTCACCGATCCGGCAGTAGGCGATGGTCTCCTTGGAGCCGTCCAGGCCGGCCTCGGCGTACAGCTTGGCGAGGTCGTCGTCGGACTTGAAGGTGCCGTCCTCGTTGGCCGCCTTGCTCCACGGCACGTTGATGGCGGTGGGGATGTGTCCCGGACGCTGGCTCTGCTCCTGCGGCAGGTGTGCCGGCGCCAGGATCTTGCCGGAGAACTCGTCAGGGGAGCGGACGTCGACCAGGTTCTTCGCGCCGATGGCGGCGATGACCTCGTCGCGGAAAGCACGGATGGTGTTGTCCGGCGCCTGCGCGGTGTACGACGTCGATGCGCGATCGGGCACGTCCGTGACCAGGGGGCGCCCGTCGAGCTCCCACTTCTTGCGGCCGCCGTCGAGCAGCTTCACGTTCTGGTGCCCATAGAGCTTGAAGTACCAGTAGGCGTATGCGGCGAACCAGTTGTTGTTGCCGCCGTAGAGGATCACGGTGTCGTCGTTGCTGATGCCCTTGTCCGACAGCAGCTTGGAGAACTGCTGCGCGTCGACGAAGTCGCGCTTGACCTGGTCCTGCAGTTCGGTCTTCCAGTCCAACCTGACGGCGCCGGCGATGTGGCCGCCTTCGTAGGCGGTGGTGTCCTCGTCGACCTCGACGAAGACAGTGCTCGGCGCGTCGAGATTGCTCTCGGCCCAGTCAGTCGTGACCAGGACGTCGGAGCGTGCCATGGATGAGATCCTTTCGGTTGCTTCGTGATTCGGCCGTTAGGCCGGGCTGGGGGTACGACGGAAACGGGCGACGAGCGGGTAGAGCTGGCAGCCAAGGCAGATGCCGAAGGCCGCATTGAGAAACGCGGCGACCAACGCGAACGCGGTGGCCGTAAGACCCACCGCCGGAAGTCCGAACGCGAAGCCGGCCGTGCCGACCACCGCGAACAGGAAACCGACGAGCTGGGCGAACTTGAGCGGCGGCACCGGCTCCCGATCGGTCACGGGGCCGAGCCGCGGGGCAACGAACGTGGCGAAGATCCGACCGTAGGGGTGGTTGCGTGGGCCCCCGACCGCACCGATGGCGAACACCACGGCCTGCAGGCCGAGGATGACGGCCGCCGCCGCATTGCTCACAGCGGCGGCGATCAGCGTGGCCACGATGACGACCGTCGTCACCCATGCGGCGAACCGGGGACCGCGGACGTCCACCTGCTGTGGTCCGGTGATGATGTTCGACACGAGAATGCTCCTGCTTGTTGTTGTCAGAGAGGGCTGGTGGGGCTAGCCACGAGGGCTGCTCCGAGCGCGGCGCGAAGAAGGGGCGCGGCTACTCAGCAGCTACAACAACAGCAGCAACCCGCGACGCGGCACAGATCGACTGTGCGGCGCTTGGTGAGCACGAGCTCAATGCGGGGTGACACGCCCGACAGCCTACCCAATGACACGCTCGTCAAGCCAATAGCGGTTCGAGCGCGGAGCGCAGGTCAGCAGCCTTCGGAACGCCGGGCGCACGGTACCGCTGCCGGCCGTCGGCGTCGAAGATGAAGGTAGTAGGCAGCGACAGCACCGAAAGCCGCCGCGCGGCCGCTGGATTGGCGTCCATGTCAATTTCGACGTGGGCCACTTCTGGCAGCTCGGCGCATACCTGATTGACCACCCGACGCACTCCGGCGCACGGACCGCACCACACCGCGCTGAAGTGCACCACTGTCGGCCCCGTGCCCGACAGCCCCAGGTCGGAGGTGTCGACGTCGGCCGCGTCCTCTGCGGTCTGGCGGAGCATCCCCGAGCGCAGGGTCATCAGCCTGCCGATCACGTACGCCACTCCGAGAGCGGCGATGAGCACCGTGATCACGACGGCGAGTGAAGAGCTCATGGTTGTTTGAACCCATCGAGAGTCACGGTTACTCCCGTCGCGATTCCTTCGATGATGATGTCGGAGCCCCGTGCTCCCTCGCTGGTCGGCGCGATGCCGAACGGCAGCGTCATCCCCGGCATGCTTCCGCTGAACGTCTTCAGTACTGCCTCCCGCTTGTCCTCGGGCACCTCGCGGTCGGCTGTCCCCGCGCCGGTGAGCACGCCGGTTGCGGTGAACACCAGGGTTCTCGACTCGGCGCCGGTCACCGACAGGTCCACCGAAACGCTGACCTTCTCGTCGAAGTCGGCGGCCGTCGGGGTGCCCGTGAACACCAGCCCCTTGCTGGTGGAGATGCCCGACTCCGTGGTGCCGCCGGTGGCGTCGTTGGTCTCCTTGGGTGGCGCCTCGACGAGCAGATCCTTGATGCCCATGAAGCGCCCGAAGTGCGTCGAGTCGATGATGATCCGGCTCTCCAGTTTGCCTACCTGCAGTTTTGCGGTCGGCCCGATGAGCCAGGACGCGTCGGCCAGGTCCACGCCGTGCATCGTCGACTCGAGCGACGCCTTGCCGACGACGGGGTGGTCGACGCCGCCCGCGCGGATCTCCACTTCCCGGTACCGGTGACCGGCGGCCTGAGTGACGAACGGGAAGCCGAGGATGCCCACCCACGGGTCGAACTCGAGTGCGTTTGCCGCGCGTACCGTGCGGGACCAGCGGTATTCGGCATAGATCGCCGCACCGAAGTCGGCGCCGACGGCGGCCACTACCAGCGACGTCACCGCCGCTAGGAGACCTATCAGCACCTTGCGCATCCGCACATTCTGGCCCACGGGAACCCGTCCTCGACGCTCAGCGCGGCTAATTAGCAGGTAGCACGCTATCGTTAGGCAATCGTTGGTCGGTAACGGCCACGTGTCAGCCATGAAACTGGGCGGTGACCGGACTCCGTCGTCGTGGATGGGGCCGGGCGACCCCCCGGGCGTGCTGGAGGACCCGTTGGACTTGTTACTACTGACCGTCGATCCACATCCCGAGTCGGTTCTGCCGTCGCTGGCGCTTCTGGCGCACAACGTACGGTCGGCACCGACCGAGGTGTCATCGCTACTCGAGGCGGGCACCGCCGACGTAGCGATCGTCGACGCGCGCACTGATCTGGCCGCTGCACGCGGTCTGTGTCGACTGCTCGGCACCACCGGGACGTCGGTACCCGTCGTCGCCGTGGTCAACGAGGGTGGACTCGTCGCCGTGAACGTCGAGTGGGGGCTCGACGAGATCCTGCTGCCAAGCACTGGACCCGCCGAGATCGACGCCCGGCTGCGGCTGCTGGTGGGCCGACGCGGAGGCGTCGCCGATCAGGAGAGCCTCGGCAAGGTCAATCTCGGCGAGCTCGTCATCGACGAGGGCACCTATACGGCGCGGCTGCGCGGACGCCCGCTCGATCTCACCTACAAGGAGTTCGAGCTGCTGAAGTATCTGGCGCAGCACGCGGGCCGGGTGTTCACCCGCGCCCAGCTCCTGCAGGAGGTGTGGGGCTACGACTTCTTCGGCGGCACCCGCACGGTGGACGTTCACGTTCGGCGGTTGCGCGCGAAGCTGGGGCCCGAGTACGAGTCGCTGATCGGCACGGTGCGCAACGTCGGTTACAAGGCGGTGCGCCCCGCGCGCGGACGGCCACCCCTGGCAGGCGCCGAGCTGGCCGACGGCCCCGACGATCTGGCCGACGACTCCGACGACTATGACGCGGCGCCCGACGGCGTGCCTGAGTCGTTCAGTGACCCGTTGCGCAGTCAGTGAGTAGCGACGTCACGATCGGCAGGGTGACGGCGCTCTCGAACGTCGACCAAGACCGGATCCGGGATTTGATCAGCGCGGCGACCGCGCACGACGGCGTCGCACCCGTCGGCGATCAGGTGCTGCGGGAGCTGCCCCACGATCGGACCAGGCACCTCGTGGCCCGTGCCCGTGACGGCATCGTCGGCTACCTCAATCTCGTTGCAGCGACGCCAGATTCGGCTGCCATGGCCGAAGTGGTGGTATCCCCGGATGCCCGGCGGCGCGGTATCGGGTCGGAGTTGATCGAGACGGGTCTGGCCGAGGGCGGTGACGGCGCGCGGGTCTGGGCGCATGGCAACCTCGAGCCGGCCAGAGCGACGGCCGCCGCCATGGGCCTGGTGAAGGCGCGCGAGCTACTGCAGATGCGCCGCAACCTCACCGATCTGCCGCCGGTGTCCGTCGCGCCCGGCGTCCGGCTGACCACCTACTCCGGCCCCGAAGACGACGCCGAACTGTTGCGGGTGAACAACGCCGCCTTCGCCTGGCACCCCGAACAAGGCGGGTGGACGGAGGACGAGATCGCGGAGCGTCGCGGCGAGGCGTGGTTCGACGCCGACGGACTGTTCATGGCCTTCGACGGCGACGGCGGCGCGCTGCTCGGCTTCCACTGGACCAAGATCCACGGACCCGAACTGGGCGAGGTGTACGTCGTGGGGGTCGACCCGGACGCGCAGGGCCGCGGCATCGGCGCCACGTTGACACTCGCAGGTTTGCACCACCTCGCGGAGCGGGGCGCCAAGACCGTGATGCTCTACGTCGAGGCCGACAACGAAGCCGCGGTCAAGACGTATCAGCGGCTGGGATTCGACGTGTACAGCACGGACGTGGCGTACACGCGCGGCTGACCGGCGTTGTCCTGGTTGGGCATTCGACTATCCACGGGTGGTCGCGGGGAGTTCGGCGAGCAGTCGTCGCACCCGTCCCTCGATGTCGTCGCGAATCGCCCGAACTGTGTCGAGGTCCTGCCCGGCGGGGTCGTCGAGGGTCCACTCCTCGTAGCGCCTGCCGGGAAGGACGGGGCAGGCATCGCCACAGCCCATCGTGATCACCACGTCGGCGGCCCTGACGATCTCGTCGGTCCATGGCTTGGGATAGTCGCCGGTGATGTCGATGCCGCGTTCGGCCATCGCCTCGATCGCTACCGGGTTGATCTCGTGGCCCGGTTCCGAACCCCCTGACCATGCGACCGCGGTGTCGCCCGCGAGTTCGGTGAAGAACCCCATCGCCATCTGCGAACGACCGGCGTTGTGGGTGCACAGGAACAGCACGGTGGGTTTGCCATCATCGTGTCTGCCCTCCACACGCGCCAGCGCGTAGAGGCGTTGCCGGGTGAAGCGTTCGGCGAGCAAGGGAAGGAAGTTGGGCACCGAGGCGCGAATGGACAAGTGGTCGTACGACGAGTGCAGGAACGTCTCGATGGTCTCCGTGCCGATCGTGTCGGCGAATTCCTCTTCGAGGCGAGTGCCTGCCGTCTTGAGGGCGAGGCGTTGGTCGATGGAGAGATCGTGGTGGGAATCGACTGTGGCAACGGGGTTGTCGGTCATGGAGTGCTCCCTTCGTGGAGGGTGTGCAGCGCGGATGTGAACCGACATACCCATTCTGGGAGGTCGCTGAACACTCCGTCGAAGCCGCCGGTGCACGGACGGCGTTTCGCATTGCGCGGGACGCGATCTGCGACGGCCGGCCGGCCGTGCCGGTGCCTGCGGTACGGCTCGATGCTGCCGTCCACCGTTGCCAGACGCGGCGTCCGCCGCCCAGCTCGGGTTCATTTGCCGTTCATATTGTCGCGGCTCGTCGTTCATGGTCAGCACTTAGGTTCTCTGCCGAGCGGCGACGGATTCGCTCGACGCAATGTGTTCCCGTCGATGGGCTGCGCCTATCGGGTGCACCAGCGTCACCTCATCTTGAAGGAGCTACGTGAAGGCCAATCGAACGGGTGCCGTGCTTAGCCTGATGGCCGCAAGCACCCTGCTGCTGTCGGCGTGCGGTAGTGACAACAACGCATCCACGGGATCATCGAGTGCTAGCGGGAGTTCGTCGGCAGCGGCCGGTGACTGCGGTGGCAAGAAGGCGCTCAAGGCGAGTGGCTCCTCGGCGCAGGCGAACGCGATGACGCGTTTCGTCACCGCCTACGAGGCCGACTGCTCCGGCTACACCCTCAACTACACCTCGAGCGGCTCCGGTGCCGGCGTGTCCGAGTTCATCGGCGGCCAAACCGATTTCGGCGGCTCGGACTCGCCGCTGAACAAGGACAAGGGCGAGGTCGACAAGGCCGCTGCCCGCTGCGGTAGCCCCGCGTGGAACCTGCCGACGGTGTTCGGCCCGATCGCCGTCACCTACAACGTGACGGGCGTCGACGGGCTGGTGCTGGACGGCCCCACCCTGGCCAAGGTCTTCAACGGCACCGTCAAGACGTGGGACGCCCCGGAGATCAAGGCGCTGAACGCGAGCGCGACGCTTCCGGCCGAGCCGATCAACGTCCTGTTCCGTAGCGATGAGTCGGGTACCACCGACAACTTCCAGAAGTACCTCGACGCCGCATCCGACGGCGCATGGGGCAAGGGCGCTGGCAAGACGTTCGCCGGCGGTGTCGGCGAGGGCGCCAAGGGCAACGAGGGCACTTCGGCCGCCATCAAGAGCACCCCGGGATCGATCACCTACAACGAGTGGTCGTTCGCGAAGAGCCAGGGCCTCTCGATTGCCAAGGTCGTCACCTCGGCGGGTCCCGACCCGGTTGAGCTCAACGCCGAGTCGGCCGGCAAGGCCATCGACGGCGTGAAGATCAAGGGCGAGGGCAACGACCTGGTGCTCGACACCGCGTCGTTCTACAAGCCCACCGAGGCGGGTTCGTACCCGATCATGCTCGGAACCTACGAGATCGTCTGCTCGAAGTACGCGGATGCCGACGTCTCCAAGGCGGTCAAGGCGTTCCTGACCTCGGCGCTGGGCAATGGTCAGAAGGGCCTGGACGAGAACGGCTACATCCCCGTTCCCGACAAGTTCAAGGCCCGGTTGGCTGACGCCATCAAGGCAATTGCGTAAGTAACTCGGAACTGATGTCGGTTTCACCTGACTCGACTTCTGTGGGCTCGTCAACACCACCGGCGAGCCCACAGAAGATCGGGGATACTCCGAACATGCCAACGAAACCACCAAAGGGGCCAGCCCTGAAGAGCGGTGACGGTCGTTGGGGAGACCGCGTATTCAAGGCCATCGCCACTGCCGCAGGTGCCACCATCATCGGTGCGATCGGCCTGATGGCGCTGTTCCTGCTGATCCGTGCGATCCCGTCGCTCGGCGCCAACCACGCCAACTTCATCACCAGTGCAGAGTTCAACACCACCGACGCGGACAACCTGCGGTTCGGCATTCGCGACCTCTTCCAGGTCACGGTGCTCAGCTCGCTCTTCGCGCTGATGATCGCGGTGCCGATCGCCATTGGCATCGCCGCATTCCTGACGAATTACGCGCCGCGCAACCTCGCGAGGCCATTCGCGATGCTCGTCGACCTGCTCGCCGCGGTGCCGTCGATCGTCTTCGGTCTGTGGGGAATCTTCGTGCTCGCGCCGTGGCTCGAGCCGGTGGCGAAGTTCCTCAACGACA
>Ga0105237_10001868_pt1 | contig 26867 bp, 23 predicted proteins | sample KBSC24metaG_FD_81520 | JGI IMG/M metagenome (GOLD analysis project Ga0105237, IMG submission 81520) | Corn rhizosphere microbial communities from Kellogg Biological Station, Michigan, USA - KBS C2-4 metaG | ecosystem: Host-associated > Plants > Roots > Rhizosphere > Soil | place: Michigan, USA...
TCTTAAGAAGATAGTCGTTCTACGTAGCGAAAAGGTTATCCTGGACGTACACCTGGCTGAATTGTATGGGGTTGAAACTAGGACCTTAAAGCAGGCGGTCAGAAGAAATATGGAAAGGTTCCCTGCTGATGATTTTATGTTTGAACTAACTGAGGATGAGATAGATGTGGTGGTGTCACAAAATGTGATACCACATAAAAAATACCTCGGTGGTGCCAAACCCTTCGCTTTTACAGAAACTGGGGTTGTCATGCTATCCAGTGTTCTCAAAAGCAAGACCGCTATCGAGATGAATATTGCGATAATCCGGGCATTCGTAGCTCTGCGGAAAATAGCATCCAACTACAAAGAGGTCTTGGAAATAGTGATCGAGATGCGAAGCCAATATGATGTTCAATTCGAGGAGGTTTATAAGGCATTGGAGAAGTTAATCAACCCTCCTCAGGAACCAAGAACCCGCATTGGCTTCCGAAGGACTGACGAAATAGACTAATGTTTTTGCAAAGCTCTGCTTACTAATAACAATAAATAATCATAGTTCAGGAATTTGTGTTAGGGACACTATATTGATCCGATGAAGGATCGGATTCAAAAAATAATTTTTCTCCTATTAGATTGTCCATTATTTCAATTTGCGAGCGCTTCCAAAATTCTTCATCTGTATTTTCTTCCCAGCCTATCCAGGCATCCTTCAAACTGAGGAAATTTCCGTAAAAGTGAATCCAAAATTCCTTGGGAAAGGTCTCAGAAACCTGGAAGTCAAGACCATTTTTCCATTGGTATAATTTTTTGTAGTCCTCACTAACTATTGACATTTTTTGCATGTACCTATCTATTTCAAGATCGGGCAAAGGATCCTGATAATAGCTATAGATGTATGGGCATTTTTCCCTTAGGCAATGATCTAAGCGATTTATTAAGCTATCTGTAATCATATAGTGTTGGTGGAGTATAACTATACCCGAAAAAGGGCATCTCAAAAGTAAGCAGAATGTTGGTCTCAAGGACTAAGACATTCAATGTCGATGCTGCAGCTAATATCGCCGGTAAGCATAACTTACGTCCTATACCGCAAACTTTCTTAGATGGGATACAGCAAAATGGCCAGGCATTGACGTCAACACAGAAGGCGGCGATGCAGAATCCTGGTTATTGAGCTTTTAACGGTGACTAATCGTTGGAATTATCAACCAGGCTTTGTTACAGCCAATATGACGGCCAGGCCATACAACGTCAGCTGAATGACATAAAAGGTCCGAAGGTTGGCGAGGGGTTGACGGAGCTGCAGATGGATTTGACCATCGTGCATGCTAAGGATCTGCTTTATTTTTAGCTCCTGCCGGGCGCCGAAGAGGAAGCCATTCGAGATCAGCGCCACAACCACTCCCATTTTGAGCTGGAACCATAACTGACCATAGGTGTGGGTGATGATAAGGAGGCCCACACCTGACGAGATCAATAGTATCCCACCCAGCGGCAGAAGGCTGGATAAGCCCAATAGTTTTTTAAAGTAAAATTTGACGGCGGAGTGGTCTTCATGCAAAGAGTTCGAAAGCTTTTTAAAGGCGACGAAGCTAACGGCATCCGTTCCCGCCATGAGAATAAGCCCGGTGAGGTGGATAACCAGGAGGGATTGTAATATTCGAAGAGTATTCATGATGTGTCGTCATTTTTTTGACAACACAAAATTCTACAAGCCCTTCGTCTTTTTCATGCACCCAGGTTAATTAATGGTTCCCGGAAAGGCGTTTTCGAATGCGGCTCAAGGATTGCGGCTTCACGCCTACATACGAAGCAATATAGTATTGGGGGACGCGCTGTGCGATAGCAGAATAATTGCTCAAAAAGTTCTGGTAACGTAATTCAGGCGTATCGGTGTAAATCGAGCCCATCTGGGCAGAAACATTTACAAAAACTGCCTCGAGGCCGAGGCGGCCAAATCGCTCTCCGTATTGCACATCCTTATAGAACTGTTGGAGACCGTCGAAGCTGATCTGCCATACCAAACAGTCTTCCAATGCCTGTATGCTGACCCCCGAAGACTTCTGTGGCAAAAAACTCGGATAGTAGCATACAAAATCCCCTTCCTTATTGAAATAATTGGTTTGGTCCTCGCCGTCCCTGGTTATATAGTATCGAACCAGGCCGGATTCTATAAAGATGAGATAGCGGCAGATCTCTCCCGCGGTGAGCAAATGCTCGCCTTTTTTATATTCTTTTCGATGAAACAGTTTCTGCGCTAATGCTTCGTCGGCCGGTGAAAAAGGGATGTAACTCCTGATAGTTTGAATAAGTAGATCCATGCCCTTAAATTAACGATTATCCAGCTAATTATCAATGCTTTAAGTAATATAAGGGCCGTTCACTGTTTGGCGTTGCCTCTTCTGGATGGATGCGGAGATTCTGGATCTTGTAAAGGAGGTCCTGGTTTTTCAGGAAGGTCTGGGTCATGGTCAGGATCAAGCTTCGGATGATCTGGAGAGTAAGCTGGTGGCGGAGGCTGTAGAGGTTTCCCCGGCGCCCGGGGCTTGGGCGGAACATTTCCAGGATCCGGTGGTTGGACCGGTAGGTCCAGCGGGCCACCTGGCAAGTTGGCACCGATGTCGTCATTCGAATTTGGTTTCATCCCATATGCCTTTTGAGATAAACTTTCATTGAAAACCAAAGCTGAGAGGGTTCGATATAAAATAATATTAAAATATTGTGCCAGCCAATTGCGGAAGAATGTAACACTATTTGAGTAATGCAATTTGGTTTAGAAAACAGCATTTTTTAGTACTTTAAGTACTAAAATCCAATTAAAAATAAACCAAAATTACGGGACACTTCACGGCACATAATGAGGAGACGCTGCAATACCGGCTGCTCATGCCGGATTCCATTATAGGCAATAAACGATACCCGCTGGTTGTGGTATTCCATTCCTCCTTCTGTCGGCCCTTGAGCTGGCCGATTCTTTGCATCGGACCTTGCAGGTGGATACCGGTCGTATTATGCACTTGGTTTTTCCATGGGTGGCTCGACAGCCTACAACGCGCTTGTCGCTCGTCCGGACCTTTATGCTGAGGGAGTTTGCATTTCGGGCATTCCGCCTGAGGAATATGCCGCCCGAATACGGGGCAAGCCGCTTTGGATCATTCATGGCAATAAAGATGAGGAAAATCCTATTGCAGGCGATCAAGCGCTTTATAGTCAGCTACGCGGCCATCAACGTACACGGTACTTTTTTGGGAGCTCCAAGGCGGCCAGCATTCGATCTATGCACCGATCTTCCTGGGCGATATACTGCCCCGGTGGCTTTTTCACAGCATAAATAGCTCCTGTCCCGATATCCCTTAAGGAAAAAATAAGGCTTTGTCCTTACAAATGCCAATTGGCCTGTTTTAAGGAACGACTGGCATAATAAATATTAAAAAAAAACGTGATAACGTAAGAATAAAATCTATCTGATGAAAACCGTATTTATCGCTCCCCTTTTACTCATCCTTTCCATTTTCCGGATCTCAACCTGCCAGGCTCAGCTGGATCCATGTGCGCATCTTATTACGCCTGTCCTTTCGCTATCCGCGGGTCCGCCATATAACCTCTATGCCGAAGGCGGCATTATGGGCCTTGGCGATCGGGTTGGGATCTACGCGGGCGTGAAACTCTTTTATCAGAAATTACCCATAGCAAAGAGCGAGTCGACAGGCCCACAAGTTATTGAGCCTTACGCGCGGATAAGCTATAGGATCAGTAATGAGCAAGCCAGTCTATTCCGGCAGTATCTCACTGGCTGGTACGGCTTAAATGGAGTGAGAGGGTTTAGTTATAGACTGGGACTGATCCTCGATGAATCTGTCATGCTGGCCCTGGAACCGAACTACTCCCGGGAAAACGGCGCCGGGGTAAATGTCACCTTAATAGCAAGGCTTGACTGATGCTGAAAACAAAATGGTTTGAAATAAGCAAAAAACCCCACGGTATTACCGAGGGGTCTCCTGGCTTGCTAAGGATGGGTATATAATTTATACACCAGCGTGCCGGAAGGGGGCTGCCCCGGATCACCGCCGGTGTACCCCAAAGAGACAAGCGTCCCGTTCACTGGGTTGGTATCTCCTCCTGTCACGAATTCCGCATTCACCAGCGTGCTCCACGCGACGAACTGTCCGTTAGGCGTATACCAGGCATAATTCAAGATGTTCGCTTTTGCGTTCCTTTCCGGCCTGGCGATGAATGAGCCAAACAATAACACAGCCGCCAGCAATGGCAGCAAGATAAGGGCTTTGATCTTTTTCATTTGACATGTTTAATGATTAGAAAAGATGTGAACGCATGCAAGATGCATTTTTCCAATGCAGTGTGGCTGCAGTCTGTGGAACCCGAAACGCTGATTTAACTAAGTTCTATGGAATACTGGTCTGGTCGGCTTTTGCAACTTTTTGTTCTATTGTCGCCCTTATCCATAGCGTTTAGTTTTAGGGGTAAGCAAATAATCATTTTATTCGGCAATCCTGTAAGCAAGAACATCGGCGCAGGCGGCGGATCGCTGGTAAATATAAGGATGAGGCAACCTTCCAGTGAGAAAAAGTATGCCAGACGGAAGGAAATTCCACACGCGGAAAATTGTCCCCATGGAATAGAATGGACAGTATAGGTCTATTGATAGAATGGATGCGTAGACACTAAATATAATCTTGCAGGAGGGCTTGGAAAATGCCGGTCGAACCAGTTGGCGGAAAGATGCGCGATCTGTTGCGCTTTATGCTGCTCTTCAAACTGCGTAGGATCGCCTTCAATAACGACCAGCTGTTTTTCGCAGGTCATCAGCTCATAGGCCTGCCAGTTCAGCTCCGTCAGGTACACGTTCTCCGATCCTGTGATCAATAAGGTCGCAGATCTCACCAAAGGAAGCTTAGGTCCGGCGAGATCAGGGCGTCCGCAGTGACAAACCATTGCCCGGACCCTTTTACCTGCGGTGATGGAAGCGTCCAGGATGGCAGCTGCCGCAGTGTTCACAGCAAAATATCCCAGCGGAAGCCTGCCCAGCAATGGCTGGTCCGAAAGCCATCTGGTCAGCTGCTGTATATGCCGGCTCATTAATTCGATGTCAAAGGGAATATCAAAATCCTGATTTTCAGGAGGGTCAAGCAGATGGGTGAACAGAGCGGCAATATTTCTCTTTATAAAAGCCCTGGATAGATATTCATTCTCTTTTTTTAACAGCCTGCAGTCTTCTTTTTCAGCAACGATCACCAGCCCTTTCGGCCTTTCGGGACTATGAAGCCGACCTAATAAAGTAATGTCTTTCAAAACAATATGGATGTCGTCTGCTATCACAAGATAAGCCATGCAATTTACATACCTTCAGAGCTCTCCCCGGAACGACCGGGTGATCACTTCCGCGTTGCTATTCACCTGTAATTTGCGATAGATATTCTTAATATGCTGCTGTTTCCAGGGGCATGTCCAGTCTGTTGGCGATCATTTTATAGCTTATCCTTCTGGTACAGCCAGGCAGCCGGTGGACAGGGATACAGTTGTTATAGTCAATGAGAATACCCTCATTGTGGTATTTACTTTTTATTCCGGGCGTTATACCTTTATATTCTTCCAACATCACCTACCTGCTGACCTCCTAACGACCACCTTTGGCATTGTACAATTTGCCCTTGTTATTTATTTATTTTTTATACTTTTTCCATGAAAATTGTGAATATCATTCCCCATGCCATGAGCGGGGAGAGCCATCAGGACAGCGGACCTAATATTGCCGTAAATCCCAACAACACCAATGAGATCGTTATTTCAACGCTGACGGCGGACCCTAACGGAGGGGCCAATGCGCCGGTATTTGTCTCTACCGATGGAGGTAATACCTGGGCGCTGAAGAGCATTGTTCCCAATGGGGGCAACGTAACAGCCGGAATAACGGTTAAATATGGGCATGCCAGCAACGAACTGTATGCGGGCATAGTGCGGGGCAATAATATATATGCATCGGATATTCTCCGGACAAACCATCCGGCTGGAGGAGCAGCCATGGCTGAGATGGGTTCGCCATCCGGGGCGCAGCAGCCATATGTAGCAGTCGGTACCGTTGTCGGAGGGCCGGATGCGGGGAAAGACAGGCTTTATGTCGGCATGAATATCCCTCAGCATGGATTTAGCCCAGGGCAGACATCTACCATTATGCAAACCATGGATGCCCTGGCGCCGATACCCGTATTCACCAGTATCAGTATCGACAACCGGGTAAAAAGCGTCCCTGCTTTTCAGGATTTGCAGCCTCCGCAGAATGGACCTCAGGTAAGACCGGCCGTTCATAAGGACGGAACGGTTTATGCGATCTTCTACAGCTGGAAATCCTGGAAAGACCCGGGTGATGGGAATGGCCTGGTCACTGCCGATGTGGTGATCGTAAGAGATGACAATTGGGGACAGTCGGCCAACCCATATGGCTCGCTCATCGATAGCGGGGACGCTCAGGCCGGTCAGCGCATTGTCCTCGATGTACCTCTTAAATATTATGGCAACATGGGTCAGGAGCGCACGGGCGGTGAGCTGTCGATCGCTGTCGATCCAACCAACAGCTCGATCGTATATGTCGCCTGGTCCGAACGGCAGACTAACCCCAACGGGATAGATACTTTCTGGCTGCATCTCCGCAGATCCGCCGACAAGGGACAAACATGGTCGCATTCGAACCTTTTGACTATTCGCAACGGAAAGAATCCCGCACTGGCAATAAATGACAAGGGACAACTAGGCTTCCTTTATCAACAATTGACGAGTCAGACCAACAGCCAGAAATGGGAGACACATCTTACTTTTTCTGAAGATAACATCCATTGGAACAATATTGTATTGGCCAGGACGCCTGCCGCGACACCGTTGCGTCAATTCTTCCCGTACATAGGAGATTATGCTGACCTCCTGGCGGTAGGTGATACATTCTTTGGCGTATTCTGCGCCAACAATACTCCTTCCCTGCAAAACTTCCCGCAGGGAGTGACGTATCAGCGGAACCATAATTTTACGACAAAGACCCTTTTGGGTCTCAATGGTGCGACTCCTGTGGCCCCCTCTATAGATCCTTTCTTTTTCAAGACGGGGTTCATTCCTCCGACGATAAGAGTTCCATCAAAGGATTATCTGGGCGCCGTCGTGATCATTCTTTTCGGAATAATCCAGGACGGGGGAGGAGCATATATCGATGGACAGGGGCATATCCATATCATTGGTCCCGGCGATCCTGGTCCTGTTTGGGATTATCTCGTCAACCTGGCGGAATATCGTTTGGCAAAGAACCTGGAGGGTAGATCCGGATTGGAAATGCAAAAGCTGGCTCTGCAGAACATCATCGATCTTGCAAATACCCAGATCGCACAGATCAATGGTCAGCTCGGCCGGGCAGAGGGATAAGTAATATAGCCGGCCAGGTTTCACCTGGCCGGCGTTTTTGTTTATTGTTTTACCATCGTAAATGTGAGCTTGTCACCCGGCTTGATGACATTTTCTGTGTAATAGATCATTGTTTTGCAATCGTAGCTGGCGATAGTACCGTTGAGCACGCCATCGCTGGTCAACGTATTACCCTTGACTATCCAGGTGCCCTGGGTATCTTCAGCGGGTGTACAAACAGTGCCCAGATCATTGGAAACATACGTTCCATCCTCTTTCAGGATGATGAGGGGTAAAAGGTATTAGGGATGATGATTATAAGATATCTGCAGGTAAGGAGCGCAATTAACCTGCCGCCTCAATAACAGCTTCTGCAAAGGCCTGCGGAGCCTCCTGCGGTACGTTATGGCCGATGTCCTTCAGGACCTTATAGGAGTATTTCCCCGAGAACTTACTGGCAAATGCCGCTCCGCTCCCAATTCCAAAGCCAGCCTCGAAATCACTGGTAATAACAATGGTGGGTACGGTGATGATGGGTGTCATGCTTAGCTTTTTCTCCAGTTCGTCGTATTGCGGGTCGCCTGCTGCTATACTAAGACGCCAGCGGTAGTTGTGGATCACAATATCCACATGATCAGGATTGTCGAATGCCTTTGCGCTGCGATCGTACGTGGCGTCGTCAAATTTCCATTTTGGTGATGCCAGGGTCCAGATGAGCTTGTTAAAATCATGACGGTTCTGATCGTAGCCATGACGACCGCGCTCAGTAGCGAAATAATACTGGTACCACCATGATAGCTCTGCCTTGGGCGGAAGGGGCTTTGCATTGGCCGCGAGGTTCACGATAAGATATCCGCTGACGGAAACCATGGCCTTGCAGCGTTCAGGCCAGAGGGCTGCCATGATGTTGGCTGTCCGGGCGCCCCAGTCGAAGCCGGCGACAATAGCTTTTTCGATCTTGAGGGCATCCATCAGGGCAATGATGTCGACGGCAAACACGGATTGCTGACCGGTGCGTACTGTTTCAGAAGAAAGAAACCGTGTCGTTCCATAACCACGGAAATAAGGGATGATGACGCGAAAGCCTTTCGATGCCAGTATAGGAGCGACGTTGGCATAGCTGTAGATATCATAGGGCCAGCCGTGCAACAAGATCACTACCGGTCCGTTGGCAGGGCCAGACTCGGCATATCCGACATTGAGCACTCCGGCATCTATCTGTTTTATGGGGCCAAGGGAAATATTGGAGGAGGAGCCGGGGGCGCCTGCTGTAGCGGTCTGCGCGAGGGCAGGGATGCTCAACTGTGTACCTGCGAGGGTTATGGCCGCCGTGGCGGCGGTGCCAAGAAAGTGTCGGCGGCTGTTATTTGAAGCCATGTTGGATAATTTTAATTGTAAATTTATGAAGATGTTCTTTAGTAAAATTAACGACGCATTTATATGAAGATCTTAATACTCACCGCCTGGTTGTCCTGCACATGGTGGGGCGCCAGGGCTCAAAACAACATTACTATGCAATCGCAACAACAGGACTCGCTGGCCATCTCGCAGGTGCTGGAAAAAAGCTATTTCCCGGGCATCTATACAGGAGATGTCAAATTACTCCGCACTATCTATCATCCCGGGACGATGCTTTTTGGGGATGTCAAAGGGCAGCCCTACGCCAAGACCCTGGATCAATACTTAGATGGTGTAGAGCATCGTCAAAGCCCTAAAGATTTCGGCAAACCATTCAAGGGGGAGGTCCTGGACATCCGGGTGATGAATTCCATTGGCGTTGCGGAGGTAAAGGTAAAGATGTATGATTTCAACTACCATGAGTTCCTCTCATTTCATAAAATTGATGGCAAATGGCTCATCGTCAATAAAATGATCAGCGACGTCGGCGAATAAATCCTTCACTATGTGGTACAACACAAAAGCAACTGAGTTATTAGGCATCGATTATCCGATACTGCAGGGACCTTTTGGGGGTGGTCTCTCATCCGTAGAGCTTGTAGCCACCGTATCTAATGCCGGAGGGCTGGGCGGCTATGGAGCCTATACGATGAGTCCGCAGGAAATATATGAGGTGGACAAAAATATAAAGGCTGCGACCGGCAGACCCTACAACTTAAACCTATGGGTATCGGATACTGATGCGCCGGATGGCAAGGTCAGCGATGAACAATACAAGCAGGCGGAGCAGGTATTCAGACCTTATTTCGAAGAGATGGGTCTGGCGTTTCCTGAAAAGCCGGCGCCTTTCCGATCGAGGTTCGAGAACCAACTGCAGGTGGTGCTGGATATCCAGCCCAAGGTTTTCAGCTTTATGTTCGGCATATTGCCCGCCGACATGCTGGAACAATGCCGTCGTCTTGGTATCAGGACCGTGGGCGCCGCGACCACGCTGGATGAGGCCATTGCCCTGGAAAGCACCGGCGTGGATATGATCATCGCCTCCGGATTTGAGGCGGGTGGTCACCGGCCGTCGTTCCTGGCTCCGGCAGAAGCGTCTACCACGGGAACTTTTGTGCTGCTGCAGCTGATCCGGGAAAAAGTGAAGATACCTGTCATTGCCGCGGGAGGGATTGCCAATGGCCGTGGAATAGCTGCTGCATTGATGTTAGGCGCCGACGCGGTGCAGATAGGGACTGCTTTTCTGGCCTGTGACGAATCGAACGCGTTGCCTGTCCACAAAGAGATGCTTTTTTCCCCGGCCGCCCGATACACCATGCTGTCCAGGGCATTTACGGGGCGGCTTGGCCGTGGTCTTACCAGCCGCATCGGCAAAGACCTCACCGGCAAGGAAGCGCATATACTTCCTTTCCCGTTGCAAGGAACCCTGATGTCTTCGCTGAGGAAGGCGGCCCTGGAACAGCAGAAATGGGATATGGTCCTTTTCTGGGGCGGGCAGATCGCGCCGCTGCTCAAACACAGAAAGGTGCAGGCGTTGATGGAATCACTTATTAATGAGACCAATAAAATCATAAAACAATGACCAAAGTCTGGTATATCACCGGGGCTTCCCAGGGATTTGGATTGAGCCTTGTAAAAAAACTGCTCGACGGGGGTCATCGGGTGGCGGCTACTTCCCGTAATGTCCAGGTGTTGAAAAATGCTGTCGATATTGTCGACAGCGCCCGCTTTCTGCCGCTGGCCGTGGACCTGGGCAACCCCGACAGTATCGATGAGTCCATCCGGCAAACTCTTTCGGCCTTTGGCAGGATAGACGTATTGGTGAACAATGCCGGCTATGGCATGGCCGGTACGGTGGAAGAGACCGGGGAACAGAAGATCAGGAACATCATCGATGTGAACCTTGTGGCGGCTATCGAAGTGACCAAACGCGTGCTGCCTGTGCTGCGCGCCCAGCGGTCGGGATATATCCTCAATATCGGCTCTGTGGCGGGTTTTGTGGGGGCGCCCGGCTGGGCCATCTATTCGGCGACAAAGGCTGCCCTGGCCGCCTTTTCGGAAGTGCTGGCGCTGGATGTGGCGGAATTTGGTATAAAGGTGACCATCATAGAACCGGCGGGCTTCCGCACGGGATTTCTAACCGAGGGTTCGCTGACCTATACGGCGTCGAAGCTGGACGGCTATGAGGCTGTGAAAAAGACGCAGGAAAGGTACCTGGCCATGAGCGGACAGCAGGCCGGCGATCCGGAAAAGGCGGCTGAAATATTTATGCGTTTAGCGGAGAGTTCCGATCCACCGCTGCATTTGTTCCTGGGCGCCGATGCCTATAACCGGGCGTCAAAAAAGCTGGCGACCATGACGGAGGAACTGGAGAAATGGAAGGAGACGACGCTGTCCGCGGATTTTAAATAGTTGCGGTAGGTTGTAGCTAACGCTATGACTTCTTTTTCTTTGCCTTCACAGGGTTTTTTTTAGCAGCCTTCGTGGGGGCCTTTGCCGAAGCCTTCTTAGCCGGAGCTTTTGTCGCACCCCTGGCCGGGATCTTCGCTGATCCAGCAGCCGTGACCTTATCGGGAGCCTCGTTGACATGATAGTGTGTCTTCTTGATCAGATCGGCTGCTTCCGTCCTGCTGTGTCCCGGAGGCGCCAGGACGAGGCTGGCTTTGGAAAGTCCAAGCCAGAGCACCTGATTCTGAAATGCTATGGTCCCGCCGCCCCGCTTCCTCTGGGAGATCATTCGATTGATATCGCCTACGCAAACCCAGGGATCGTGCAGGGTGATGCCCCATTTGGCATGGTCATGGGTTTCGGGCCAGGCCCAGTGGAGACCCATGGGTCCGAGGTTGATGTATTTTATATCAAAGGTCTTGTGGATACCGTCGCTGTCGGCAATGGGTGGGATAGGGCCTCTGATCCACGTCTCGTCATCCATATCATCTCCTAGCGTAGGGCCTACGAGATCGTTCCAAAAATCATCATTCCATTCTTTGTTCTTGGCGATGACCTTGAAGGACATACCTCCTTTTGACTTCAGCTCGATAGTGTCGTGTTCGGCGGGGGGAGTGGCTGTCGGAGGTTGTGTCAATACATACAGCGGATCGGTATGCGGGAGATTGGCTGTATTGGAGAAATAGATCTGCGGCTCCTGGTGATTGGCCATTTGGGTTGCGATCTTGCGGGCGGTGTCGAGGTCGAGAGAAATACACATGTATGTCTGACCATATTTAGGAGTAGGGTCCTTGGTGGCCTGGGGATCGATAAACTTTGGCCAGGAATGTAGCAGCCAGTAAGCGGTCTTCGAGGCAGTGTCGAATGCCAGCACCCCTTTGGTATGTCCCTTATGGGCATCGTCTTTCTTGTTGACATCGGCGGGCATTTCATCATTGTAGAGTATCCATCCTGTTGTGGCAGGGGGCTTCTTAAAATTCTTAAAGACCGAATCCAGGGAGAGATTCAATGCTCCTTTGCCGCTGTTGAGCGTAAAGGGTGATACGACGACATTCCTCTTACGGGGATCAGTGTTGGCGTCGATGGCGGCGTCATAATAGATATATTCATAGCCGGAGGCCTCGTCTGTAGCCGAGCCTTTGGTAAGCTGGGGAACCTTGTAGATGAACCACCAATCTACGGGTTGGCCCTTTTCGTCCAGTGCGGAGATATTCATAGCATGGGGTCTTTTAGTGTGGCGCTAAAATAGACCCTGGAGGGACCGCGGCCAAGCGTGTAAACACCTCTTTTTGTTAATGATTAGTAAATGCAACCGGCCGGACTATTGTCCGGCCGGATTAATTCAGCTGAATGCATCGATGTCATCCATGCTCCTGGCGCATAACAGCCTGCCATTGAGCTTGGCGCGTACCAGCGTCGAATTGTAGATAAGTATGGTTTTCAGGACCATCACCTCTCCAGCGGGTATGATAAAGGAAATTCTTGTGCTGAGGTCCCCGTATCCGCTGCCGTTATATGACAGATCGTAGCTTTCCAGGGTATTCGACGGGGCCGCAGGATCCATTTTTTTCACCCTGGCAAAAGAGCCATGGGTGATCTTCGGAGTGGACTCCGTTACAGCGACAAGGACGGAGGCCCACAAGGTGATGGTGAGAGGGAAGGTCTCCAGGTTCTTTAAATAGAATTTGGAATCAGTGAACATATAATCACCGGCGCTGTCATTATTTCCCTGGGTATCATAATTGGTCAGGAGCATGGCTTCGTGCAGGCCGTCGGCAGCGATGCCGGGATAGACGCTCAGGCCATTGATATACACTCTGTAAATACCTGTCTCTTCTTTGTCGATGGAGTCCTGAACGGTGTATTCCTCTCCCGGCCTGGTGAAGTAAAGATCCGCGTGCTGCCATCCATACTGGCTTGTCCCGATGTTGTAAGGAGGAGCGAAGGTTTCGAAGGCAAAGTCGGCTGGCCGCTGAGCGATGGTGTAGTCATTCAGGTTGATGAAAGTATTCCCGGAAGGATAATGGTCGGCCGTAATATCGGGTGTCGTATCATCCTTTTTCTTTATCACGGATGTAAATCGTGTGGTGATCATGGAGGGGGTAATGGTCCATATCTCGCTGAATGTAAAGCCGCCTCCCGTATTCATCAAAGAAGGATTAAACCGAAAGTTCAGACCCAGCGGCTGAGCAGTTGGCTGTAAGATCCAATACTCATTACCGAGCGACCTTGCAGAATTCAGGGGAGCATGCTGGGAACCGCCATTGAAATACACGGAACAGGGATAATGTCCATAAAAATCATATTCCCGCAGACGTGGAGTAGCCAGACCCAGCAATCGTAGCCTTTTTACAAAAGCTCCCCACTGCAGCTTTAACCAGGCATCCCCAAACTCTCCTACACCGACGCCGAAATTCATCCACTTCGTCTCCAGTCCTTTATATATCTTTTCACTGGTCTTGGCGATCCAGTCGAGCTGATCGTTGATCTTAACAGTGTCCATCGTAACGGGCAGGGTGGGGTAGGTGGAAAATTTATTCAGTATGATATCCATCAGCAGGGCTGCCATATCAAGGGTTTTCTGACCCTGGTAGAAATTGCTGTTGTAATTGGTGATACAATAATTGAGCGCTTTTGAGACCATGGCGGTCTTGTCGGCAGCTGTATAATTATCTATCAGGAAATGGACGTAGGTACTGATCCATCGAGGATGCCATAACGGTCCGGCCTTTACATCCCGCAGCGGTGTTTGTAAAAGATGTTCGCCGATGTCCAATATGTGCTTATCCAGCCCCATATCTCCATAGCCTAGCGTTACTCTGAAATTTTCGACGGGATGGTCCTTGAAGTAATCGTAAGCATGGATGGTGTATACGAGGGTCTTATTTCCTTCTCTTGCTGCGTTGCTGGTGTTCACCGCACCCACCCTGACACCTTTTCTGACAAAACTATACCATCTCTCGTATCCTTCCCTGCAATACCTGCTGCCATCGAGGACCCAGGACCACCACAATGCATCGGGGTCTGGCACTCTTCCAATACGCTGGCACCAATCGCCGTGACCACTGACCCATTCCTGGGGCCATGGATGGGGCGCTTGTAGGTCCGGGTAAGTATTTCGCCACCACAACATACGGTATTTACTGCCTGCCGGAACATTGGCAAAGACGAGGGGATGGCCGTCGGTCCGGAATTCGGCGTTATAAGAGATCATTACTATCGACAAATAATGTTCTACGGTCCTTCTTGCCAGCTTGATCAATTCTTCACTGCCTCCCCTCAGCCGCATGAGCTGGAGTGTTTCACCAAGGCCATAATAGCCGGCATAAAAAGCTCTGTGTCTGCTGGGGCGATCGACCTGTGGATTGGGGAATGTATTCCTGTGACAATCTCCATACAGGAATCTTCCATAATACTCAAATCTGTCAGGGTTGAAATAGCCCAGGGCCGAATCTTCCAGAAAGGTCTCGATATTGGCAAAGTCATTTCTTTTAGCTCCGAAGTCGGCTACTCCTGTATGCTCTATATAGGTGGGATCGCAGCTGCCAACCGGATTATTGTTCCATGCTGTTGCCATAGTAGGGAGTTCGATGCTGTTGAGGCAGACAGCGATGTCATCATGAAAGGTAATACCCTCCATCTCCGCATAATCGGTGTATTCGATGAATTCTTCCGTATACCCCCCTTCATCCGTGTCGAGGCGCTGATAATTTCCATTGCCATCCAATATGGGGTTCCTGTTCCTATCCATTGCCAGGGCGCTGAGGGGCTCATAAAATTTGTCCGCCCACTCAGGGTTGTTTGGATCATTGGTCTTGGGGACGTCATTTGCGAGGGTGTCATGCAATAAATGCTGCATCTTATGTATATTCTTATCCAATAACCTTTCTTTTACGCCACCGGCGAGCCCATCGAAAACGGGACTCTTGCCATACCATTGTCTGTAGGCAATGCCTGAAGGATCGCTTTCCAGGGCCTGCGGGAATTTTTCCCATAAGTCGCGCACCATGAGGGATATGTTGTGCCGATGAACATAACCGTCGGATCTGAAGTGGGATTCCCGTTTATGGCCCGGTCTTGTAACCTCACAGAGACCTGTCCTGCGTTGATGTACTAAAACGGAACCATCGATCTCGCTTAATGTATAATGATAGCGGGACCCATCGATGCCGAAGATGTTGTCAAAGGGAACAGGCTGGGCATCATTCAGGAGAAAGCTTATGTGTTTTATCTTTTTCCCTTTCATGCTGCCGGATATGATGACGGACTGGGAGATCTTAAAGAAATTGTTGGGATAGCTGGTAACACAGGTTCGATACCGGTAGATGGACTTTATACCGTCCTGCTTTAGCCATCCTTCATACCAAGTGACGTTGATCATGTTTTCATGGAGCTCTACAAACCTGGTTTCGTTGCCGCCCGAAGGGTGTTCCCATCCTCCATATTTGTCGTACAGACCCAGACCGTACTGGTCCATCGATATTGTTTTTAGCAAGGCCCTGTCGGAGGCGGTGTTCCGCCAGATATTGCCCTGATCGTCCTCTACCTGTATCTCCCAATCCAGGGCGTCGGGGGCGACGGATGGCTGGGGACCAGTGGGCTTCAGCTTTGTTATTTCAAAGGAATAACATTTGTCCCCAGTAAAGACGCTGTGTATATGGGCCCATTTTATCGATCTGTCGGGCCATAGGGCGACAATTTCTCTATAACAATATACGGGATGGCCGTCTGCAAAAAGCTGCCAGTCATGCTGAAGCTGCTGTTTTGTCACCGCGCCTTGTGCAAATGGGATCACCGCGATGGTGGGATAGGAGATCCCTGCGGGAAGCTGCAAATTGATTTTCATACCTGTGAGTTTATGGTTAATGATTGATTTGTGCAACCAAACTTACCATGGGAACCAGGGCGTTCCTAATTGATTGATAGAGGAGTGTTATTGGTTTTTTGCAAAGATCCCCGCATAGAAATGTTAAGGCGGGGACAGTATGGATATTTTACTAATAATTCCAGAAGGGGAAATGGTTTTTACTAATCTATCCATTTGCGTACGGCTTCGATGAGCATCGACATCGTATCCTGTTTGCCGGCCTTGAACATATGATTGGCGCCCTCGATCTTTACCAGCGTGGCCTTTGGAAGGGACTTGCATACGGAGGTGATCAGGTCCCAGGAGGCCAGCTCATCGCGTGTGCCCTGCAGGAAAAGCATTTTTGTCTTAATATCCTTCAGGTGTTCGGATCTTTCGATGGATGGCTTGCCGGAAGGATGTAAAGGAAATCCATAGAAAACGATGCCTTTTACCTCGGGTCGTGGGTGAGCTGCCAGATATTGAGAGGTCATCCGTCCGCCAAAGGATTTTCCCGAGGCAAAGAGCGGCAGGGAAGGGAAGGTGGCGTGGGCGTGGTCGATGGCGGCGGCAACGGCCTGGTGGGCTATCGCGGGGGTGTCGGGTCTTCCTTTTTTATTTTCCGCAAAAGGGAAGTTGAAGCGCAGCGTGGCGATACCGGTGTCCGCCAGCGCGTTTGCCAGCGTGGTCATGAATATATGATCCATACCGGCGCCTGCTCCATGCGCCAGTGTCATGATGCATTTACCCTTATCGGGAATAGTATATTCGGCTGATACCGAACCGATGGATGGAGAGATCTTTATGGATAGCCGGCGGGAGTTCATGATGGTACAAATATAGGGCCTGGCCGCCATACCGGCGGCCAGGACTTTAAAGACCCATCCTTCCTATTTAGTCACTAAGATCCTGCCTGTAAAGGTCTCGCTGGTGCCATTGTTGATAACCTTTAGAATATAGATGCCTCCCTGTAATCCGGATAGAGTATATTGATTTGTTGTTACCCCGCTGACTGTTCTGACGGCCCGTCCGCTGATGTCGTATACCATAATGCTCTTTGGAGCGAAGCTGGGGAAGACCAGTGTAACAGCGCCATTCGGGCTGGGGTTGGGATAGACGGATACCTGAGATGATCTTTCCACGGCGTTGACCATCGCGACGGAGCTGTATTTCTTCTGTCCATCGAGGTCTATCTGTGCGAGCCGGTATTCTACCTGACCGTTCAGGGAGCTGACATCCGTATATTCATAAGCCAGCGGAGAGTGGCTGTTCCCATCCGACATTTTGGACGGCACAAAGGTGATGGTCTCGAAATTCCGATTGCCTGTCTTGCGCTGAACTTCAAACCCTTTGTTATTTTGTTCCATGCCTGTGCCCCATGACAGCTGTGCACCATCCTGCATGGATGCAGCCTTGAAATAGGTGAAGTTCACCGGCAATGGTACGGCACAGGTATTGGGGATCGCGCCATAAGTAGATATAGGATTGCCCTGTACCTGGACGACCACTATGAGGCTGGAGTTGCCGTAAGACGCATTGCTGATCTGTCCCGAGCTAAAGCTGGAGCCGCTGCTGGTGATGCCGGAACCGGAATAAATAATGGGATCTGACTGGTCAAAACTGCCGGTGTTGGCTTGATCTGCATATACCTGATAGGTAAAATTGACATTCCCAACGCTGGAAGTGCTGATGCCCGCCTGGAATTGACGGGGAGTAGTGCAAATAGTCTGCCCCGCGACGACGACATCAGCTGTTGTAAAAGTTCCGCCGGTGGTAAAGCATTGCACTGTCTTGTCCATGCTGGACTGGCTGGACCATATATCTGCTTTTAAAATGAAATGGCTGGAGCAGCTTACTGTACTGGAGAGCGTGATAAGGACATTGCTGACATTAAAGCTATCCTTTCCGGTGGAAAGATAGTTGGCTGTTTTGGAGACTACCGTTGATGCCGTTGCAGCGATCAATGGAATACCGCTGGCCTGCGGATAGCCTGCATCGAAGCTGGGGGTACTGCTGCCGGGATTATCTATTACAAATGTTCCCAGTGAATTCGCGAGATCCGTGGCAGAGGGCGGTTTGGAATAGCTTAATAACGTACTGGGATACTTATCGCCTGTCCAGATATGGAAATTGGTATACCTGTTGGCGCTATTGGATTGCTGTATCCAGCTGATAGAGGCATTGACCTGACAGCTGGTGGAAGTGGTTATAATATTGTTGACCTTGATCCGCAAATTCAAGACATTACAGGATTGAGAGTAAAGCTTTGCCGGGCAGGCTAATGTAAAAATGACAATGACAACCAGCGCCCCTGCGTGTAAAGGAGATTTCATGAGCTACGTTTTTGTGGTTTAGAGAAAAGGGATACTTATGAGACGAGGATTCTCACGGAAACATGAAATTTAGAGGCGGATATTTAAAGAATAATTGGACGGGATGCGTGATAGGACATATTAGTATATTATAATACTTATCTAATTAATTGCCAAAAATTAATAGATTAGTATTCAGTATATTAGTTTTTTTACTACAAGGGAAAATTCCCTTTTCCGGAATTTTAGGCTCTTTTTGGGAAGCGCAGGCGACTTTAACACCTTGCGGATGGGCTGGCCGGGTGGGAGCTGCCCCTAATGATCTCTAAAATCCTTCTTCGGGAATGATGCGCATGCCGTGGCGGTCAGCGGATATGCCAGGCTGCAGCTTGTAGGTATAAACAGATCTGCCACTGTCCATCACCGTGGGGAATTTGGTAAAGATCATGTTGCGGCATCGTTGCTGCAGCGTTTGTCCAGCCCCGACGATATGAGTGGAGACGATAAAAGCACAGTTCCTGTTGTCTGCAAAGGCCTAGGTGACAGCGACAGTGGCATCGTAAGCATCCTTTACATTGGCGCCTTTGAAGAGCTCGTCGAAGATGATGACGAGGTTCTTCCCGAGACTAACCTCTTGGCCCCCGTGAGAAAGATGAGATTGTGCTCATGAATTTGTAATGTCGCCTGAACATTATTTCATACTCCTTTATAGTAAGTGCGGATGTCATTCTTGTCCTCTTGTACGGTGGATGGTCGATGAATGTAGTTGAATTTTCTCGCAGGAGTAAGGTAGAGGTGAAATTAGAAAAATATCCGGGAATGAGGCATTTTTCTATTAATTTGCTCTATGCCCTCCAAAAAACATCCAATCCGTCAGGTCGCTGAAAAACGGCCAGTTGAAAGACCTGTTGAAGAACCGTCAAGACCTGTCAGAAAAAAATTTACGGGCCGGATATTGGTCCAGCTGGATCCTTCCGCCAGCGCAACGGACATCCAAAAAAAAGCAAGAACAAGATCGCTGCGTCTGATCCCATTACATGCCTTGCCCGCGGGACATTTGAATGAAGGGCTGGAACGGGCAGATGGGATCATCTTCGAGCGTCTGGGGGTAGCCCTGGTGAATGAACGCAACGCTGCCTCCATCAAACAGCTGCAGGCATTACGCAATACACCTTTTTTATCCAGTGAGCCGGAGCGTTATATCTATGCCCGGGCAGGTGCGCGGCGCGAGCTTCCTTTTAGGGACATTGCGTCGGCCACCTGGGGTATTCAGGCTGTCAATGTCCGGAAGAGTAAGTTCTCGGGCAAGGATGTCCGGCTGGCCGTTCTCGATACGGGGTTTGATTTTGCACATCCGGATTTTATGGGGAGGGTGATCCACCGGAAGTCTTTTGTAGGGCGCCAGGCCAAGGACCGGGAAGGCCATGGAACACATTGCGCGGGTATCGCGGGTGGCGGGAGAAAGGGCAAGGCAGGCGTGCGTTATGGGGTGGCGCCGGACTCGCGGCTATACATCGGCAAGATCTTGAATGATCAGGGGGAAGGCTCGGACGGGCTGGCCCTGGCGGGTATCGAATGGGCGTTGGAGCAGGGATGCCGGGTGATCTCCATGTCCTTTGGGGCGCAGGTGCAAAAAGGGGATAAGCATTCAGTGATCTTTGAAGAAGTAGCGAAGATAGCGCTGGCCAATAATTGTCTTTTGATAGCGGCTACGGGCAATGAGAGTGATCGGGAGGAGGGTATTATCGCTCCTGTCAATCATCCTGCGAACTGTCCTTCCGTGATGGCGGTGGGAGCGTTGACGCAACACCTGAAAGTGTCGAACTATAGCTGTGCGACGGTAGGACGTTCCGGTGGACAAGTAGATATAGCTGCTCCGGGCGACGATATTCTCAGCGCCTGGATCGATGGGGGGCATGAGGTCGAGTCGGGTACTTCCATGGCGGCGCCTTTTGTGGCGGGTGTTGCTGCTCTCTTATGGGAGGAGCATCCGGATGTCACTGCTCGGGCGATATGGGAGAAGCTGATAGGGCAGGTGCGTAAGCTGGGACTCAGGACCGTGGGAGCGGGCGCGGGGCTGGTGTATGTGGTGTGACGATGGTTAATTGCCCGTGTCCGATCCTTCTATCTTTCGATATGGTTTTTGAAAGAATGTCCGTATTTGTGTGTTGAAGAGGTCTTTTTTGGCTATTGGTGTCGAGTGACCGGAGTTAGGAATGATCCAGAGATAGGACTTAGGGATATTTTCCGCGATTAGGACGGTATGTCGCACGGGGATGAGCTCATGGTCACCTCCAATGACCAGGGTGGGGCATTGAATGGTATGCAGCTGGTCGAGGGTCATGTTTGGTTGATATAGATCGAGATCGGATATCTTCAGCTGATTCTTTATGCTCGGAGTCTGGGGCTGCCGGCGGAGGGCCGCGCTGCCTTCTTTAATGCCATTATAGCAATATGGAGTAAGGGCGGTGGTGTCCGGCCATAGATTGGCGCCCGTAATGGCGAGCTTTTTCACTTTATCGGGATGACGGATGGCCAGGAGCAGCCCGTTGATACCTCCGTCGCTCCATCCAATGACATAGCAACTATCCAGGTGCAGCGAGTCGAGGAGTGCGTTGAAGTCGTCGGCCATCATTTCAAAGCTGAGGGAGTCGGACGGGTCTGTGGAATGACCGTGGGCGCGGCTGTCGACGGCAATGACACGGTAGTATTTGGCAAAGTGGGGGATATTGTTGCTGAAGCTGCCGATATCGCCTCCATTGCCGTGTATAAAGAGCAGGGGTGCGCCGCTGCCATACTGTTCATAGTATAGCCGGATGCCTCTTGTCGGCAGGTAGTGACCGGCGGCGGGATTATTGCCATAGTGGACGGCGCCATGGGAGGCCTGTCCCTGTGCCAGGAGGAACATGCCGAAGGATAGCATAGCTGTGAAGATCGTTCGCATCCTGTAAATGTAGGTGTCCTGAGGAATAAAATGTACCTTTACAGCATGGAATTTATAGCCAAAGTAGAGGATAGCCAAAAGTCCAATATCCAGGAGATCGCAACGTCCCTGGAGGGGATGGGTATCCAGATCAGGCGGATCATGCGCATCACGGGGACCATCTTCGGGTCCAGCAGATCTTTGCCGTTGGCTAAGCTGAAGATAAAGGGTATCAAGTCCGTGGAGCAGGACCGGCGTCTGCGGGCACGTTCATAACCCAGGGGCCGCCTAAGGCCTACAGACATTATTTCCCCAATCGCACATCTTTTATACTGCCCGTACCCTGGAATCGGAAATCTATTCCCGCGATAGCAAGCGGTTTGGCGGGCAAGGACGACTGAAAGACCTGCCGGCCGTCCAGGAAGATGCGAAGCTGTCCCTCCTTCCCTTCACAAACAACATGCACCCAATTGGAAAGATCGACGCCCAGGAAAGAAAGGTCCTGGGACCGACCCGTATAATATTTGTCCAATAGCAGCAGGTTCAGCTCGGACACACAGCCTTTATTACACAAAGGGATGATGATAGCGCCGTCCTCGCAAAGCACGCGCATCTCTGTATGCTGACAAATAGCTGTCCCTTCCCGGTAGTCATTCTTTACCGTGGCTTCCAGCCGGAAACTGTCGGTCCTAAGAGGACCCCAGTTGCCGATATTGGAATATCTCACCCATGGCGTTTGAGGCTGTAACGGTATATTCTTTTTCCGGATGTCGTCTATAGTGAGGCCGAATGGTTTTCCCTGGATGAGGCTATCCTGTTCGGGAAAATATACCGGCACGGCGGCCTGCTCGATGGTGGGGAGCCAGCCTTTTGTCTTTATGATCAGGTCGTGCTCTTTTACTACCTGCTGGCCGATGACCAGTCTGGCTTTGAAGAATCCCGGATAATAATAGACGGACGTAAACTGATGCTGGAGCTTTCCCACTTTTTTGCGTCTGGCGGGATCCCAGGACTGCTGGATATATACCGAATCGTACGGGGAGGCTGTTGCGTCATAATCAAAGATCACGGAATTGGGAAGGCCTTCTGTCAATACCTTTTTGCTGGAGAACTGATACCGGGACGGATCGATGATGTGGGCGGATTTCTTTCGGGTGAAGTAAAGGCTCAGGATGCCTGTAGCGATCGCGACGCCTGCTATGGCCCATATCCATGTCAGGCGATGTTGGGACGGGACGGCTGCGTGTGGCGGGGGCGGGACGGCGGCCGATGCGGATGCTGTGGACGATGCCTGTGGAGGTACCTGTGCCGGTACAGGGGCCGGTGGGACATCCTTTTCCTGACCCTGACCCTGACGGAAGGCTCTCCAATGTTCATAACCCATGAACCGGGCCAGGGTGTCCAGGGTAGTGACGGCGGGCAGGCTGTCATATTTTACTTTTCCCCAGATTCGTTTGAGGGTGGTGATGCTTAAATGTATATCGGTAGTCTCACTGATCTTTTCGCTCAGCAGCTCGAAATCCCGGCTGGTCCAACGCTCGCTGTCTCCCCAGTCCAAACGGGCTTCTATCAGTCGACGGCATTCCGTGAGATAAAAAATATCTGTTTTATTGTCCATTGATAGTTAGACGCTTGTGATTTGAACAAACTTGTATCTACTTGAACATCCGACGCACTTTCCCTTTCCCCTCTTACCGCCATCTTTGACAAAATTAAAAATATAAACATGAACAAAATAGCGCTGGCGTCGGTATGCCTTCTCTTCCACTTATTTCTTTCTGCACAAAAGACTTTGGTGATCCATGTTCCCATGACCGCCGAAAAATGGGGATTCTCTCCTGGGACCTGTGCGTTCCTGTCCTACAAATCAGTACCAGCCATGCGGCTGCTCACCAATAAAGATACATCGGTGTTGAAAGACCTTCATTTTTCCAACGGCATCATTGAATATGACATCGAGCCGGAGGATAATGATTTTACGGGTGTCTTCTTTAGAAGAAAGGACAGCAAGGAAAGTGAATACTTCTATTTACGGGTGTTTGGCGGGGGCATTCCCGGCATGATGGTGGCTGTACAGTATGCTCCCATCCTGCATGGGGTCAATCTATGGAACCTGCTGCCTTATTACCAGGGACCAGCCTCCTTTGGGAAAGGCAGGTGGAACCATATCAAGCTGGTCATATCCGGCGAGCAAATGCTGGTATATGTCAATGATCCTGTACATCCCACCCTGGAGATAGCCCACCTGGAAGGCGCTACCAGGGAAGGCAGTATCGGCTTTGACGGGAAGGCTGTCATTGCCAACCTGGTGGTTACCCCTGACGCGACGGAGGGGTTGTCACCTGTGGCCGGTTTTGATCCCTACTACAGCGATCCCCGGTACATACGGCACTGGTCGGTGAGTCAACCCATTGACCTGCCCAAGGGGCGTGAGCTGACGAGAGAAGATCTTCCAAAGGCCGGGACTTCCTGGTCCGGGATAGAGGCCGAGCGGCTGGGTATGGTCAATCTTACCCGTATGTTCGGCAATAGTGAAAGCCGCCGGTATGTATGGCTTAAATGCCGGCTAAAGGCGCCGGAGGCGCAGGTCCGGCAAGTGGCTTTTGGGTTTAACAATGAGGTATGGGTCTTTGTGAATGGCAAGATGGCTTTTGTGGATAAGAACCTGTATGATGAGCTGATGCGTAAGCAGCCCAGGGCCAGGTGCTCGATAGAAAATGCCAGCTTTACCCTGCCGCTGCAGGCGGGTGACAACGAGATACTCATCGGGGTGGCCAATGATTTTTACGGTTGGGCTATAATCACCCGACTGGATAGCATGGAAGGGATCGAGGCGTTGAGCGAATGAGCGAATAGTTACCGCCCGTTGGCTCTGAGCACGGTCATGTCCTTCTTGAGGTCGTCTTCGTAGGTCTTTTTGATGATGTAATGCCATTGTTTATCGGACACATCCACGGCGAAGACCTCGTCCTTTTTGTGACTTGCTACGGCGTCCTGAACTTCCTTTGGCATCATTTCTTCTCCAAAGAACCAGCCTGTGTCGCCGTGGGTGGTATTGCCATCCATGGTGTATTCATCGGACAACTTATCGAAGGACTCGCCTGCGGTTGCTTTTTGGAGGATGATCTTTCTGAGGCTATCGATCTGGGAATTGGTCAGCGAGCCGCCGTCCAGGAAAATGTAGTTGGCACGGTACTTTACGGTCTCGGTAGATTCGATGACCTTGTAGGTGACGTATCCGACGGAAAATAGATCGCCTTTCTTCTGGCGTAAAAGTCTTTTGTCGATGAGGGTGGAATCTTTTCCGGCCGAGAGGTGAAGGAGGGCGGGTTTAAGATTTTTATTGGCGTCCATCCATGCCTGTGCCTGCTGCACATTGTCAATCTTTTTGAACTGATCGGTAACGGTGGCTCCCTGGGCGAATGCGGATGCGGAAAAAATAAGCAATGATAGACCTAGGATCGTATTCTTCATATACTCGATGTTTAAATGCGCAAACCGCTTCCGGCGGTTTTTGACTTGGGTATTAAAAATATTATAATTACGCGGCATAATATCAAATAGTTGCCTTTTATTCTCAAAAACCGCGCTGGAACCTGCGCGGGGATTAATTTTTTGTTAAAATGTTATATCAAATCAAGGGCCGAATTGTCTATCTTAGATAAATGCGTCTACTATTTTGTACGGCCCTGGTCTTTCTTGTATATGGATCATGGGCGCAGCAGCCGGCGGTTATTTCTCCGGGCCATCTTTGGCCTGACGAGGATGGAAATCATATCCAGGCCCATGGGGGTGGGATCCTATTGTTAGGAAAGACGTATTACTGGTATGGGGAGCAGCGAAGCCGGGGACTCGACTCGAGCAAACGTTATGTAAGCTGTTATTCGTCCGAAGACCTGCTGCACTGGAAATTCCTGGGCAATGCATTGGAGGCGACGGATCCTGAGCAGTTGGGATCTCATTGGATACTGGAGCGGCCAAAGGTATACTATAACGCGTCTACCAGGAAGTTTGTCATGTATTTCCATCTGGATGACAGACGTTATGCTTTTGCACGGGTAGGGATCGCCGTTAGCGACAACCCCGCCGGTCCTTTTAAATATGTAAAGAGCTTCCGGCCTTTGGGGCATGAGAGCCGGGATATCGGGCAGTTCATCGATGATGATGGGGCCGCCTATCTTGTTTTCGAGGACAGGCCAAATGGGTTTCATATTGCCCGTCTTGCTCCGGACTATATGAGTCTCGATAAGGAGATGTGTCTTATTAAGGAGCATATGGAGGGTGGGGCTATCGTGCATTATAAAGGTTTGTATTATGCCATCGGCTCTTCGCTCACGGGCTGGAATCCCAACCCCAATAAATATGCTACGGCTATATCCCTGGAAGGTCCCTGGTCCGCATTTGCCGACATCGCTCCGCCGGAAAAGAAGACCTATGGTTCTCAATCCACGATGATGCTTAAGGTCAAAGGGGCCAAAGACACTACGGTGATCTTTATGGGCGATATCTGGAAACCCAGAATGCAATGGGAATCTGCTTATCTATGGATGCCGGTGGAGATAGGGGATGGAAAGCTGTTCCTTCCTGAGCCGAAGGATTGGAGCATTGATGTAAGAACGGGTAAAGCTTCATTCAAATAATGCCGAGCCGTCGCTAAAGACCATTGTCCGGGCATAGATGTGTCCCTTGATGATATATTGGGTCTTTGTGCTGTCTATGCTGATGATGGCATCCGGGATAAATCCCTTATCGTACTTTGACGATATATTAGAAACCATCACGTGTTCGAGGGTGCGGGTCCCGCCTTTCCACCGGGACAAGAGCTTATAATACGGATAGTCCCAGGAATCTCCTCCGATGATGATGCCAATCTTTGTATAGGGTTTTTGGTCAAGGATGCTTTGACATTGTAATAACGCCTTTGAATAGATGAAGGAATCGTAGGGGCGTTGGAAGATGCTCTTTTTTAGCGGCAGCAACGGATGACGTGTACTCAGCAGAAGGGCTGTTGTGCTGAAGGCGATGGTCAATATCAGGATGGTGTATTGGATCCATCTCGTTGTTATTTCTTTTGCCAGGAATACACAGAACAACATGAACAGGGATGTCTCCAGTCTGTTGGCCCAGGGCTGCCATTTCAATAATACACAAAATAGTACCGAGCCGGCCAGGAGGGTCAGGACAAAGAGCTTGTAGTAATTCAGGCGGCTGGTGTACAGGCTCTTCCTGGACAGGAAGTAAAGGGTGGCCAGTATGATAAGCAGCGTATGCGGGAAGTTCTGCACATTATCCTCGTCGAAATAGAATCCTTCCGGCATCCGGCTGGTAGGGGTGTAGCTGTATTTTGGGTCGTTGGCGTCTACTCCGAGCTTGCCGGCGCCGCTGATCACCATTTGTTTGATGCGGGCGTTGACGGGGAAATGATTCAGCAGGTCCTTGACGCCTACGATGATCAATGGTTTGAATGCTTTGCCCTGGGTAGCGATGTCGTTATTGGCGGTGCCGAGCATGGAGCCTGTAGCGTTTAGGTTGCGATAAAAAAAACCAGCATTGATCA
>Ga0105237_10001869_pt1 | contig 26863 bp, 22 predicted proteins | sample KBSC24metaG_FD_81520 | JGI IMG/M metagenome (GOLD analysis project Ga0105237, IMG submission 81520) | Corn rhizosphere microbial communities from Kellogg Biological Station, Michigan, USA - KBS C2-4 metaG | ecosystem: Host-associated > Plants > Roots > Rhizosphere > Soil | place: Michigan, USA...
ATTGATGCCGTACTTAAAAGTAATGCAAGAGCTAAAAGGCTTAAAAATTTATTCATTTGGTTGTCAGTATTAATTAATAACGTTAAACTCTACTCTAAAATAATTACCGCTGTCGTCGCTTTTGTAAGTAAGCTCACCACCCATTTCCTGGGTCATCAGCTTAGCGATAGAAAGTCCCAAACCAAGGCGGCTCTCTATATGCCCGGTGGCATCATTTAAAGTCTTTAATTTATTAAACATCATATCCAGCTCGTCCTGGCCTATTGCAATGCCCTCGTCAATGATCTCAAAAATGAACCGCTGGCGCTGCAGGCTGGTTACTACCTTGATGTTATTATTCGTTTGTGAAAATTTAATAATGTTTGATAACAGGTTCTGGAAAATCTGCCCGGTAAACACGCGGTCAAGCTTTACGTTGAGGGGAAGTTTCAGGATGTTATCTATCAAATGGATGTTTTTCATTTGGGCCGTTTCCACCAGGCCCCTGTATACATGCTGCACCTCTGCATTGATATCGAATATCTCCAGGTTGAATTTCATCTCCGGTGATTCGATTTCGCGTACATCCATCAGTTTGCTCAGCATGTACTGCATTTTTTCGGCCGATTGGGTGATATAACCTGTAAATTCTTTTTGATCTGGGCTCAGGCGTTCCTCTTCCTCTTTGATCATGTTGTTACTCATGATGATAGAGCCTATGAGGTTCTTCAAATCATGCCCCGCAATGTTGATAAAGCTGTTTTTTTGTTCATCCAGTTTACGCAATTGTTCATATTGCATATCGATGATATTGTTCTTCTCGCTGATATCACGGTTTTGCGATTTCAGTTGTTCGTTCGATTTTTCAATCAGTATCTGCTGATGCACCTCTCGCCTCATTACCTTGTACCTTGCATTGGGGATAAGGCATGAGATAAGCGCGATCATCACAAATATCTGCCCGCCGTTGTTTACCAGGATATCAATGGTATAATCGCTGAGGTAGGTGAAAAATACGGCGATCAGTAAAATGCTGATCATTGTTTGGATGACAGAATTAAAGGGCTCCCAAAATACCTGCAGGTTAAAGAATAATACAATAGCGGCGTACACAAGGAAGTAAGTTGTCAACTCCTGCGCATGTACAAGGGCGCACAATAATGCTGATGTAGCTGATATCAGGAAAAATGCTACATGGAGCAGTATCCGGTAATTATATTTTTTACTTTGAAGAAAGTTGAATAAAATATATATGATCAATATGATTATTATGCGTACAATTAAGAATTGCATCCATATATCCTGGGCATATATAAAATCAACAATACTGAATAAAGGGAATAGAAATATGATTGTCCAGATAATATTATTGGTTTGGAACCAGGCTTTTTTGGCGACTTCTTTTAAAAATTCTTCTTTATTAATTTGAACAAACATTATAATAGTTTTCTTAATTTATAATAAGATTAAACCTGTCGTTAACTTAGCGTCAATAAATGTAAGTGAAAAAACTAAAGTTTTCAACAAAGTTTATAAACAAGCTGTTGGTAACGGTGATGCTTGTAATACCTTGTCCGTTAATAAAATGTGCTCCCATATCATCTCCCGGCCGTGCCGAAACTTTTAAAAGGGCATCAAGCCTGGATAACGGTGTAAGTATCTCGTGGCTCGAGCAAACCTGGAATAATAATATTTTGGATAAGAATGTCATAAAGGCTGCCGATTTTGAATTATTAAGAAAACTTGGTTTTAAAAGTATTCGTCTTCCGGTCGCCTTCTCCCGCTACCAAGACAACAGCGATTCGATGCAAAAAGTTCTTAAACATGTGAGCCAAATTTTAGGTTGGAGCAGGTTATACGGGTTCAAACTTATCATTTGTTACCATTCGGGTAATTTAAATGATGATAATTATCTGTCAGAAACGCAGCGTGTTATAGCTATTTGGAGCAGGCTGACCCGAAAATTCATCCGGGAAAGCCCTGAAAACCTGTTTTTTGAGCTGTATAACGAACCTCCGCACATGGACCCTGAAAAGTGGCGAAATGCTGCAAATAATATAATAACATCGATCAGAAAAATTGATAAAAGCAGGACTTTGATCGTGGGCGCATCAAACTTTAACAGTATTTATGAGCTTAGCCGCACTACGCCGCTGCCGGATGATAATATCATTTATACCTATCATTTTTATGAGCCCTTCTTTTTCACCCATCAGGGCGCATCGTGGATTGGCGACCAGGTAGCTACCACCGGCGTGCCGTTTCCCTACGACGCTGCTAAATTTCCGCCTCTTAATCCTAAAGCAAATGGCAACGCGGGCGAAGCTAATTATAACAAATATAACCGCGATGGTAACGAGCAATCGGTAAAGGATAAGCTGCAGATCGTGAAAAACTGGGCGCAAAAGTATAATGTGCCGGTTTTATGCGGCGAATACGGTGTGTATAATCAATATGCCGACCGGGATAGCCGCTGCCGCTATATTAAAGCAGTAAGGCAAACGCTTAAAACATTAAGTATGCCCGGTATGTTGTGGGATTATAACACAAATTTTTCCATCTTTGATGGTAAACCAGGTATAAACAATCTGCCGGATTGCATGAAGGACGCGATCGGCTATAATGCAAAAAAGTAACACCTAACATAGTTGTTACATACTGGCTTTAAATGATTACCTTTGACCTATAGAGCAATTATGAGATTTTTTGAAGAGCAGCGACGCGAAGTGATGAAGCATATAGAGGTATTTATGCTCGAGAAGATCAGCGAGTACCTTAAACCGGTTGACACCATCTGGCAGCCATCCGATTTTTTGCCTGATTCAACCCGGGAAACTTTTTTTTCGGAAGTAAAAGAGTTGCAGGAAAGCTCTGCGGGCTTATCTTATGACCTCATTGCTGTTTTAATTGGCGATACCATCACCGAGGAAGCATTGCCGACCTATGAATCATGGCTGACCATGGTTGAAGGGGTATCAAAAGATGAAGAAGGCGGCTGGATGAAATGGACGCGCCACTGGACGTCAGAAGAAAACCGTCACGGTGATTTGCTTAACAAATACTTATACCTGTCGGGCCGCGTAAATATGCGGATGATGGAGGTATCTACCCAATATTTAATTGCCGACGGTTTTGATATCGGCACAGGTACCGATCCTTACCGCAACTTTATTTATACCTCTTTCCAGGAGCTTGCAACCAATGTATCTCACCGCCGCGTGGCCTCACAGGCTAAAAAGGATGGTGATACTTTACTATCAAAAATGTGTGGTGTAATAGCCGGCGATGAAGCCCGTCACGCTAAAGCCTATAAATATTTTATTGAAAAGATATTTGAAGTCGATCCTAATGAAGCTATGCTGGCTTTTGAGGACATGATGCGTAAAAAGATCGTGATGCCTGCCCACTTCCTGCGCGAAGTTGGTTTAAAAGTAGGCCAAACCTTCGGTCACTTTACCGATGCCGCCCAGCGTTTAGGAATATATACCGCGATTGATTACGTGGACATCCTGAAAGAACTGATAGAAGACTGGCATATCGAAAGCGCCAAGGACCTGAACGAAGGCGGCGAAAAGGCGCGTGATTACATCATGAACCTTCCTAATCGTTTACTCCGCGTGGCTGAAAGGATGAAGAATCCCATGCTGGAATATAAATTCAGCTGGATAAACGGATAAACTACTCTTCTTTTTTGATATTAAAGCCCGGCGTTTTGTAGTCTTTGGATACATAATCTTCGGGTATTTGAATATGATTGCCATCCCGTATTGCGGTAAAATGCGGCGACATGATCTCAAGACCGGCTTCATTAAACTTGTCCTGTATGTTCTGATGCAAAGCCGAATAAAGGACAGCCATTTTGTGCGATAACCGTGTATAGGCGTTTATTTGATACGTCACATTAAAATCATTCAGGTCAGTCTGCAAAACAAAGGGTGCGGGGTCTTTCAAAATCCCATCGGTTGCCAATGCCGCATTGATCAGGAGCTCGTGCACCGTTTTCCAGGGGGCGTCATAGCCGATGGTAATACTGGTATGCAATATCAGCCCAAGGCTTTTTGATGATGAGGTATAGTTAATGGTATGGGCGCTTAATATTGTGGAGTTGGGTATGGTGATGTCTTCATTCTTGATGGTGCGCACCCGTGTTACCAGCAAGTTTTTCTCAAACACATCGCCGATCACATTACCGGCCTGGATACGGTCGCCAACTTTGTAGGCCCGCATATAGGTAAGCACGATTCCCCCAACCATATTAGATATGGCAGACGATGAGCCAAAGGAGAACAGCACACCCAGGAACACCGTAACCCCCTGGAATACCTTGGAATCAGATCCCGGCAAATAAGGAAAGATGACCACGAACATAAAGGCGTAGAGCAGTACGCGGATAATATTATAAGTAGGGATGGCCCATTCGGGATAAAAGCCTTTGATAGCAAAAGAACCGTTGCCGATCTCGTTCGCTACAAATTTCACCAGCTTTACGATATAACGGGTAACAATATAGATCACCGTTATGGTAAGCAGGTTGGGTATAAAATGCACCAGGGCCGACAAAATGCTTTTTAACGGGGTGACGATATAGCCTAACAACTCGGTTGCTATCGGCTTTGACTGCGGGAAGATGGAAAATAAAATGGGCAGCGCCAGGTAGATCAGCAAGATGATGATCAAGAATTTAATCACCCGGATTAGGCCGTTTACAAATGGCAAGAGACGGTCGGCATAACCCACGGGTGCACCTTGCTCAGCCAGTTTGGCCATGCGGCTTTCCCATGCCTTTATGGTTTTCTGCCGGATCCACCTGAAAGCACGGTTTACCGCCCATATCAAAACGATGAGCAGCACAATTACAGCGATGGCCTCCCCGATATTGATAATATCCTGGTTAATGCTGTTATTGGCAAAAGCATTGCCCAATTTTTGTTTCAGTATAGCAAGATAGCTGGCGGCCAGCTGCTGGCGGTTCAGTTCAGAAAAAGAAGCGTCCTTATTGTTAACTGCCAAAATGATCTGCGATCGGTAGGAAATGATAGAAACAGGAGTGTCATTTTTCAGGGTGAGGGAATCGGCGTTGAAGTCTAACCGATTGATAATGGCTTCAATACGTTTGGTTACTATACCGGCGCGTTCTTTTGGGTCGAACAGGCCCTGTCCCGCGTAAAATTTGAAAAGCGTATCCTTATTTATAATTACAGGCTCGCCCTGTATGGCGGGTGCTTTTTGTGCGTGTGTGAGAAATGAAGCTAATAACAGGAATATTAAAAGACAATACCTTTTTCGCATGGTAGCTTTTTCTGTTAAAGCTACCAAAAATGTATTTAAATATTATCCTTCCTGTAAAAGATCGGTACCCTCAGTACCCGAGACATCTTTGAAAAGATCGTTTAAAATGGACTCCACTGTTAGCGAATTTACGTCATCTACATAATGTTCCGAGCGGGTGATATTGAGGTCGGCGCCTTTTATTTCTATCCTGAAAAGCACTTCATCGCCATATATTTCGGGATGGGATATCTCGATGGCGTCACCGGCTTTTTTGATCTCAAAATCCAGATCACTTTGCCTTTGTTCTTTGAACAGCGGGTTTAGCCTTTCCTGCAGGTGGTTAAACAATTGATCGATATTGATCCGGTTATGCAGTGTGACGATTTTCATCTTAGTGTGTTTGTATAAATAAGACAACCATCGGTGACTTTTTGTTTCGAATGTGTCATTTTGGAAAAGAGGTAAGAAGGCCTGGCTGTCTGCCGAAAATTATATCCGTATATTTAAAAATGAAAGTTAAAGGCGCGATCAGGGATTTTATACTGGTAATTTTAGGCATACTATCGGCCGGTATGGGACTGAAGGGCTTCCTGCTTTCGAGTAGATTTATTGATGGCGGGGTTACCGGCATCTCCATGCTGATTGCCGAAATCACCGGCGTGCCATTGGCTATATTGATATTCATCATTAATTTGCCTTTTCTATTCCTCGGTTATCGGAGGCTGGGCATTTCTTTTGCCATCAGGAGCGCTATGGCTATTGCGGGACTTTCCCTTTGCCTGGCTTTTGTCCATTTCCCGGATGTAACCCATGATAATCTGCTTACTGCCGTTTTCGGCGGGTTTTTTATTGGTGTGGGTATCGGGTTAGCCATACGCGGCGGGGCCGTACTGGACGGTACCGAAATAGCTGCATTACTTGTAAGCAAGCGGTCGCAACTGTTAAAGGTGAATGATGTAATATTACTGCTGAACGTGCTCATTTTTTCGGCGGCGATGTTCTTTTTGGGTGTCGAGTCGGCACTGTACTCCATCCTGACCTACCTGGCGGCCTCCAAAATGATCGATTTTATTTTAAACGGTATCGAGCAATATACCAGCATGACCATTGTATCGGTTAAAGGCGAAGAGATCAGGGTGGCTATTACCGATATGGGGCGTGGTGTAACAGTTTACCAGGGCAGCAGCGGTTACGGAAAGGATGGCCATATTAATGAGCCCCGTGACATTATCTTTACCGTGGCAACCCGTTTGGAGATTCCCGCGATTAAGCAAAAAGTGCTGAACATTGATCCTTCGGCATTTATCGTTCAGCAGAGCATCGATGATACCACCGGCGGTTTGCTCAAAAGAAAGGGCCTGCATTAGATGTCTTTCCCTAAAACAATATCTTTGACTATAAATTTTCTATCATCATATGAACTACAAATTACTGGGCCGATCGGGCCTCAAAGTTTCTGAATTATGTTTGGGTACCATGGGTTTCGGTAACGAGGGCGGCTGGGGTGCCGACAAGGATACCAGTTTCGCCATTATGGATGCTTACGCCAATGCCGGTGGCAACTTCCTGGATACGGCCAATATCTATAAACTCGGCACCAGCGAAAAGATCATCGGCGAATATGTAAGTCATCATGACCGCGATTATTTCGTGCTGGCGACCAAATACACTTTGAAGGATAACACTACCAATCCCAACGCATCCGGCAACAACCGCAAGAACATGATGCGCAGCGTGGAGGAGAGCCTGAAGCGTTTGAAAACCGATTTTATCGACCTGTTTTACCTGCATATATGGGACGATATCACCCCGATTGACGAAGTGATGCGTGGCATGGACGACCTGGTGCGGCAAGGGAAGGTGAACTATATCGCGATAAGCGATACGCCTGCCTGGGTGGTAGCAAAGGGAAATACATTAGCCGAACTGATGGGCTGGAGCCAGTTTGTCGCCCTGCAAATTGAATACAGCTTATTAGCCCGCACGCCGGAGCGCGACCTGATCCCGATGGCTAAACATTTTGGGCTGACAGTTACTCCATGGGCGCCATTAGCGGGTGGGGCCCTGACAGGCAAGTATATCAAAGGTGACAAAGGCCGTATCAAACCTGAAAGTAAACGACTGAATGACAAAGCTGTTGAGATCACCAAAGTGGTGATGGCTATCGCTGATGAACTGGGCGTGTCTGCCAGCCACGTCGCTTTAAAATGGACGATGCAGCAGGGATTTTCCTGTATCCCGATCGTAGGCGCGACTAAGTTAAGTCAGCTGGAAGATAATTTGAAGACACTGAATGTGACGCTAAGCGAGGATCATTTAAAAAGGCTGCATGAAGCCAGCGCTATTGAACTGGGTTTTCCGGGAGAATTTTTTGCAGAAGAGGCAGTCAGGATAAATTCCTTTGGCGGATTTTACGATAGGGTGGAGAAGCGATGATCAGGCATCTTTATGCTCAGTATTCTTATCGCGGAACAGGGGCCTTTTTTCCTTTTCGGTAAAGCGGCTTGTCCAGTGGTCGAACTTTCCAAATAGCATGATCACCATCATCACGATAAAACCGCCGATAATGAGGGTAACGATCAAGCCTAAAGAATCACCCAGGAAATTGCTCATAACAAAAGGGTATTAAGTATTAGTTATCAGTAAACTAAGTTAACCAATATTAAGCAAAAAAGTTTTAACGTAACGGAAATATTTCAATTAAATTTTTGCGGGAGCAATGATAGCAGATAAGTAGAAAGATTTACGAAGTTTCAAAAACTTCGTAAATCTGTTACGCCTAATCAAATCGTCTCAAATAACCTGGTTTGATCAACTCGCCATACCAGATATTGGGGGTCTTATCCACCGTGAACCAATAGTAGCCCGACCCATTTTGCAGCACCTGTATATTCTGCGCGGGCATAAAGCTTTGTGCCAACAGGAGCTGTTTCTGATGCTTATCATTCTCCACCACATCCATCACGATAAAACAATGACCCGGCGAACCGCCATGGATAAATACATCACCGGCCCTTAAAGTAGCCGGTTCGGTAACCGGGTGCAGCTCTTTTTCAAGCGACAGGGTGCCGGCATACATAAATACCAGGGTCATGTAGTTCATAAAGGTAGGATAGCTGTAGTCCTTTTTCGCCTTGAGCACCCATTTATCATTGTGATACCGGTAGCCATTGGCATAATGGATATAGTCACATTTAAACCCGCTGACGAAATTAAAGCTGATATCGCTGTAGCGTTTCTGGTGATAAAGGTATTCGCCCCGCAGGCGCATTACTGCGTCGGCACATTGCTGCAGGTCCTGGTTGCCAACGCTGATATCAACCACCGCAGCGGTTTCCATGTCTGTTGCCGCTATAGCGCCTTTATAGGTTTTGGTATGGGTACCGGCGGGTTTCAGTGGCAGGTTTTGAAGCCATTCTCCAAAACTGCCGGGTTGTGCGTTCACACGATGGTAGCCGTCAGGTGTTTTAAAACGGGTAAGTAGGTTATCGGGCGGACTGAATGCTGCAAACAAAAGCAACGCTACGATCGCTACAGTACTTTTCATGATTTCATTGGTTTAGCGCTAATTTATTAATTCGGGCCGGTACTCAAAGTGCATGGTGTCAAAATGATACCATTTGCCGCCCCATATAAATCTGTATTTCTCAAATATATCCACTATGGTTTGAGGTATCCTGTTCTTATATTTTACGCTTGCATTTTCATTGGTGCATTTGCAGCTCCACTGCCAGTAATCGGAATACGTGGTATTAATGTCGATCGTCATCCCGAAACTGTGCATGCTATGCCTCTTTGTCCCGTTAATATTTCGCCAGGTGAAAGTCCCCCCAATATTGGCAATGTATTTTTTTAGCTCAGGATGCTCGTCCAGTTCTCTTGATATTTGGCTTAATTTTTTATCGATGCCGTTTATGGTGGTCACCGTAATTTTCTGGCCGACCAGTTTTGGGCACCAGATAATTTCGGTCAGATGTTGTTTTACTTCTTTCTCCGTCGAGCCATACATTTTAAAAAAGAAAGGCTCATTCCTGATCCTGCTGGGATCAAAGTTTCGTGCTGGTAATGATTTAAGCGTGCCCGTAGTATACTTTTGGCTGAACATGTCTTCAATATCAGGCTTTTCCAGCAATGCTTCGGGTGATTTATTTTTAACGCCATCATCCCATAGCATTTTGCTATTGTCTTTGAATATAATGTGGTTGTCCGCAAAGCCTATAATAAAATCGGGGTAGGATTGGATGAGTTTTTTGGCGGCGGGGGGGATGGAATCGTTTCCTTTATAGGAAATAGCATCACTCTTATTTCGTGAACTAAAACTAAAAAATAATAAATGAAGAAATACTATAAATGCGACTTTCATATTTTAAGCATGACTTAGTTTTAACTAAGCTGATCCAATTTTCTCCTCTAAAATGATACAAATCTCATTATAGTTTTCATCGCTCATCTCATCTCTGCTAAAAGTAAATTGTATTGCTTCAGTATCCTTTGAAATTAAGAAAATGGTGTCCTTAAATATCAAATAAGGGTTGAATAAGGACCAGTTTAGCTTGTAATATTTTTCTTTATCCTTATACTCAATTTCATTCTCAGAGAAAATAAAAGTGCATTCCATCGATTCTTGATTGAAGCGTTCGGAAATGATTCTAATTCTTGTTAAATACTTATTTCTTTTTTCAAACACTTCGCTCCACTTGAGTAAAATATAAAAAAGCATTGCAGATCCGAAGATAATACCAACAGGAAAGCGATCCGTCGATTCAGTTTTTAAACCTATGACCAACAATATTATGGGAATAACTGTATAGATAATATAGCTTTTAAGAACCTTTTTGAAAGAAAATGACCAGATAATTTTCTGGCTTTTCAAAAATTTATCGTGGTCAAAAGGTATACTTATAATTTTCTCCTGCATCTTAATTTACTAATGTCAAAAAGGTACAAACTTTTTTCTAATCTCTAATCATTAAACTACATAGTCTGTTTTTACATAATCGAATTATCATTTTATTTCAACATGATACATCCTGGCTAAGCTTTCCATAATTTTATGCTTAGCGAACCACATGACTACAGAGCAATACATACCAGCCGATGGCTTAAAACCGTTTATCAAGTCTTTCATGATCATTGAAAGCAAAGAGGCAAGGGAAAACAGGTTATTGCCTGATACTGCTATTGTATTGGCGTTCAGGATCAGAGGCAGTGTGACGGATGGCGAGGACAATAGCCACATCGTACCCGCATCAGCAATTACTGGTCTCCGCAAGTCACCGCGCTTGTTAAACTATGCGGCTCATACTGCAAACCTGCTGGTGTTTTTCAAAGAAGGGGAAGCAGCTGCATTTTTCAAAGAGCCTCTTCATGAACTGTTTAGCCGGAGCGTATCGCTCGATGAACTGATCCCGCGTCACCAGTTAGAGCAAATTGAAGAGGAATTGCATGGGGCTGGTGATAACCGGGAAAGAGTAAGTATAGTGGAGCGATTCTTATTTTCGATACTTAAAGATCAGCATGCAGACCGGCTAATCGATTATTCCATACAGCAAATAAAAATGGCGAAGGGTGATATCCGGATCAAAAATATGGTCAGCAACCTCTCGCTCAGTCTCGACCCGTTTGAAAAAAGGTTCAGGCGTGTAGTGGGCATATCCCCCAAACAATTTGCTGATATTATCCGGTTCAGGAACCTGATCGGTCAATATTCAGCTTCAGAAAGCCTCACCAATACGGCGCTCGCTTCTGGTTATTTTGACCAGGCACATTTTATTAAGGACTTCCGCTCGTTTACGGGCCTTGCACCGCAGCAATTCTTCAAATCGGCTGCCTGGTGGTAAATCAATGATTTTTTACAATTAAGCCAGTTATCCGGCAGGTAATTTTGTGTTCATTAAAAGCAAAAAAATGAGGACAATTTATCAAACCGGGGCGCTGCTTCTTTTCCTTGTGGCCGCAATTACCACCACAAGGGCACAAGATAGCGTTAGGCGAACCGGCAGTAATTCACTAAGTAAAAAAACAACCATGAAAGTAGTATTGATCGACCGTTTTGTAGTGCCCAGCGCTTCAAAAGCGCAATTTTTAGAAAGAATGAAAATGAACCGCGACTTCATCAAAACATTACCCGGCTTTGTTGAAGATTCTGCTTATGAACAAGCAGGGGAGAATGGATCAAACTATGTCACTATTGCCGTATGGGAGGACGAGGAATCGATTCAAAAGGCAAAGCAAGCCGTTACCGGGGAATACCAGAAGGGGGATTTTAACATGCCGGAGTTTATAAAGAAATTGAATATCACGCTTGAACGCGGCGTTTATCAAAAATTGGAGGAGTAATAAAATAAAGAAAAAACGCAGAAAATTCCGGGTGTTTCAGCTGTTTCAAAGTGTTTCACTTTTTTAGTGAAACAGTAGAAAAGTCGTCTTTTTAATGATTATGTTGTTGATAATCAGCAAGATGCTATGCAAAATTGCCTATTTCAAACTGTTTCAGGTGAAACACTCTATTTTAATGATTTGCAAAACCTATTACATTTTAAAGCTTTTCTCGTCGCCTTCCTTCAAAACAGCGGCGTCTTTTATTTTTAGGTCGTTCTTATCGCCAACTTTTAAATGGGCCAATTTCAAATTACCGTGCATTACTTTTAATGTTACCGCATCGCCGTCAACCTTCACGCTGCCCCAGGCGTAACCGTTCGACCAAAAATAGTTGCCAGGTTTCGAAGTGATAGAAAAGCTGCCATCTGACGCGGAATAGTGAAACCCGCTCAAAGCCAGTATCGCCGACCAACTTGCCATAGCACGCGCGTAATGATTGCCGCATTCTTCCTCGTTAAATGGATTGCGTTTGTAGCCGTCATAGCGATTGCGAATATTTTTTATAATGTCGATGCCCTCATCATTCATCCCCTCATAGAAAAGGCCGGTAGCTGCAGTATATTCAAGGCCTGTCCAGGTTTCGGCGTGATAGGATAGTGGTATCGCGGGCCGTTTGGAGGGATCGGGATAGGCAGTAAGCATCAGGCCGGCCTCGTTATCCAAAGCGTACGAGCGCATATTGTTAAAGGTATTGGTAAACGATTTTGCCGAATTGTATTTCACAATACTTTTCAACGCCGACCTGATATTTTCGGGTTTGGTCAGATAACCCAATCCGCATACAAAGGCCATATTTTGCCCCACCAGCTGGTCGACAAGGCAACCTTCACCTATCTGGAAATCGGGGTCGCTGATATCTTTGGAGCCCATCCCGGCGGATAGTCCGGGTGCCACCTCACCGGCGTTTTTCACCGGCTTTATTTTCTGGATATAGTATTCGCCGTTAAACAGGTTTTGGTCTGTCCAGTGGCTGCCTTTCTCAAATAAGCTCTTGCAGGTTGCTTCAAATGCGGCATCCTTTTGCTGATGCGCCATTGCCGCGCCCGCTTTCAGCGCGCCCAGGTACCAGAACTCAATTTCAGGGTTGGGACCATAGTATTCAATATCCATGGTGTTGTGCTGACAGCCTTCCATCACGCCGTCTTTGTCGGCATCCCATCCGCCCGGTATCCAGGCAAATGATAATGCTTTTTTTATTCCCGGCCATGCGGCTTTCAAAAAATCATCATCACCGCTCAGCTGCCATTCGCGGTAGGCTTTCATAACGGCGCCCATCTGTCCATCTGCCGCGGCGACTTTCCAGTTGCCGTCTTTTTTCAGCGGCAGCGAAACCCGGAAACTCATCAAGCCATTATCCGACAAGGCGTAGTTATAATCTGTTTGACGCATAGATTTGGCCAAACTGCCGAACAGGAAAGGCGAGGCATATTCGTAGTTCCAAACGTGGGCGCAGTTGCCGTAGCAGGAACCAGTGGTATTAAAACCACCTTCCCAACCAAAAAAGCGGCCATCCTTAGCCCGAAATGTGGTTTGCGAGCGCAGGGTGCTGGTATTAAAAAGCGCCGCTTCTTTTACCTCGGCCGGGTAACTGCTATTGATAAAGGCATTTACAAAATCCAATGTCTTGCTTTCCAGAATTGGTAACTGATCCAGTGTTTTTTCGGCAACGTCCCAGGCATCGGTATATTTGGTGGAGTAATAATTGCCGATGGTTTGTTTATCATCCCAATCCTTGCGGTTCGGGAAATCCCATGTCAGCATAAATTGAACCTCTTTTGTTTCATTGGGGCCCAGCGTCAGCTTAACGGACAGGGCTGCGCGCGGGTCGTTCACTTTATGATCAAATGTTTTGTTTTCAAACTGGCCATCGTCGGAAAAATCATCCCACATATCGGTCATGTTTGAGTTCCATCCTTTTGGGTTGAACTGGGTACGGTAGGATATCTTATAGCCTTTGTTCAATTCGGAAGTAGTGAGCGCAATATTACCCCAGGTTGAGGCGTCATGATCCACGCTATCGGAGGTCATGTAAATGCCCGCCAAGTGGGCCGACTGCCGAAATGTATTCCTGTTATTTTTTGCGCCGACAGGTGTCAATGCCCTGTTGAAAGAATTAAAATCAAGCTTGAAGCCGTCCATCCCGATAAAGTTATCCATCGAACCTGCCACTGCCACCTGCATTTCCTGGTTGGTTTTATTGGTTACTACATAACGAATAATCGCCACCGGGATACCACTGGCATCAGCATCACAAGGAATAAAGGGGTTAAATACTTTGGTTTTAACAGAAACCGGTATCTCATCATCTTCCAGGTTGACGGTAGCGAAAGGATAGGCTGCGTCAAATGTTGCCGATTTGAACCGCGGCATCCCGTGATTAGGCGCCTGGCTTCCTTCCGACCCGGCGTACTGATCGGGTGGGATCGGTCCCATGAGCGCTTTGGCGTATTTTTTACCGGCTTTATCCTGCACAAAAACCATAAAACAGGGGGCTTGCTGCGGGGTAACTGAGCCATAAAATCCGATACCAGGCTTATTCATCATCTCCACATCGCGCCACTGGCCGTTGCCGCCAATGGAAATATCACCCGTGCCGATACCACCAACAGGCATCGCGATACGATAGGTTTGTTCCTTTTCATAGTGCTTTAATACAGGCCAGGTTTTGGTTTGAGAAAAAACGGGCAATACACCTGTAAGCAGGCAAAGGGTAAAAAATGCTTTCATGGTAGTTTAAGGATTAAACCGGGTAATAGATCAGGGTTAAATTGGCTGAACTAATTTATGAAAGAAATTACCATTAATGCAATTGTAGAATATTAAGCGGATCTTAGATAAGCGCCGAACCCTGTATAATGCCCCGGTTAGCTATGGTGGTATCGATAAAATGTTGTATCTCCGATTTTTTGAGGCCCCAGTTTGGCGCGATCAGCAGTTCCATATCAGACAGGCCGAACAATCGCTGGATCACCACATCGGGTCGAACAAGTAGGAGCAGTTCGCAAAGGAAGTCGGCATATTCAGTCAGGCTGAATAATTTGAACGGTTCGCGTTTATATTTTACGCCCATTACGGAGCCTTCAACAATATGCAAGTGATGAAATTTTACAAATTTGATCTGCGGAAAGCGGTTGATCTCGTCGGCATAGCGCAGCATCATTTCTTTAGTTTCCCAGGGGAAGCCAAAAATGGTATGCACACATATATCCAGCTTACTGTTCTGCACCAGGTTAAGCGCGTTTACCAAATCCTCGTGCATACAGCCGCGGTTGATCTGGCTGAGGGTGTCGTTATAGATCGACTCCATACCCATCTCCAAATCGACATCAAAACGGTCGGTATAGCTTTCAAGCAGGGCGATCTTTTCGGCGTCGATACAATCCGGTCGGGTGCCGACTGACAAGCCCACAATATCCTCGGTATGATAGCTCAGGGCCTCGTCATACATCATTTTTAAATAATGCGTCGGCGCGTAGGTATTGGTATTGGGTTGAAAATAGATGATAAATTTATCCGCCTTATTTCCCTTTCGGGCACGTTCCATACCCTGTATCACCTGTTCGCGAACGGATGGGTTATTACGGGAAACTGAAGGGGTGAAAGAATCAACATTACAATATGTGCAGCCGCCATAGCCTTTTGAGCCGTCGCGGTTGGGGCAGGTAAAGCCGCCGTCAACGATCACCTTAAATACCCGCTGCCCTTTATATTTATTGCGCAGCCAGGCCCCGTAATTGTTATATCCCTTAATTCCCTGCTGTAGCGCTGTTTCCATTGTTTCTTTGGTGATTACACCGGGTGGCAAAGATACGGATTTATGGTAACACCGGCCGGATAACGATTAAGTAGTTTTACGCTAAAAACACCGTTAAAACACTGGCTGCATTACTGGTAATTTAATTCACCTTTGGGCTTCATTTAAACCTAAATTTTTAAACAATGGCAAGTTACACCACACGAGTTGAATTAGTTAATCCCGATTCCAGCGATTTTGATCTGTTGCACCAGGAGATGCGCGATAGACAATTTTATCGCGTTTTAAGTTATTGCGGTTCTTGGTATGATATGCCGGACGCAGAATATGACCGCACATCAGACCTGGCCGTCGACAAAGTTTATGACGATGCTGTTTCAGCGGCGCAGGCTGTGGTAAATAACAAGCCTGTTAATGATAAACAACAGAAAAAGGCTTTTTATATCCTGGTCACCCGTGCTGACGGACCACGGCAACAGCTTCTTCCCAAAGCGACGGAGCTGGCCAAATTGCCGCCGGGCGCGAGTTTGTAAAGTGCATGCGTTGTAAGGTATCTGCAAATCATAGTTCTATGAGGTAAAATAATAGCCCCAACGTTGAAAAATAATTAACTATTAATCAATGTATTAGGAAAAGAACTAAGGTTAAGGCTTAAAATAGCAAACACCCGCAGCCTTCAGATGTTATCGATAATGTAACAGATTGTTAAACTTAAATTGAAAAGTCATGCCAACTACCAAAAGTGCCAATCAGGGCAAGCAAAATGATGAATCGAAAAGAGGCCAACAGTCATCAACCCATGACAACAACAGGCAAAGAGATTCGATGTCAATGAACAAAACTAACAAATCTGATAACAACAGTTCGAGAAGCCAGAGGTGATGTGGCAGCTATACGGCAGAGATGCTGAATAGAAGCGCGGGTTAACAGTCCGGGAAGCGGGATTTGGAGAAAGCAAATCCCGTTTTTTTTATGCCTTGTTTCCATTTGACTTGCCACCGGAAAGTTTATTAATAGTTAAAATTCTAAAACTTTTTCTTCCTTACCGGGTTAGTAAATAATTATAACATACTAACAATCAATACTATGAAAAATTACATCAAATTATCGTTCGTGGCCGCAGCCTTATCTTTATCAGTCGCGGCGTGTGGCGGTAAGAAATCTGGCGGTTCAGCAGATTCCACCACAATGGATTCGACCACCGTTACTAAAACCGATTCGACCGTAAAACCGGATACCGCTAAAAAGGATAGCTCCAAAATGATGGGCGGTGATACTTCCAAAAAGGATACCGTTACCAAAACAACAGTTAAATCAACTGAGGAGAAAAAGACTTCGAAAAAGAAGAATTAATCATACACTCGCTGATTATTCGGAGCGGCATTTGCGATATAGGCAGGTGCCGCTTTTTTGATCCCTTATTTAGGTGATTGGGGGATTTCACAGATTCAACAATGCGAGCGGGTTTCTATGCCTAAATATATCGGCTATGGTCCATGGACTATCAACCATGAACTAATTATTATGCACGCATAGCTTTGCAGTATTTTACTTAGCTTTGCGTTATAAAACCTGCAAATGGAAATCGTTGCTCCATATCATTCCAAAAATAAAATACGCTTTGTAACTGCCGCTTCGTTGTTCGACGGGCATGATGCTACCATCAATATCATGCGCCGCATTTTGCAATCGTCGGGGGCCGAGGTGATCCATTTGGGGCACAACCGTTCGGTGGATGAGGTGGTGAATTGCGCTATACAGGAAGATGTGCAGGGTATCGCGCTAACCTCATACCAGGGTGGACACGTAGAATATTTTAAATACATGTATGACCTGCTGAAGGAACGCGGTGCAGGCCATATAAAAGTATTCGGTGGTGGTGGCGGGGTGATCTTACCGCAGGAAATTAAGGAACTACAAGATTACGGCATAGCACGTATATATTCACCCGATGATGGCCGCACGATGGGCCTGCAGGGGATGATCAACGATATGTTGCAGCAATGCGATTTTCGTACGATAACCAAGTTGAACGGAGAATTAAAACACCTGCCGGAGAAAGACCCGAAAGCCATTGCTTCTTTAATTACGATGGCGGAAAATGACCCTGAGCAATTTTCTATTGAGGGTGGGAGAAACCCTATAGCCAATAGTAACATTCCTGTTTTAGGTATCACCGGCACAGGTGGCGCAGGTAAATCATCATTGGTTGATGAGATCGTTCGCCGATTCTTGATGGAAACGGATAAAACCTTGGCCATTATTTCTGTCGATCCTTCCAAAAGAAAAACGGGTGGCGCTTTATTGGGCGATAGGATCAGGATGAATTCCATTAACAATCCGCGGGTATACATGCGTTCGCTGGCTACACGGCAGGCTAATTTGGCATTATCCAAATATGTGCAGGAATCGATCGATATCTGCAAAGCTGCCGGTTATGATCTGATCATCGTGGAAACTTCAGGTATCGGGCAGTCGGATACGATGATCACAGATTATTGCGATCTGTCAATGTATGTGATGACGCCCGAATTTGGCGCAGCTACGCAGCTGGAAAAGATCGACATGCTGGATTTTGCCGACATTGTGGCCCTAAATAAGTTTGATAAACGTGGCGCATTAGATGCGATCCGCGATGTGCGCAAGCAATACAAACGCAATCACCAGCTTTTTACCGCTAAAGACGAAGATATCCCTGTTTATGGCACCATGGCTTCGCAGTTTAACGACCCGGGAATGAACAACTTGTTCGAGGCCCTGATGGTAGCGTTAAAGAAAAAGACCGGTGCTGATTTTATAGGAAAGAAATACGATACCGCTACCCTGCATTGGGGCGAATCGGAAAAGATATACATCATTCCGCCCGACCGTAACCGTTACCTGGCCGAAATTGCCGAAAGCAGTCAGGAGTACAATGAGTGGGTAAATGAGCAATGCAAGATAGCACAGCAAATGTTCCAGGTAAAGGGAACAACGGAACTATTGGAAAAACACACTCCTAACCCCTCTCGAGAGGGGAACCTTAACGATATATATAAACATCTTGAAGAGCATCTGCATCCTGAATGCAAACGTTTATTGAACGAGTGGCCGGAAACAGTAAAAAAATATAAGGCTGATGATTTTGTATATAAAGTCCGGGACAAGGAGATACGTCAGCCGCTTTTTTACACGTCGCTTTCGCAATTAAAGATCCCTAAAATATCACTGCCTCGCTACGAAGCCTGGGGCGATATTCTGCGCTGGTTATTAACTGAAAACGTGCCAGGAGAATTCCCTTACGCCGCCGGGGTATTCCCCATCAAACGCGAAGGCGAAGACCCCACCCGCATGTTTGCCGGCGAGGGTGGTCCCGAGCGTACCAACAAGCGTTTTCACTACGTATCACTGGGGCAACCGGCACACCGTTTATCCACCGCTTTTGACTCCGTAACCCTGTATGGCGAAGACCCGCATGTGCGGCCAGATATTTATGGCAAGATCGGTAACTCGGGTGTGAGCATCGCCACTTTAGAGGATGCTAAAAAGCTGTACTCAGGTTTCGACCTGTGCAGTCCATCCACATCAGTTTCCATGACTATCAATGGCCCTGCCCCGATGCTGCTGGGTTATTTCATGAATGCGGCTATTGATCAGCAATGCGAAAAATATATCCATGAGCACAAGCTGGAGCATTTGATAGAGGCGAAGTTTAAGGAGCTGTATGATGATAAAGGGTTATCACGCCCTCAATATCAAAGCCTCACCCCGGCCCTCTCCAAAGGAGAGGGGGTGAAGAAGCTTGGGTATGAAACTGCCGATCTGAAAATTTGGGATATATTAAAAACTCATTCGAAAGAAAACAGACAAAATCTTACTGAAGCAGAAAATATTGCGTGGCAATTATTACGAAACAATCAAACAGGATATAAGATAAGAAGGCAACATGCTATTGATGGCTACATTGCTGATTTTGTTTGTTTGCCGAAAGGATTAGTTATTGAGATCGATGGCGGATATCATATTCTTACTAAAGAGGAAGATGAAATAAGAACGAAGGTGTTAAATGCCGAAGGGTTTGATGTTATCCGCTTTACAAATGATGAAGTAATAAACAACGCTCAAAAAGTATTTACTACAATAAAAGAGAAGTTATCTAATCAACCTGACAGGAAAGTCCTCTCCTTTGGAGAGGATTTAGGTGAGGCGAAACTGCCAAAGGGTAACGACGGCCTGGGCTTATCCCTTCTCGGCCTCACCGGCGACCAAGTTTTACCCGCGGATGCCTACGCAAAAATTAAAGCCTATGCTATAGCCACTGTTCGTGGCACAGTTCAGGCCGACATTTTGAAGGAAGACCAGGCACAAAATACCTGCATCTTCTCCACTGAATTTGCTCTGCGTATGATGGGGGATATTCAGCAATACTTTATCAACGAGAAAGTACGTAATTTTTATTCCGTATCTATTTCCGGTTACCATATCGCCGAGGCCGGGGCTAACCCGATCACACAACTAGCGTTTACCTTATCCAACGGCTTTACTTATGTAGAATACTATTTGAGCCGTGGCATGCATATTGACGACTTCGCGCCAAATCTGTCATTCTTCTTTTCCAACGGTATCGACCCGGAATACTCAGTGATCGGCCGCGTAGCGCGAAGGATTTGGGCCAAAGCAGTGAAAAACAAATACAAAGGCAACGACCGCTCCCAAAAACTGAAATATCATATTCAAACCAGCGGCCGCTCACTGCATGCGCAGGAGATCGATTTTAATGATATCCGCACTACTTTGCAGGCGCTGTATGCCATTTATGATAACTGCAACTCCCTGCATACCAATGCGTATGACGAGGCGATCACCACCCCAACAGAAGAATCCGTTCGCCGGGCAATGGCGATACAACTCATCATCAACCGTGAATTGGGATTAGCCAAAAATGAAAATCCATTGCAAGGCGCCTTTATCATCGAAGAACTAACCGACTTGGTTGAGAACGCCGTATTAGCTGAATTCAAACGCATTAACGACCGTGGCGGCGTACTAGGCGCTATGGAAACCATGTACCAGCGCAGTAAGATCCAGGAAGAATCCCTGTATTACGAAACCATGAAACACAACGGCGATTACCCTATCGTCGGTGTAAATACCTTTCTGAACAAAAAAGGCTCACCTACCATTACTCCATCTGAAGTGATCCGTGCGACAGAAGAAGAAAAACAATTCCAGATCACCGCATTGGAGGCATTCCAAAAACGAAACGCTGATAAAGCACCTGCATTATTAAAGGAACTGCAAGCCAAAGCCATCGCCGGGGAAAATATTTTTGAGAGTTTGATGGAAGCCTGTAAGTATTGTTCGCTTGGTCAAATATCGCATGCTTTGTACGAAGTTGGGGGGCAATACCGGCGTAATATGTAGGTATTCGCACGTTTTTTTGCCATTTTTCTTCTTGTTTAACTGTCTTTTCTGGTTCGAATTCATTACATGTTGCAACAGCAACACTTTGCAACGGAGCGCAACACTATGCAACACCTTGCAACAAAATGTTTAAACACGTATTTTACATGTGCAGCAACCATTTTACTTTTCTTAAAACTTTTCCCTTAGTTAATAATTATTGCTTTTAAGTAAATCGCTCAAAATCTGTATTATTGCTTTAACTTACAACTGTTGCAAAACATAGTTTCCAAAACAGCGTAAAAAGCCACTAAAAAAACAGCTTTGGCCAGAATCGACCAGAAAAACTACATCCCGGCCTTAACTGGCGTGCGTGCCATGGCCGCCTACCTGGTTTTTATATCCCATTTTGCTTATATTTTCGATGGCGGTTTTCCGCAGATTATCCGGCGTTTTTTGGGCGAGTTCCATATCGGGGTATCTATCTTCTTCGTGTTATCGGGCTTCCTAATTACATTCCGCTATTACGAAAAGTTCCATTTAACTGCCGACTGGTTCAAACAATACCTTAAAAACAGGGTGGCCCGTATTTATCCCATGTACTTTTTGCTCACCATAGGAGCCTTTGTTTATTATTTTATTACGAAGGACGAAAGCATAACCAAGGGCAGCGGCAACCCTATAGCGCTGATGTTTTTAAATATCACTTTTGTACGTGGCTTCTTCTACCAGTTCTGGGATACCGGCATCGCTCAGGGCTGGTCGCTCACAGTGGAGGAGTGCTTTTACTTCTCAGCGCCCATTATTTTCCTCATCGCCAAACGCTATGGCAGGCTTTATTTGCAACCCATTGTCATTACGCTATTCGCAGTGCTGATGGTGCTCATTTTCCGGAATGTAAATTGGCACGGTTTCTTCGGCAACTTTACCTTCGTGATGCTGTTCACTTTCTTTGGCCGCTGCTTCGAGTTTTTTGTGGGGGTACAGCTGGCGCGGTATGTGCTCAAAAATGGCTTTACGCGAACTAATAAGGTCAATTTTACCTACTCGGGCTTCACCCTGATATTTGTTTGCGTGTTCATTATGGCCTTGCAGACACCTCTACCATCATGGGGAGCCGGGTTGGAAAGCCCTATCGGGATCATCACCAACAACTACTTGCTTTGTATCGCGGTAGCATTGTTTTTCTATGGTATTTTAACCGAAAGTACACTGTTTAAAAAGCTGCTGGCTACTCACTTTGTAGAGCTGTTGGGTAAAAGCTCCTATATTTTTTATCTCATCCATTTGGGCTGGATATACAATTTGCTCCTTAAAGGGCTAAACAGTTTGAACGATTGGACGTTTGCACTATATGATAAATGGGGTTATGAGTGGCATTCGCCCTTTGAGTATGACAGTGTGAACCTGTTGATCATATTTATCGTATTAAATGCCATCTCGATATTCCTATTCAAAAATATTGAGGAGCCATTGAACCATTATATACGTAAATCCAATTTTTTGATCAGCAAGCCGACGACTTAAATGCATTATACTGTATCTTTAAATACTTTCTTTAAATTAAACTTTTCACGGTGAGGTTAGGTAAAATTTTACTTATAGTATGTGTGCTTCTCGGTGTTACGGCTTTTAATAAAACCTTGGCAGGCAGTTCAAAGGCCCATCAAGAGGGCGAGGTAAGCACCACTTTAGATATTCACGACAGTAACGGCATTTTCAACGGCACGGCCTCATTTACTTTCTCGGTAAAAAATACGCTTGATAAGGACCAGGACGGAACCGTATCCTACCAGCTAACAACCGAAGGTGGCGTAAAAGTTACTTCAAGCAGCATTAAAGTAAAGATCGATAGAAATAGCAACGAAAATTACGACTTCAATATCCCCGATCTGAAAACCGGCTTTTACAAGATCAACTTCATGATCAACGTAACCGATTATGACGATACCACCCTCCGTGCATTCGGGATTCGGGCTAAGGAGATCAAATCAAGCTATGCTAAACCAGCTGACTTCGACCAGTTCTGGCAAAAAGCGAAAGACGAGCTGGCTAAAGTGAAGCCGAATTTTAAGATCACGCCGGTACCTAAAAAGAATACCGATAACCGCGATGTGTTCGAGATCGAGATGCAATCGCTGGATAATTATACCATACGGGGCTGGCTTACGATACCAAAGACCAAAGACAAAAAAAGGAAATTTGCTGTGTTGCTGGGATTGCCCGGTTACCAGGTTGATCTTGAACCGATAGTAGGGCAGGACGATGACCTTGCTATCATTACGCTAAACACCCGAGGGCAGGGCACCAGTCGCGGCCCCATCAATACCCGCCGGGATGAATTTATATTCTACCACATCGATAACAAGGAAAAATATGTAATGCGCGGCGTTATTATGGACTGCGTAAGATGCGTGGATTTTATTTACTCTCAATCCAATTTAAGGCATGATAATATTTTAGCTACCGGCGGAAGTATGGGTGGCTACCTGGCCCTGGCTGTTGCTGGTTTGGATAAACGTGTCAACCTGTGTTCAGCTCAAAATCCTATTCTTTGTGATGTGCGCAATCTCGTAGGCGAAGTAGACTGGCCGATGAGCAGCATCAAAAAATTCGTCGCCACGCAGCCGGGCTTAACCATGGATAAAGTGTTGAGCAACATGGATTATTTCGACGGGAAAAATTTTGCGGTCAATATCAATTGTCCAACCCTGGTAGGCATCGGGCTGCTCGATCCCTTTGCACCGCCAAATAATGAGTATGCTACCTATAACAATATAACAGCTAAGAAACGTATCATGGTTTTTAAGGACCTGGGGCACGAGATCAGCCAGAAATATAAGGACCTGGAAGGAAGATGGATGCGGGATACGTTTGCATTATTTTAAAGCATGATATGAAATTTACCAAAGCGCATCTAAAATATATAGCAGCCCTGGCAATACTTATCATTGCTTTAAATAAAAAAAGCTTTGCTGATGGTTTCCCGGTACGGCCAAAAACGTTGATACTTAATCCTTCAGTGAGTTACTTTTTTGCCAATAAGGAATGGGATTCGGTGGGCGTAAAAAAACCTTTCCCCCAAAATGGGCAGTTTACAGCTATCACCTATTCACTGTCTGCCGAATACGGTATCAGCAGGCGATGGACATTTGTTGCTTTGCTGCCATTTGTATCAAATACTTTCGAGCAAACAGGTTATAGAAATTCGGCCAATGGGTTAACCGACCTGGAAACAGGGATACGGTATTACCTGGCCAATATCGATTATAAGTATTATTTTATGCTGCAGGGCACAGTGATTACGCCTTTATATACCAATCCCAATTTAGGTTATGGGCAAAGCGGCGCAGAAATTAAGCTGAGTTTCGCCGGCAGCGGGCATTTATTTGGCAGGAACACCTATTTCTCGCTTGAAGATGGCGTGCGGCAATATTTCGGCAGCGCCGGCCCTACGCAAAACAGGTACAGCGGAACATTCGGGATAACATTGGACAGCAGATTTAAAAACCAGGTATCGGTTTCTTTGGGGGGCTTTTATTCAACCAGTAGCTTTACCAAATTCGATCCTAACCCGGCTGTAAATAAAAATTTTGCATTCAACCAGGTGTCGTTGAGCTATGGGCATTCATTCAGCAGGGCTTTTTCTGTATTTTTAAGCGGGGGCACATTTATAACCGGCCGCAATACGGGCGCGGGCTCAAGTGCATCGGTAGCATTTATTATAAAGTCGTTTTAGGCTTATTGAGATTAAAGTATGATCAGGTTAACCATATTATTTTTCCTTTTACCGTTTTGCTGCCTGGCACAAACCTTTGATAGTTATGTGCAAAGCGGTAATCAACGATCCAATCAAAAGGATTATAAGGGAGCGATCATTGATTTTACAAAAGCTCTGCAGTTAAATGCTCAATCGGCTAAGGTTTATTTTTACCGGGCAAACGCCTATGGTAATAGCAATGATAACGTTTCGGCAATAAAGGATTTCACCAAAAACATTGAGCTTGATCCGGCCTATCCAAACGCCTACTTCTATCGCGGCAATGCCAACAATGCGATAAAAGATTATAAAAATGCCATAGCTGATTTTGATAAAGCTGTCTCCCAAAGTCCCCGCAATGCGGATATCTATCACTATCGTGCCAATGCTAAATCTAATATGGGCGACTACAAAGGTGCAGAAGAAGATTTTACCAAAGCGATCAGCATTACGCCAAAAGATCCGGCTTTGTACGAATATCGGGGGGTTACCAAAAGTAATCTGAACAAGAACAAAGACGCGATAGCCGATTATGATATTGCCGTTAAGCTCGACCCCAAAAACGCCGACCTGATCTATTACCGGGCCAATTCAAAAGGGAACATCGGCGATTACAAGGGGGCCATTGCTGATTACAACGCAGCCATTGATCTTAACCCTAAAAATGCTAACGCGATATTCTATCGCGGCAACGCCGAAGGTAACCTGGGCGACTACAAAGCGGCCATTGCCGATTACAAAAGAACCGTGCAGCTCGACCCCAAAATGCCGAACGTATATAAATACCTGGCCAATGCTTTGGGCAATGATAATGACGATAAAGCAGCGTTGGAATATTTTGGCAACCAGATAAAGCTCGACCCTAATAATGCTGAGCTGTATTTATATGATGGCTTGGTAAAAAGCAACATGAATGATAAGGCGGCCGCTATAGCCGATTTTGACAAGTCTATCGAACTAAATCCAAAAAGTTCCGACGCTTTTCAAAACAGGGGAGATGCCAAACTGGGTGCCAAGGATATTGACGGTGCCAAGCAGGACGCCGACGAGGCGATAAAACTCGATGCACAAAACAGCTATGCCTACATCACCCGCGCCAAAGCGAAGGCTGCTTTAAATGATACGGCAAGTGCCCTTACCGATTTGGATAAGGCAGTAGCCATCAGCCCGAAAAATGATTACGCTTACCTCATCAGGGGTGACATTAAGTACAGCATGCGAAATTATCCGGCTGCGTTGGATGATTACAATAAGTCGGTTGAACTGGGGCCGGGCAGTGCGGAGAATTACCTGCACCGGATAAACGGCCGGGTAAAAAATGGCGACAGGGCAGGTGCTTTGCAGGATTACAAAAAAATAATTGGTTTCGGCTCAAAAAGCGATAACCTGTATTACCGGCTTGGTAAAACGCTGATCAGCAACAAATTCTACAGCGAGGCTTTGGAGGCATTCAACCGCCTGGTAACTAATGACCCGAAGCACGTGGATTACAGGGTGCAACGTGGCATCGCCAAACAAAATACCGGTAACCCGCGCGAAGCGATAGCCGATTATGACGCGGCATTGCAGCTCGATCCAAAATCAAACGACGCCTATCATAGTCGCGGCAGCGCCAAATTGGATCTTGGAGATATTGATGGCGCGCTTGCTGATATCAACAAAGCCGTTGCCATAAACGATAATGATGGCGAGGCCTATTTTATGAGAGCCGCCGTGCGGATGCAGCAAAAAAATTACCAGGGTGCAGTGGACGATTATAACACCGCCCTGTTTATCAGCCTTGAGAATACGAAGGTATACTCTTATCGCGCGCTGGCCGAAAGCTATATACCGGATACTGAACGTTCCAACGCCGACTTCGGCGAAGCCCTCAAAATAGGCCCCAAAGACGACCTCATATTCTACCAGCGCGGCCTCGCCCATATCAACCAAAAAAACACCCCCGCCGCCTGCTCCGACTTCAACAAGGCCATAGAACTCGGCTCCAAAGCCGCCCAGGAAGCGGTGAAGAAATATTGTAAGTAAATATCAAAAACACCCTGTCATGCTGAGCGCAGCGAAGCATCTATTCCGCTACATATTTTTTCGCCCGTACATATCTCCTCAGTAGATACTTCGCCGCCAACCAACGGATCACTATGACAAACAGATTATTGTATGAACCCGTCAGCGGAACAGCTTCGGCAAAAAAGATTCAGAACAGTCGGCAAGTGCGGTGGAAAAAGGCATAGGAAATTTTTGCCATATAAGTTAATCACGCGCCAGGGTCATCCCGGCAAAAATATTCCAGCCTGTGGTTCTGAATCTTTGTGGGCAAAGGCCCTCGGCCGAAAAGA
>Ga0105237_10001870_pt1 | contig 26860 bp, 22 predicted proteins | sample KBSC24metaG_FD_81520 | JGI IMG/M metagenome (GOLD analysis project Ga0105237, IMG submission 81520) | Corn rhizosphere microbial communities from Kellogg Biological Station, Michigan, USA - KBS C2-4 metaG | ecosystem: Host-associated > Plants > Roots > Rhizosphere > Soil | place: Michigan, USA...
AGGGCATTCGGTTGGTCGCTCGTCGGAAGCGGTGCCAGGTGGTCGAGGAATTCCTGCCAGAGCGGCCGCAGATCGGCATCGGCGTCCAGAATCTCCGAAGCGCGAATCGCCGCTGGCAGCATTCCGCGCATGGCGGACAAATCTTCATCCGTATCCTGCGCGCCCCATACGCCTTCGTTGCTGTTGACGTTGTGTATGTGATACTTTCCGTCGGCGGCTTTCTTGACGTTTGGATAATTGCGATAAAATTCGGCAACCCCCTTCAGCATGGGATAGGCGCGATCGCGCAGCCATTCCTTGTCGAGCGTGTATTCGTATCGTTGCCAGAAATACTCCGCGATCTTGGCCGTAGTTCCGAAGATATGATTTACCGGTCCGTACGGACCGCCGCCGCGATCCGTTGCCACATATTTCCCATTCACCCATTGCCCTTTATCCTTCCAGTTCCAGCGGCTCGAATGCGGACTCTGCGTCTCGGCAAATTCGCGAAACTTGAGCGAACGTTCCTCCCAGGGCTTACGAAGCAGGTAGAGTTCGCGCATCTCCTCGGCCAGATCCTCCGGCATTTTTGCAAGTCCGTTGAACCAGGTGGTCTCGGGGATGTAAATACCTTTTGAGCCCCACTGTTGTTGAGCCGCCGTAGCGCAGGCTTCATACATGTTGAAATACATCCGGAACATCGGGTCCATCAGCTCGAATCGGTTTGTTGGCAAAAGCGCGCCGTAATAGCAACTCAAGTTTGCTCCCCAATGTTGCGTTCCCCAGGTGCGCCGGTCGCCGTTTGTGCTCCAGATCATGCCATTGAACTTCGGCGGGAACGCGCCGCGTGAACTGGCGGCCATCACATAAAGAAAATATGTGTAGTTTTGTTCGATGTAGTCGGCCGTGCCGTCGGCGCTGTGCAGATGAACGAATGCCTTCGACCAGAAATCGTGCCACCAGGTTTGGCTCGATCGAGCGAGCGCATCAAATGTTTTGGATGCCGCGATTTCCAGATTCCGAAGCGCAGCGGCGGCGACATCTTCCTTCAGATCGAAGCTCGCCGCGCTGGCGATCAGCACTGTGAGCGCGCCTTTTCGAGGTTCGGCTGTCAATCGCAGCGTCGTCTCGTTTTCAACCCGCGCCTTGGCCGCTCTTCCATTGATGCCGATCGCGACCGCCGAAGCATTGTAGTAATCTCCCTCGCGGAATTCCTGGGTGAGAATGATTCTGCCGCCGCGAATCTCCATTTTTGAGGTCGCCGTCTGGCTGCGCGTGCGAAATACAGAAGTCATTGTTTCGAGAGACGGCGCGTAGCGCAGCATTCTCAAATTCGCACTGATGGAAGCCGGCTTGTCACGCTGGTCGGTCAATTCCACCGCGATCACGTCAACGTCATTTGAGGCCAGGACCCTTGCGGAGACGCCCCGCCCCTTCACCGTCGCCAAGGCGTCGTAAATCGAAAGATGCTGTTTCGTTCCATCCTGCGGAAATGTTTCATCGCCGAAATCCATGCAGTCGATCTCGACAAACCCGCAGCCGCCGCAGTAGTCGGTGTTGCGCTCCGGGAAACTCGTTGAGTAGCTGTTGTTTCCGTAGACATCGACGCGGTTGATTTGAAACTTGAGTGCCGATGGGGTTGTCCACATCAGGCTACCCATACGCCCGTTGCCCACCGGCAAGCCCTCTTCGCTCCTGGCGGCTGGCTTTTCATAGACAAGATCGGCGCGGGAGACGAGGCGGCCGTAATCGACATCGAGCATCGGGCCGCCTCCGCCGGATGTTTGGGCTAGAGACGCGACCGATGCCGCAAGACTGGCGGTCAGAAATGTACGGCGGGAATGCTCTTCACTCATTTCGAATACTATATCCTTCAAATAAGGTATGGATCGAGATCAAGCGCTGGAAATCCTTCATGAGTTCACGAAATCAGAAAGTCTTCGGAAGCACGCATTGGCCGTGGAGGCGTGCGTTGCCGCTTATGCGCGGCGCTTCGGCGCGGACGAAAACAAGTGGTCGGTGACGGCGCTGCTCCACGATTTTGATTATGAAGTGCACCCCGATGCGCCGGATCATCCGATGAAGGGAGAGCCTATTCTCGCGGCGCGCGGCGTTGACGAAGAAGTTCGCCGGGCCATCCTGTCGCACGCAAACTACAGCGGGGTGCCGAGGGAATCGCCGCTGGAGAAAACTCTTTTCGCCTGCGACGAACTGGCCGGATTTCTTACCGCGTGCGCTTACGTCAGGCCCGGTAAGAGTATCCTTGAGGTAGAAGTGCCATCGGTAAAAAAGAAGCTCAAAGACAAGTCGTTCGCTAAATCGGTTAGCCGTGACGACATCACTAACGGCGCCGTGGCGCTTGGCGTAGAGTTAGATCAGCATATCGAGTTTTGTATCGCCGCGATGCGCGAGCGCGCCGCCGAACTCGGGCTCCACGGAAGTTGAGCATGGCGGAGACCAACGTCGCGGTGGTCGCCGAAAAACCCTCGGTTGCGCGCGATATCGCGAAAGTCCTGAAGGCCACGATCCAAGGTCAGGGTTACCTGCACGGCAATGGGTACGTGGTGACGTGGGCCATCGGCCATCTGGTCGCATTGGCGCAGCCGCATGAAATTCAACCGGAGTGGCGTACCTGGCGCCGCGAGCTTCTGCCAATGCTTCCGAAATCGTGGCCGTTGGTGATCGGCGAGGATACTAAGGATCAGTTCGAAGTCGTTCGGAAAATCATCACTTCGCCGCGCATCTCCGATGTCGTTTGCGCAACCGACGCCGGGCGCGAAGGCGAACTCATCTTCCGCTACATTTATGAAGCCGCCGAATCGCGCAAACCGGTGCGCCGGCTGTGGATCTCATCACTGACACCGGAGGCGATCCGCGATGGTTTCGCGAAGCTGCGCGATGGGCGGGAATATGATCCGCTCGCTGATGCCGCGCGTGGCCGCAGCCGGGCCGATTGGCTGGTCGGCATGAATCTTTCGCGGTGCTACACGCTTGCATGCGGCGAAGAATTCTCCGTCGGCCGCGTTCAGACTCCGACGCTGGCGTTGTTGGTGGACCGTGAATTGGCGATCCGTGCCTTTGTCCCGGAAGATTACATCAATGTGGTTGCGACGTTCTCTCCCGGGCCGGAACGGACCTACGAAGGGACTTGGTTTCGTTCAGGCGTGGAGCCGATGGATGCCGCAATGCGGCTTCCGCCTGACGGAGAGGAATCGAAACGGATTGTCGCTCGCGTAAAAGTGGGCGAGGCGCGCATCGAAAAAATCGAATCGCAGACTCGCCGCATGCCTCCTCCGCCGCTGTACGATCTGACGGAACTGCAACGCCATGCGAATCGCCTCTACGGGTTCAGCGCGCAGCGGACGCTCGATCTGGTGCAGATTCTCTACGAACGCTATAAGCTGATCAGCTATCCTCGGACCGATAGCCGCCACCTGTCGCAGGATGTGGCGAAGACGCTTCCGCGCATTGTGGGCGTAATCGCCGGCAACTATGAAGGCCTTCTTGCGCCGGGCACGGGTGAGCGTCCACTCGGGAAGCGTTTTGTCGACGATTCGAAAGTAACCGATCACCACGCCATCATTCCCACTGGCGTTTCAGCGGGCGGGGCATCACTCAGTCCGGAGGAACAGAAGATTTTCGATTTGATCTGCCGGCGTCTGCTTTCGGCCTGGCATGAAGATCATATCTGGTCGGTGACGACCGTGATCACGCTGGTTCGCAACTCGATGGAGAAGACAGAAGATCGCTTCCACTCGAGCGGAACAGCGGTTCAGCAGCAGGGTTGGAAAGTGCTGGATATCGGCGGCGAGAAGAAGAAGGAGCGCAAAGCGCCTAGAGCCGGTGCGGACACCGAGGAGCCTGCAGCGGAAGGCGGACAGACGCTGCCTCCTGGCCTGGCTGAAGGTCAGCCACAGCAAATTCTTGATGCCGAATCGATTGCTAAAAAGACGCGTCCGCCAAAGCGGCTGACTGAAGGAACGCTCCTGACCGCAATGGAGACCGCGGGCAAGACGCTCGACGACAAAGAACTCTCGGATGCGATGAAAGAGACCGGTCTGGGCACTCCCGCCACGCGCGCACAGATCATCGAGGTGCTCTTGAAACGCGGATTCATGGAGCGGCGCGGGAAGAGCATCGAGGCCACCGACAAGGGTATTCGGTTGATTGAAGTGGTACATCCTGAGGTGAAAAGCCCGGCAATGACCGGGCAGTGGGAAGCGTATTTGAAGCGTATCCAACGCGGACAGGCCCAGTTGACGCCGTTCATTGAGGGCATCGAAAAATACGTGACTGAAGTGGTTGGGAAAGTGGGTTCCATGCCCGCCGCGCCGCGAGCAGCGGTGATCTCACCGCCAATGGCTACTGCAATCGCCGCGCGAACGCCGCTCCAGAGTACAGACATCCACGAAGTCTTACGAAACCGTTTCGGTTTCGGCTCGTTTCGCCCGAATCAGGAAGCTGTCTGCCGCGCGCTGACCGAAGATCACGATGTATTGCTCGTCATGCCGACAGGTTCCGGAAAATCGCTCTGCTATCAGCTTCCCGGCATCATGCGCGGTGGAACCACGCTGGTGATCAGTCCACTCATCGCATTGATGGAAGACCAGGTGGCGAAACTTGTGTCGCTCGGATTCGCCGCGGAGCGGATTCACTCCAATCGCGATCGCGGCACATCGCGCGAAGTATCGAAAGCGTATCTCGAAGGCCGCCTGGATTTTCTGTTCATCGCGCCGGAGCGCTTGCGCGTCCCGGGGTTTCCGGAAATGCTGGCAAAACGCAAACCGACCCTCGTTGCCATTGACGAAGCCCATTGTATTTCCCAATGGGGGCACGATTTCCGGCCCGACTATCGAACCATTGGCCAACATCTTCCGGCGTTGCGGCCGGCGCCCGTGATTGCGTTGACCGCGACGGCAACTCCGCTAGTGCAGACCGATATCGCGAAGCAATTGGGATTGCATACACCGAAGCATTTCATCCACGGCTTCCGGCGGGACAACATCGCGATTGAAGTGGTGAAAGCTCCGCTAGGCACACGGGCGGCGATCGTGCAGGAAATCCTCTCCGACGCAGAACGTCGTCCGGCGATCGTCTATGCGCCCCGCCGGCGCGATGCTGAGTCCCTTGCCGCCGAACTGCAATCCGTTTTCCCGGCTGCGGCGTATCATGCGGGGATGGACGGGAAGCGGCGAGAAGATGTGCAAATTAAATTTCTCGAGGGGCGGTTGGATGTCATCGTCGCCACCATCGCGTTCGGAATGGGGATCGACAAACCGAACATCCGAACCGTCATCCACACCGCGCTGCCGGGAAGCGTGGAAGGATACTACCAGGAAATCGGCCGCGCGGGCCGCGATGGCGAGCCTTCGCGCGCCATTATGATGCATGCCTACGCCGACCGGCACACGCATGATTTCTTTTTTGAACGTGACTATCCGGATCCTTCAGTGCTCGCGGCGGTTTTCGAGATGCTGACGGCCGAGCCGCAGCCGAAGGAACTGGTGCGGTCGCGCAGCCGGATGACGTCCGACGAATTCGACAACGTGATCGAGAAACTCTGGGTTCACGGAGGCGCTACGCTCGACTACGCCGAAAACGCCGCTCGCGGCGCCCTCGATTGGCGAAAATCCTATCTGGCGCATCGCGCGCACAAGATGGCGCAGTTCGAGCGAATGATTTCGTTTTGTGAAAGCGCCGGATGCCGCATGCAGGCGCTGGTGCGCTACTTCGGCGACATCGAAGAATCGGAACAGCGCTGTGGGATCTGCGATTTCTGCGATCCGGAAGGAATCATCGGGCAGCAGTCGCGGCAAGCGAACGCCCAAGAATCTGCCAACTCACTTAAGATCCTCTACGCGCTCAAGAAAACCGATGGACTTTCCACGGGTCGGTTGCATTCGCAAGTCTTTCCCGATGGTCTGTTCGCGCGTCGCGAATTTGAAGAGCTGCTGGGGGCGATGGCACGGAGCGGACTTGTTGAGATCGCGGAAGCGTCATTTGAAAAGGACGGAAAGCAGATCGACTATCGCAAGGCGCGAATCACCGCGGAGGGACGAACGGCGGATGCATCAACGCCGCTGCTCATTGCCATCGAAATCGAAAGCGATCCACGAGGGCGGAAGCGTAAGGCAAAAAAGAAGAAGGCGGCCACGCGGAAAGAGACTGTTGTTGCGCCCGGAAAACAGTCGGCGATTGAGGCCGCGCTACGAGCCTGGCGCCTGGCCGAGGCGAAGAGCAAAGCGATCCCTGCGTTTCGTATTCTTACCGATCGCGCGCTCCAGGCAATCGCGGTGAAGCAGCCCCGCACGCCCGCCGAACTGATTGAAATCTCAGGCGTCGGGCAGAATCTGGTGCAGAAATACGCGACGCAGATTTTCCGGATCATCGAAAAAGCCGGCTGACGGGGTTTACCAACTCGACGAAACTAGTCGATGAAAGAGATCACCGGCAGATTCGCCAAGATGATCGGCGTACCGTTTTCACCAGGGATTTGACGCTAAGATAGTTGATTCCTTGAAAGCGACGTACACTCCCGCCGACGCCGCGTATCTGGCTCAACGTCAACTGCGCCGCCACGCGCGTGTGCTGCACCTCTGGGCGTTGGGCGTCGGTGCGGTAATTTCCGGCGATTTCTTTGGTTGGAATTTCGGTCTCGTCGCAGGCGGCTTCGGCGGAATGCTGCTGGCCACCATGGTGATGACCGTAATGTATGCCGGGCTTTGTTTTTCAATCGCGGAGATGTCCCCGGCTCTCCCGCATACAGGCGGAGCGTATTCGTTCGCGCGTACGGCCATGGGCCCGTGGGGGGGCTACATTACGGGTCTGGCCGAGAACATGGAATACATTCTGACACCCGCCGTGATTGTGGTAGGCATCGGAGGATATCTCGGAGCCATCTTCGGCACGCCGCCTTCATGGGAGCCGTTGTGGTGGCTGATGAGTTACATCGTATTTGTGGCGTTTAATCTATGGGGCGTCGAGCTGTCGTTCCGGGTTTCGATCTGGATCACCATCGGCGCGCTCGCGGTGCTGGCTGTTTTCTGGATTGGCGCTATTCCGCACTTCGACCTCCATCGCTGGGCCGCTCCTTATTTTCCGTCCGGCGGCAGAGGCGTGTTGTTGAATCTTCCATTCGCGCTTGGCTGTATCTCGGCATCGAGCAACTTCCGCTTGCAGCCGAAGAGAGCCATGACCCGCGACGCGACATGCCGCGTGGAATCCTCTACGGACTGGTCACGTTGATCGTCTGCTCATTTCTTACCGTGATCCTGAGCGCGGGGATCGCGCCGGGAGCGGCCAAGGTGGGCGCTTCCCAGGAGCCTCTGTTTCTCTCGTTCCAAACTATTTTTGGAGGCGGTCTCGGAACAAGAATGTTGGCTTTGGTCGCATGCATCGGCTTGGCAGCAAGCTTCCACACCATCATCTACGCTTATGGCCGCCAGATCTATTCCCTCTCGCGAGCCGGCTATTTTCCGAGTTGGCTGTCTGTGACGCATGGCCGCCACAAGACTCCGCATCGCGCCCTGATTGCCGGGTCCGTGCTCGGTTACGCCGTCGCTGTGGCGATTCATTTCACTCCGCAGAATAGTTCGGTGGGCGCCGTGCTACTCAACATGGCGGTTTTCGGCGCTGTGCTCGCCTACATCCTGCAGATGATTTCGTTCATACTACTGCGTACACAATTTCCACATATCGAGAGACCCTACGTGAGCCCGATGGGGATCGCTGGCGCGGTGATCGCGATCGTGATTGCGACGGTGACACTTGTCACGCTCTTCCTGAATTCGGATTACAACAAGGGAGTGATCGGCGCTGCCATTTGGTTCGTGTGCGGGATCGTCTACTTCATTGGGCATGCCCGTCACAAACTGGTTCTCTCTCCCGAAGAGGAATTCGCCATGACTCACCGCCGCGTAAAAATGGAGTCATGAGTCTTAAGGAGCTGCTTGCGAAGGCCTCTCCGCCGCGCTCCGGCGACGAACTGGCGGGAATCTCCGCGGCGAACGCAGAAGAGCGGGTGCGGGCGCAGATGGCGCTCGCCGACCTGCCGCTGAAGGCGTTCCTGGCCGAGCAGATCGTTCCCTATGAGAGCGACGAAGTTACCCGGCTCATCTGCGACGCGCACGAAGCGGCGGCATTCGCGCCGATCTCGCATCTCACCGTCGGCGGTTTCCGCGATTGGCTTCTTTCGGAAGACGCCACTGTGGAGCAACTCACTGCCGCAGCGCCAGGGATCACACCAGAGATGGCCGCCGCGGTCTCAAAGATCATGCGCCTGCAGGACCTGATTTCGGTTGCCGCCAAGTGCCGCGTCATCACGCGCTTTCGCTCGACCATCGGCCTCCAAGGCCGCCTCTCGACGCGGCTCCAGCCCAACCATCCAACCGACGATCTTAAGGGAATCGCGGCCAGCATTCTGGAAGGACTTTCGTATGGCAACGGAGATGCCGTGATCGGCGTGAATCCGGCGACCGACAGCGTCCGCACCGTCGAAGCGCTGCTGAGAATGCTCGATCGGTTGCGGGAACTCTACGAAATCCCAACGCAAATCTGCGTTCTTGCTCACGTGACTACACAGATGCAGGCGATTCTGCGCGGAGCGCCCATCGATCTCGTATTTCAATCGATCGCCGGCACCGAGGCGGCGAACATTTCGTTCGGTGTCAACCTCGCAATGTTGGACGAGGCGCATCAAGCGGCGAAGGAGTTGAAGCGCGGCGAGAATGTGATGTATTTCGAAACCGGCCAGGGCAGCGCACTCTCGGCAAACGCGCATCACGGCGTCGACCAGCAGACGTGCGAGGCACGGGCATACGCCGTGGCCCGCCGATACCAACCGCTGCTCGTCAATACCGTCGTTGGGTTCATCGGACCGGAGTACTTATATGACGGCAAGCAGATCATTCGCGCAGGTCTCGAAGATCATTTCTGCGGAAAGCTTCTCGGCCTTCCAATGGGTTGCGACATCTGCTACACGAATCACGCCGAGGCCGACCAGGACGATATGGATGCGCTGCTCACGATGTTGGGAGTAGCCGGTTGCAACTACATCATGGGCGTGCCCGGCGCGGATGACATTATGTTGCACTACCAGAGCACAAGCTTTCACGACGCGCTCTATATCCGGTCCGTGCTAGGCTTACGGCCCGCGCCCGAATTCGAAGCATGGTTCTCGCAGCATCCGTCGCTGAGTCCACCGCAATGGCTATTGACCTGAGAGCATTCACACCCGCGCGCCTCGCATTGGGCCGCACCGGCAATAGCCTGCCGACGGCCGAATTGCTGCGCTTTCAACTCGATCATGCGCGCGCCCGCGATGCGGTCCACCGGCAGCTCGATCCGCGATCTCTTGGGTTTCCACATCTGCTGCTGCACAGCGCTGCCCCGGACCGGAATACTTTCCTGCGGCGCCCAGACCTCGGCCGCCGGCTCAGCAAAGAATCGCAGCCCCTTATTGAACGGGGCGAATACGACGCGGCCATTGTGATCGCAGATGGTCTCTCGGCGCTCGCGGTTCACCGCCATGCGGGCCCGCTGCTCGACGCCATTCTGCCCGCGCTCACGGAGAAGGACTGGAAGCTTGCACCGCTTACCGTCGTCCTCCAGGCGCGCGTGGCGATTGGCGACGAAATCGGCGAGCGGTTCGGAGCGCGGCAAGTCGTGGTGCTGATCGGCGAGCGGCCCGGGCTCACTTCGCCGGACAGCCTGGGAGTCTATCTGACGTGGGACCCGCACCCCGGCCGCACAGATGCCGAGCGCAATTGCATCTCAAATATCCGTCCCGAGGGCCTGCCCTATGATGCCGCCGCACACAAGCTGCACTTCCTGATGGTGGAGGCTCGAGCCAGGCGGCTATCGGGTGTGGCGTTGAAGGAAGACGCCGGAACGTTGGAATAACTTCCCCCCCGATGGACTACCCCCAATAGCGAGGGAGTATTCTGAAGCGTATCGACTCGCGAGTGCCGACACAACGTACGCGCCCGCTTTGGAAGTGTTTGCTCGCTCCGGATGTCTTCAGTGACATACTGGATCATGGAGAGAGCGAGGTTGCGTGGCTTCACTTACCGAGTTATCGACCGTAATTGACAAGCGAGAGCTCGAGATCGTATCGAGGTGGCTCGAGTTTCAATTCGCCGGTGGACGAAGAATGTCCAAGCCGGAGCAGAAGGAAGCAGATCGGCAGTCCCGGGAGTTTCTCGGGAGCCTGCAAACGGCCTTGCAACGGGGCGGCACGGAAGACATTGGCGGTCCCGAGTGGATTACTGTCCGGGAATTCCTCACAGATTTTTCGGCTGTTCGCGCGAAGAACGGCTATTCGCCTTCCGAAACCGCTTCGATGATCTTTTCGCTGAAGGAATCCCTCTTCTTCGCTCTTCAAGAGGAGTATGCGGCGGATGCGGGGGCTCTTGGCAGCGCTGTCTGGACGTCGAGCAAATTGCTCGACAACCTCGGCCTCTTCACCATGGAGGCTTTCCAAAAAAGCCGCGAAGAGATCATTTCGCGCCAGCAGCAGGAGTTGCTGGAACTATCGACGCCCGTTGTCCGGTTGTGGGACAACATCCTTGCTTTGCCATTGATCGGAACGCTCGATAGCGCCCGGACGCAGGTGGTGATGGAGAATCTTCTCGAGGCTATTGTCGCGACCCGTTCCGATTTCGCCATCATCGATATCACCGGCGTCCCAGTGGTCGACACGCTCGTGGCACAGCACCTGCTGAAAACAGTGGCGGCGGCAAGGCTAATGGGCGCCGATTGTCTCATTAGTGGAATCCGGCCTCAGATTGCGCAAACAATTATTCATCTCGGTGTCGATCTCGCCGGTGTTACGACGAAAGCAACTCTGGCGGATGCCTTCGCACTGGCGTTGCGCCGTAGCGGGAATCGCGTTGTGCGCGAGGACAAGACGAAACGTGCCCCGGTGAGATAAACGTGGACCGCATACCAATTCTGAAAATGGGCGCGTATCTGCTTGTCACCATTCAGGTGGACATGCACGATCGCCTTGCGCTCACTCTGCAGGACGATCTTACGATGCAAATCGTGAAGCATAGAACCCGCGGAGTATTGATCGATATCTCCGGCTTGGAGATGGTTGACTCCTTCATCGGACGCATGCTGGGGACGATCGCATCAATGGCACGCTTGCTCGACGCCGAGACAATGGTTGTCGGCATGCAGCCCGCAGTCGCCATCACACTGGTTGAGCTTGGACTCTCTTTGAACGGCGTCCGCACGGCGCTCGACGTAGATAAGGGCATGAGGGCGCTTCAGGCCGCCGTTAGCGAAGCGGGACAAGACTCCAATGAGAGTTTTGAGCTCTGAACTGTTCGAAGTTCGGGGTCCCCTCGATATCGTTGCCCTGCGCCTGGCCGTCCGCAAGAGGGCGATCTCCCTCGGATTTGGCTTGGTTGACCAAACGAAAATAGTTACCGCCTCCAGTGAACTGGCGCGAAACACCCTGGACTACGGCGGCGGAGGCACGGTGGACATGGAAGTGATCGAACACGAGAGGAAATGCGGGCTCCGCCTGATTTTTCTCGATCAGGGCTCAGGCATTCCTGACATTAAACTGGCCTTGACCGATGGCTATAGTTCCAGGGAAGGGTTGGGACTGGGATTGGGCGGCGCAAGGCGCCTTTCGCATGAATTTGAAATCTCTTCGAAACTCGGCGAGGGCACACGAGTCTCTATCCTGAGGTGGAAGTAGAAAGTGGCCGAGTCGACCCGAATTCCTGTGGAAGACGTCAGCCAAACGGCGGGAGCTCGCAGAACTGCGCGAAAGATGGCGGCCGGGATAGGGTTCGACTCCACCCGGACGGAACAGATCGCAATCGTGGTGACCGAGGCCTGCACAAATATTTTGAAGCACGCCGGCCGGGGCGAGATTTTGCTGAATTCGAAGAACGAGCAGGACGGCGGTGCTTCGTTGGAAATGATTGCCCTGGACCGGGGTCCAGGCATGGCAAATCTGGAGCAGTGCCTGGTGGACGGTTATAGCACCGGCACCTCGCATGGGGGCGGCCTGGGAGCTATTGTGCGGCTGTCGGCCGCCTCGGATTTTTACTCCCTTTCAGGAAAGGGATCCGCGATTCTGGCGCGATGGACAACTTCAACTGGTGAAGAACGCCCGCCTTCTATGCAACTTGGGGTGGTGAACGTGAGCAAGCCGGGGCAGGAGGTTTGCGGGGACTCGTGGGGAGCAGAGAGAAGGGATGGCTACTTTGCAGTGATGGTGGCTGACGGCCTCGGGCACGGCGTTGAGGCGAGAACCGCGTCGTTAGAGGCCATAAGGATGCTTCACACAAATCCTGAATTGTCACCGAAGATGCTTCTTGAGCGCACGCATCGGGCGCTCCGCGGCACGCGGGGCGCGGCCGTTTCCATCGCCCGGGTGGATTACGCGAGAGGCGAAGTTTCGTTCGCGGGTCTGGGCAACGTTTCCGCCCAGATATACTCAGGTTCGCAAGGGGGGCAGCACCTGGTTTCAATGAATGGAACCGCCGGGCATAATGGCCTTCGGCTGCGGGAGTTCAGTTACCCCTGGCCTGCAAAGGGATCGCTGATTTTTTATTCGGACGGTCTCTTGACCGGTACGGGCCTGGCAGGCTACCCGGGGCTGGATTTGCACGACCCCTCGCTCATCGCAGGCGTGCTCTATCGCGATTTCTCGCGCGGCCGCGACGACTCCACCGTGGTGATTGCAAAAACGGCATAAATGAGCCTGCACCTACTCTCGCTGACCATACATTACGAGCACGACACGGTCGCGGCGCGTCAACGGGCTCGCCAGATCGCTGGTCTTCTGGGATTCAATGCGCAAGACCAGACCCGAATCTCCACAGCGGTATCTGAGATAGCGCGCAACGCGTTCAATTATGCACAGGGGGGACGCGTAGAATATCTGCTGGAGGGTTTGGCGCCACCGCAGTTATTCGTCGTCAAAATCGCGGATTCCGGACCCGGCATTCACGATCTCGACAGCATACTCGAGGGGCGATACAAGTCACGGACGGGAATGGGACTCGGCATTATCGGAACCCGGCGGATTATGGATCAGGTCCAAATTGAATCCGTGCCAGGCGAAGGCACGACGGTTTGGCTGAAGAAACTGCTTCCGAAACGCGCGCCTTTGGTATGCGAGAGAGATCTTGCGCGAATTGTTGCCACTCTGCAGCGAGAACGGCTCCAGGACGCTTTTCATGAGTTGCAGCATCAAAATCAGGAATTGCTCTCGGCCATGGAAGAGATCCGGACGCGTGGAATCGAGCTGACGCGGCTAAACGCGGAATTGGAAGATACCAACCGGGGCGTGGTCGCCCTGTACGCCGAACTCGACGAAAAAGCGGACTATCTCAGACGGGCAGATGAGTTAAAGTCGCGGTTCTTGTCCAACATGAGCCACGAATTCCGGTCGCCGTTGAACTCGATTCTCGCGCTAAGCGGACTGCTGCGCGATCGCGTCGACGGAGATCTCACGCCGGAGCAGGACCAGCAGGTTGGATTCATCCGGACAGCCGCCCAGGATCTGCTGGAACTCGTCAACGACCTATTGGACATTGCCAAAGTGGAGGCCGGTAAGGTGGATGTGAAGGCGCTGGAGTTTGAGCCGGCAAACCTCTTCGCGGCTTTACGCGGAATGCTCCGGCCGCTGCTGTTAAACCACTCCGTCGACCTGATATTTGAGGATGTCTCCCACATCCCGGCTATTTATTCGGATGAGGCGAAAGTGTCGCAAATTCTTCGGAATTTCATCTCGAACGCTCTTAAATTTACGGAACAGGGGGAAGTCCGCGTTTCCGGCGCACTGAAAGACGGCGGATTTGTAGAGTTTTCCGTTTCCGATACGGGTATTGGAATCGCGCCGGAGAATCAAAACTTGATCTTCGAAGATTTCGCGCAGGTCGATAATCCGATTCAGAGGCGAATCAAAGGTACGGGACTCGGCCTTCCGTTGTCGAGGAAACTTGCAGTGCTGCTGGGCGGGCACGTAGAGGTGGAGAGCCGGTTGGGCGTTGGCTCGACGTTTTCTGTCCGGATACCAGTCCGGTATCGGGATCCCGCAGCCCAATACAGCGTTCCGGCAATCGAAGAGACCGCTGATGAGACGGGCCTGCCGGTTCTCATCGTTGAAGACAGCCCAGAGTTGATGGCGGTCTACAAGAGCCTCCTGAAAGGGTCTGGTTATCACGCGGTGCCTGCCTCCACATCGCGGGAGGCGGAGCAGCTTCTCGAAAAAATTCGACCAGCCGCAATCGTCCTGGATGTGCTTCTACGTTCGGAGGACACCTGTGCTCTCATGGCGCGGCTCAAGAGGGACGGAAACACTAAAAACATCCCTATTCTGGTCATCACTGCTGTCGAGGATCAGGCAAAAGGATATCGTCTGGGAATCGACGAATATCTAATCAGGCCCGTTGAACCCGCGGCGATGATCGAGCGCTTGAATTCGCTGATAAATCAGCAATTGTTGCGGCATATCGTGATCATCGATGATGACGAGAAGGATCGATACTTATTGAAGCAGCACCTGAAGGATGTTTGCGCCGTGATCACGGAAGCATCGACCGGTGAAGAAGGAATTCGACGTGTTCGGGATGAGATGCCGGAGGCCGTATTGCTCGATCTCGAGATGCCGGACATGACAGGGTTCGAGGTACTTCGCGAACTCAAATCCGAACCGTCGACAATGGATGTTCCAGTTGTGATCTGTACATCTTTCGTTCTCACCGAGGCGCAATATAGTCAATTGATGGAACAAGCGACTGCAATTGTGAAGAAAGAAACCCTTGGCCGCCCGGACACCGCGGAGACGCTCCGCCGCACGCTGAAAGGAGTGGAACGGCGTTTGCCCGCCGTGTGAGATCGATATGGATTTACGAACGCGGCCCATTCTGATTGTCGATGACTACCCGCCCGGTCTCTACGCCCGGACGAAAGTATTGCAGCAGGCTGGATTTGCGGTGCTGCAGTCCGCGACAGGCGCCGAAGCGCTGAGATTAGTAGACGAGCACAGTCCACCCCTGATTCTTCTTGACGTCAATCTGCCCGACATCAGCGGCTTCGAGGTGTGCCAACGCGTAAAGAAAAACCCCAGGACTGCCCATACCACTGTCGTACATGTCTCTGCTTCGAACACGCAGACCAACCATCAGGTTCACGGATTGAACTCCGGTGCAGACTGTTATCTCGTCGAGCCGGTCGACCCAACTGTTCTGGTCGCCACGGTCAAAGCTTTTCTCCGTGCGCGCACGGCCGAAGACTCTCTCCGGCAATCCAATGAGGAACTGGAACGATTCGCGTACTTCGTTGCCCACGAGTTAAACGAACCGCTGCGAACCATTGCCACCCACACCCAGTTGCTGAAACGCAAGCTGAGTGCCGAGGCTGATCCAACCATCGCCGAGTGTGTTGACTTTGTGGTCGAGGGAGCGCTCAACATGCGGTCATTCATCGACGATATCCTCCGCTACTCTCAGGCCACGCATGTCACGAGCGATGTGCGAGTCATCCCGCTGGAAGGGATTCTGAATCGGGTGATCGCTCATCTCGGCGCTTCCATTCAAAGCAGTGGCACGAAAATTACACACGATCCGCTGCCCACGCTGGCGGTCGATCCGAGAATCGAAAATGTTTTTCAGAACTTGATCAGCAATGCCATCAAGTACCGGCGGCCCGATGTCGCCCCGGAGATACACATCTCGGCGCGCCAGGAAAACGATGCCTGGGTTATCGCCGTGAAAGATAACGGAATCGGCATCAGGCCGGAATACCAAAAGAGAATCTTTCAAGCCTTCCGCAGGCTGCACGGAAAAGAGATCCCTGGAAACGGTATCGGCTTGGCTTTGTGTCAAAAGGTAATCGAAGCTCGTGGAGGAAGGCTTTGGGTCGATTCGGAACCGGGCGCCGGATCTACGTTTTATTTCACGCTTCCACACCAGTAAGCCGCATCGGCCGCCGGGTAAAGCAGTAATTTTGACAGCTCCATAGGTTTCCGGCATAGCCAAGAAGCCGCCATGACCTCCGCTGACTTCCTCTTACTTTGGTGTTTTCGCCATGAGGCGAGCTACGTCCGCCAACTGCTCATATGACAGCTTTTCAATCTGTTCCGTCAACCTTCCTTCGAATACACCCCGATTGAGAAACTCTACAAACTCTTCAGCATCAAAAGGGCGGTCCGTGCGGTGTGCCCCGTCAGACGTGTAAGCCATGCCTATAATTTCGGACATTTGCGGTAATCACACTACTGGTGTTTTCCCTAGGGCCACTACTCCTGACCCACCGCTCTGATCGTGCTGTGAGAGTGAAGGTTGGCGCGGCTTGGGGCTAAGCGTTACGATGCTTCCCCAAAACTCGTAACACATTTCGATGAACCGAAGGAATTGACCCAATTCATTCGGCTTACGAATGAAGCAATTGCCATTGAGCGCATAGACAGCGCGGACCAATTCCGGATCGTCTGACCCAGACGAAACCACGATTGGAATGTGCATCAACTGGGGAGTTGACTTAATCTCCCGCAAAACATCCAGCCCCGAAATTGCCGGTAACGAGAGGTCAAGAAAAATTAGATCAGGAGCTTTGTGTCCTTCATATTTCCCCTCGTTGCGTACATACATTAACGCGTCCTCCCCATCTTTGACGTAGAACAGTCCACTGGTGAGTCCGGCGGCCTTGAACCCCTCCACAATCAAAAATTTGTCGGCATCGTTATTCTCGACGACCAGAATGGTAATTTCCCTATCGGGTTGTGACATGAAGATCTCCTCTGTCGAAGAAAGAGGAGACCACTGACGGCGTGGAAGGTGCTCTTTGGGCGGCATCGTAAGAATAGCAGATTTCAACCACGCGCGTCGCCGTAGCCCTTTGCCCCTGCTACGCCCGGACTGGATTCACCAAAGAAGTATCCACCTGGGCGGCAGCAGGCATGGCAAGATTCGAGTTGACGATTCTGCCCATCAGCGTGTATGCGCGTTGGAACGTCTGCAGGTGGGACTGCATTGCCTCGCGGGCCTTGGCCGGATTTCGATCGGCGATACTTTCAAGGATCGTCTCATGCTGCACAACGGCGTTCTCGCGCAGACCGGGCAACTCCTGCGACTTCATAATCCATTCGATCAATACGCCGCGAATGTCCATCAACAAATGCCGCAGCACATTGTTTTTCGCGCAGGTCGCGATGGCCATATGAAACTCTAAATCGAGTTCGATAAACGGCCGTTCTTCGCCCGCTAAACTGCGCCGAGACCGTTCCAACAAATCCCGCAGCAGATCGAGATCCGCCGGCTCCGCTCGTTCGGCGGCCATGGCGGCGAGTTCGGTTTCAAGCACCATTCGGGTCTCACAGACATCCGCCAGATCTTTCTCCGTCTTCAGTAAACCCCGAGCGAGAATGCGCTCCAGGAGCCCAGGCGACGTCTGCGCCACGTAGGTTCCATCGCCCGCCCGCATGCGGACCATGCCAATAAACGCCAGCGACTTCAACGCCTCTCGCAATGTGGAGCGTCCGATAGCCAAAGCGCGGCAAAGTTCTCCCTCAGCAGGCAGTTTCTCTCCAACCCGCCAGCGTCCGTCGCAAATCATGCCCGCGAGTTGAAGAGCGACCTGTTCGCCGACGGTCACACGGGAAACCGGTTTGAGTCTGTCCATAAGAGAAGCTAGCCCGCCAAGGGCCGATCGCGGCCCTCACGATTCGCAAGCGAACGCCCATGCGAGTCCGCGATCCAGGCTCCGTTTTGCGGGCGTTTACTTAGGAGTTCGCTATTGACATCGAAGCCAAAAGAAAATATAGTCCTAATCTGATCCGATTGCAAGACAGTAAATCAGGTTGTCTGATGTTTCACACGCACGACCTGACGGGGTTAGGGGTAAACGACATGAAAGCCATGAAGCTTCTCGTACTATCTGCATTGGCCGCGTCGGCCTGCTTCGCCCAGGTCCAGGCGGGCAGAATTGTGGGAACAGTAACCGATCCTAACAAAGCGGTTGTCCCCAACGCGACGGTCTCCATAACGAATACCGCAACGAATCAGATACAGACTCTGACCACGAATGCGGCGGGCGATTTTGTCCTGACTCCCGTCAATCCCGGCGTCTATCGCGTCGAGGTCGCGGCACAAGGTTTCGGTACGGCGGCCATCAACAACGTCGAAGTGATTGTGGGCCAGTCGGCTCGCGTGGATGTAGCCTTGCAGATCGGCGAGACATCGACGAAGATCGAGGTCACCGGTACCACCCCTCTGCTGAACATGGATTCAGGCACACTTGGCCAGGAAATCACCAACAAGCAAATCGTCGATCTTCCTTTGAACGGCCGCAGCTTCTACGAACTGGCCAGGTTGGCGCCGGGCGCGACGCTGCTGCCCGGAACGGGAAATCTGCTTCGCATCCGGTCGAATTACGAATCCGGCACGTCAATCAGTGGCGTTCGCGGCACTCAGACATCGTTCTTTTTGGACGGCGTCGATACCACGGATCACCATCAGGGCGGAACGTTGATTCAAACCTCGATTGACGCTCTGGACGAATTCCAGATTCAGCAAAGCGAATACAGCGCGGAATACCGCAACGCCGGTGGAGTCCTGAACGGAACCACCAAATCCGGAGCGAACGCCTTCCACGGAGTTCTTTTTGAATTCCTCCGCAACGACAAGCTCGATTCCCGCAACTTCTTTGCGCTTCAGCGCGACGTGCTCAAACGCAATCAGTTCGGCGGTAGCATCGGCGGACCGCTTTCCATCCCCAAACTCTACAATGGCAAGAACCGGACGTTCTTCTTTATCAACTACGAAGCCATGCGCCAGCGCGCGGGTCAGGTATTCAATAACATTGTGCCGACGGTAGCCCAGAAGTCCGGCGACTTCAGCGCCGCTGGACTGAACTCTATTTACGATCCGACAAACGCCGCGCCGTTTCCCGGAAACAAGATTCCAGCCAACCGGATGTCTCCGCAAGCGCAATTCTTCGCCAAATACATCCCGGACCCGAATTCCGGAAACCGTGCGATTTTCGCGCCGTCTCAGAAGCTGGATCAGGATCAGTTCACCATCCGCATAGACCAGACGATTACCAGCAGCGAGAGAGCCTTCGTGCGCTGGAGTTTCCTCAATTATCAGGAGAACGATCCGAATGCATTCCCCGCGCTGGGGTATGCCTCTTTGAACACTCGCGGGCAGAACATCGTTGGCGCGTTGATTAGCAATCTGACCCCATCTGTGATCAACGAGGCGCGGTTCAGCTACCTGCCGAATGCAATCGACTTGCAGGCGTTTCTACAAGGAACGAATTTCTACTCGCAAGCGGGGGTTCCAGGCTTTGAAGACACAGGCCACCGTCCGGGCGTGGCCGGATCGTTCCCCGATTTCTCATGGAGCGGCTACGCCTCGCTCAGCGGATCGACTTTCGATCAGCGCCCCAAGACACAGGACCTGAAAGTAACGGAGTTCAACGACAGTCTGACGTGGGTGAAGGGCCGGCACATCTTTAAATTCGGCGGACAGTTCCGGCATTGGGTTCCGTTGTTCACTGACAGCGGCGTGTATGAAGGCCAGTGGACTTTCAACGGCAGCCTGACGCAGAATACGGCCAAGCCGGCAGGTACCGGCGATGCATTCGCGGACTTTGTGTTAGGCACTCCATTCTCAGTCGGCCGCAATTTCGCCGCAGACACGTTCGGAGGGCTCGCCAACTACTGGCACTTCTATGCGCAGGACGATTTCAAAGTCAACGACCGCCTGACGCTGAACATTGGTCTGCGCTACGAGTATTCCCCTTGGCTCGATGGTTACAAGGGGCAGGTAGGAACGTTTCTACCGAAATCCGCCAAGCCAATCGCTGTGCAGGCAATCAACCAGAATGCGCAGTTTGCCTTCGCCACGGCAAACGCCCTTTTCGGGAACCTGATTCAGACTTGCAGCCAAGCCGGAATCGCGGCCAATTGCACCGCGACGGACAACACGCAGTTTGCGCCGCGCCTCGGATTTGCGTGGCGCCCCTTCGACGATAAGACTGTAATACGCGGCGGCTACGGAATTTTCTACGAAGTGGAAAGCAGCGGAAACCGCGTGAATCACAACATGGTTCCGTATACCCTGAGCGAAACCGTTTTTAACGATGGTCAGAGGACAATGGCGAATTTCTTTACAGGCCGTCCGATTGGCGGCGCGACCACTGCCCCCAGCCTTGCCGGCGGGTACCCGAATATGCCGATGGGATACGATCAGCACTGGAGCTTCGGTGTACAGCGTCAATTGCCGTTCAATTCCGTGGTCGAAGTGAATTATGTCGCGAACAGAGGCGTGAATTTGTACGAAGGCAATCCGATTAACGATCCACCCGCGGGCGCCGGCGCCATTCAGGCCAGAAGGCCCTACCCGGTATTCGGCGCGATCACCTACAACGGCCAGGACAACTCGACCATCTACAATGCACTCCAGGCGAAATTCGAAAAGCGCACTTCCGGCGGGCTGTGGTATCTGGTTTCGTACACCTGGTCGAAGAGCATCGGTGTGTCGAACACGCCTGCGGTGGGCGGCGACTACGCATACGAGCGCGGGCTAAACGCATTCGATATTCCGCAAAATTTGACTGCGAGCGTAGGGTATGAGCTACCGGTCGGCAGGGGAAAGAAATTCCTTTCGAACGCAAATCTCTTCACCTCGGGCTTACTCGGCGGTTGGCAGGTGCAGGGTATTGTGGTCCTGCGAAGCGGACGGCCTTTTACGCCGACAGTCTCACGTGACGTCTCGAATACCGGTATCGGCGGCCAACGGCCCAACCGGATCGGCTCCGGTGTACTCAGTAATCCCACGGTCAGCGCGTGGTTCGATAAGACCGCGTTTACCGTCCCCGCGAACTTCACTTATGGCAACTCCGGTGTGAACATCCTGCGCGAAGGAAACTTCAAGAACATGGACCTCTCCCTGTTCAAACAATTTCAGATCAACGAACGAATGCGGCTACAATTCCGCGCCGAGGCATTCAATCTGACGAATACACCGAGCTTCTCAGCGCCGGGTACGAATATCGATTTGGCCTCCGGCGGTGTAGTGACGTCGACCATCAGCGCTCCACGAAACATCCAATTCGCGCTGAAACTTTACTTCTGAACCATGCGCCTGATTTCTCTTCTCCTGCTGGCCGCGGCTTCCGGGCTCGCGCAGAATACTGTTACCATTCGCGTCAACGCCGGGGAAACGGCTGGTGCGTTCAAGCCAATCTACGGCTATTTCGGATACGACGAACCGAACTACACCTACGCCCCGAACGGACGCAAACTCGTAGGCGAACTGGCCGCGTTGAGCAGCGTCCCCGTCTACATCCGTACACACTTCATGCTCGCAACCGGAGACGGCACGCCCGGATTGAAGTTCGGATCTACCAACGCCTACACCGAAGACGCGTCGGGCAAACCAGTATACGACTGGACCATAACCGACCGGATATTCGATACCTACTTGCACGCCGGCGCTAAACCGTTCGTCGAAATCGGATTCATGCCGCAGGCTCTGTCGGTGAAGCCCGATCCGTATCATCCGACATGGATACCGGGCGGCAAGAACGACCAATACAGCATCGGTTGGTCATATCCTCCGAAGGATTATGCCAAGTGGGGGGAACTGGTGAATCAATGGGTCCGCCACGCGATGCAGAAGTATGGACGCAGCGAAGTCGCAACCTGGTATTGGGAAGTGTGGAACGAGCCGGACATCAGCTATTGGCACGGCACGCCGGAGGAGTACGACAAACTATACGACTATGCAGCCCACGGTGTGAAGCGTGCGATGCCGGAGGCGATGGTCGGTGGACCAGCATCCACCGGTCCGTCGAACGAGCGCGCGGCCAAGTTTCTCCGCCAGTTTCTGGAGCACTGCTCGTCGGGAAAGAACTCCGCCACGGGGGACACCGGTGCACCGCTCGATTTCATCACATATCACGCTAAAGGCCGCCCGTCTGTCGTCGAGGGCCACGTGCGCATGGGCATCTCGAAGAACGCCGAAGACGTGAATAAAGGGTTCGAGATCGTCAATGCATTTCCGAAATTCCGCACGCTGCCCATCGTGCTCAGCGAGTCCGATCCGGAAGGTTGCGCCGCCTGCTCCGCGCGCGTGTATCCGCAAAACGCGTATCGCAACGGAGCGCTTTACGCCTCGTACACAGCGGCGATGATGAAGAACATTTTCGAACTGGCGGACGGCGCGAAAACCAACATTGCGGGTATGCTGACGTGGGCCTTTGAATTCGAAGACCAGCCGTACTTCGATGGCTTCCGGACGCTGGCAACGAACGGAATCGACAAACCGGTGCTAAATGTTTTCCGCATGGCCGGATTGATGCGCGGCGACCGCGTGAAGACCGAAAGCACCGGACAGATACCGCTCCAGGCAATGCTGAAGGAGGGAGTGCGCGGCAACCCGGATGTCGACGCATTCGCGGTTCGTTCGGATCGGGCAATCTCCGTGCTCACGTGGAACTATCACGACGACGACGTGCTAGCGCCGGACGCCAATGTGCAACTGAACGTCGCCGGCATTCCCGATGCAGCTAGACGCGTTTTGCTCCGCCACTATCGCATCGACGAGACGCACAGCAACGCGTGGACAGCGTGGAAAATCATGGGTTCACCACAGCATCCCACGCCAGAGCAGTACACCGCGCTCGAAGCGGCGGGACAGTTGCAGCAATTTGGTTCACCGCGGTGGATGGAAGTTCGGGGAGGTGCGGCGAAGTTGACCATTACACTCCCTCGGCAGGCCGTTTCGTTGCTTGAACTGAGCTGGTAACTAACCTAGGAACTGATGATAAATCCGCCGGAAATACCCATCGGTCATGCCGGCAATATAATCGCAAACCTGGCGATGGACGGGTTCTCCTGAGTCGAGGTAACCAGCCGGAAGCCGCGAGGGGTCCTGGATGAAGAACTCGAACAATTCGGCAATGCGGGCGGCGGATTCCTCGCGATCATCCGTCAGCGGTTGAGAAAAATAGACACGCGACCGCAGGAAGTTTTTGAGCTGCTGGTTCAGTTCCCGCAGGCCCGGCGTGAACATGGCCAACCGGCGCGGGAAGCAGCGGACGTCCTCGACGGTCTCAACACCGGCGTCTTGCGCAGCGGCTGCGGTGCCTTCCACCAGTCCAGTCACCAGCAGATCGATGGCGGCACGCAGAGCTTCGAGAAACTTCAGCCGCTCCGTCGCGCCCGCGAACTGCGTTTCCACAATTTCGGTAATCCCTGCAAACAATGGCACGGCAGCGGCCAATTCTTCGACAGTGAAGAGCTGCGCGGAAAAGACGTCGTCCAGATCGGCGGTGTTGTACGCGATTTCATCCGCAAGATCTATCAATTGGGCTTCGAGCGGCGGCCGGAATCCGGGAAGATATTCGTCGAAGGCGGTGTTCTCACCAGGTTCGAAATCGCGGGAATGCTTCACGATGCCTTCGCGGACTTCAAAAGTGAGATTGAGCCCCGGAAATCGCGCATAACGCTGCTCGAAGATCTCCACAATACGGAGCGCGTGCAGATTATGGTCGAAACGGTCATCAAACCGGCGCATCTGCCGGTCGAGCTCGTCTTCGCCTGCATGGGCGAAGGGCGGGTGGCCGATATCGTGGGCCAGGGCCAGCGCTTCCGTGAGTTGTTCGTTCAGTCCTAGTGTGACGGCCAGAGTGCGCGAAATCTGCGCGACTTCGATGGTGTGAGTGAGCCGGTTGCGGAAGTGGTCGGAAATCCCCGCGGCAAACACCTGGGTCTTATCTTCCAGACGCCGGAACGCCCGCGCGTGGATAATGCGATCGCGGTCGCGTTGGAAGTCGTCCCGGTAAGGGTGTGCGGGCTCGGGATACCGGCGCCCTTTCGATTGCGCGACAGGAAACCGCAGGCGCGAAAGATCAGCGCGTTGCGACACCCCGGTTAGTGGGCCGCTGGCGCCGATTGTCCGATCTCGGCATAAGCCGTGAGAGCCATGCGGCTCACGGCCGAGCGCTCGGTGCGGAGCGGCTCAAGCAGTTTCCGCGCTTCGTCCGGCTTGGTACGGCTGAGCGCACGGGCCAGTTCGATGGTTGCCTGTTCTTTGGAAACCATGATGGTGGGGTGCGCCATCAGATCCCGCAGAATCTTTTCCGCCTCCCCGGTGTTGCCTTGCACCTCATAAAGCTGGGCCAGCGAGAGCCGGGTCTGCGACACGACATCGTCGTATCCGGAATCGAGGTTAGCCTTCCAAAACTTCTCAGCTTCGGCTTGCTTACCTGCATCGTCATTAATCACCCCGAGGTAGAAGCGGGCAATCGCGCCTTCTTTCTTGCCTGGATACTTGTTCAGGATGTCGGTAAAGGCCTTGGTCGCCGCTTGATCTTTTTCCGCTTGCGTTGTGAAAGACGCGACGAAAGCACTGGAATCGGCGGCGGCTCCGACGGCCGCTTCTTGGATCCGCATCGCCCCCTGAAGCTCGGCTTCCCGCTCTGTCTTGGAGTGTTCCGAATATGCGTAAATGCCTCCGATCAGCAGCAGTACGGCTACGGCAACGCCACCCCACTTGATCAACTCGGCGCGATGGCTGGAGGCAATATCAAGGCCATGTTGGACCTCTAGTGCAAACTTATCCTGTTTGAGTTCCTTGCGGTGTATTCTGTCCACGAAATCCTCTGTGAACTTATATGTTACCGCACTCGTCCGTCAGGAAACGGAAGTCAAATCCCTATGAATCGCGAATTTCACCAGCCCGGCCACATCGTAGATATCGAGTTTGCGCATCAAACTGGCCCGGTACGTATCGACCGTCTTCGGGCTGAGATCCAGCCGCGCGGCGATCTCCTTGGCACGAATCCCATCCACCAGAAGCGAAAAAACCTGGTATTCGCGCGAACTCAGAGAGTCCAGCGGGTCCATGTTCTCGGTATTACGCTGAGAGAGAAAGAGCTTCTCGATTTCAAATTCGGGTGAAAAGTAGATTCCGCCGAGGGCAATCTGGCTCAATGTCTCAAACAACATGAGTGTCGAGGCCGACTTCGGAAGGAATCCGCTGGCTCCATTTCGAAGGGCTTCGAGCACCAATTTCCGATCCGCTTTCTGAGACAGAATTACGGTGCGTGTGGCGAACCCGGATTCCTTTACTTTTCGTACAATCTCCAAAGAAAACAATCGCGGAAGATTCAAGTCGAGGATCGCGATATCGGGCCGCCTCGCCTCAATTTCGCTGAGCGCGGTGACACCGTCGCCACATTGGAAGCAGACACGATACGCTCCGCCTGATTCGCAAAGCATCGCGAGCCCTTCGCGGACCAGGCTGAATTCATCAGCCAGGAGGATAGTAGTTCGATTCCGTTCATCCATAAGGTGCCTGGACCGGAAGTGGATGCGGCTAAACCGCTTTCCAATCGGCCAACACCTACAGAGTGGGAATCAGTCGGAATTTTTCTCGGATAGACTCAAAAAAACTTTACTGGAAGCTTCGGACAGCCGCCGCTTCGTCGTCGAATACCTCAAAAACAGTATAAAGCTTGGTGATTTGGAGCAGATCGTGAACTCTCTTAGTGAGGTTCAGCAGCTTAAGTTCTCCGCCTTGGTTAGTGACGGTGGTAAAACCCGACACGAGTTCGCCAATTCCGGAACTGTCAATGTAAGAAACGTTAGCGAGATTCAGCAGAATCTTTTTCTGGCCTTTCACGATCATCTGGCGCAGGTCCTCGCGAAGCATGCTGGAACCCTCTCCCAGTGTAATTCGGCCCACGGCGTCAACTACGGTTACGTCACCCACCTGGCGGCTCGTCAGATTAACACTCACGGCTAGGAACCTCCCTCCACTAAACTTGTTTCTACTGGTTATTTCTTAAGGTACTTTACCATCTTCACTTGAGTGCCGAGCGGGGGCACCCGTTTCATCTGGAACTCGTCCACAAACGCTTCCATCAGCAGAAGACCCCGGCCGGATTGCCGCAGCAGATTCTCCTCCGCCAGTGGGTCGGGCAGCGTTGTTCGCTCGAATCCTTCACCCTCGTCCGTGATCACGACGGATATGCTGTCCACGCTGTGCTGCACATTGAGATGGACCTTCTTCTTTAAGCTATAGCGGTTGCCATGAACAACGGCGTTCACCATGGCTTCCCGGACCGCCATGCCAAGGTCATGCAGATCGTCTTCATTGAAACCAACTTCCGCAGCCGTTTGCCTGACAAGAGCCTCAGCGCTGTCAACGCTGTCTAAAGTGGAGTCGAGAAGCTGTTCCAAGGTTTCCGTATGCTTGGCTCTTCTTGTTTTGCCGATTCGCCACTGCGCCATCCAGCCCGCAGTGAAGTTGCTTAGTCAAGGTAGAATACTGGAGCGTCGAAAGTCAAGCGGGGAGAGCGGTGAACACGATTCCAACGTTGATCCTGATCGCTCTTCCGGTTGTGTGGATCTTGGCGGGAATACTTCCCTATGCCTCACGCGGCCCATGGCGGAGACTCGCCGAAGTGTACGGCTTTGAGGGCGAGATTCCGACTCAATTCTGGGCGGGGCGCACCTCTGGACGTATCGGCAGGCGGCGATTCCGGGGCGCTTTTACAGTCTCTGCCGATAGGCGGGGCGTCTATCTCAAGATGTCCTTTGTGTCGCCGGGCAAGCAGTTGTTCATGCCGTGGGACGACATTTCATTGTCGAGAAGGAGCATTTCCTTGAGAAAACATCAAAGCTGACGTTCCGGCGGATGCCGGAATATCCCATCGAATGGGACCGCTCCGTGGTTGAACGATTACTGCAAGCCAGGGGCGGGACCAGTGATCCCGTCCCCTATAAGAAGTTAGTAGCGATAGTGGTCCGGCTTGTACGGTCCCTCAACGGCCACACCAAGATACTCGGCCTGCTTCGCACTCAAAGTGGTCAATTTCACGCCAATCTTCTCCAGATGCA
>Ga0105237_10001874_pt1 | contig 26846 bp, 24 predicted proteins | sample KBSC24metaG_FD_81520 | JGI IMG/M metagenome (GOLD analysis project Ga0105237, IMG submission 81520) | Corn rhizosphere microbial communities from Kellogg Biological Station, Michigan, USA - KBS C2-4 metaG | ecosystem: Host-associated > Plants > Roots > Rhizosphere > Soil | place: Michigan, USA...
GGAAAAGCCATTGCGCCATTCTTTGAACAGCTCGAGCTTCTGCTCCTCCAGGTTAATGAATTTTATCGGTATGCCGGATTTGCGTATGGTGAACGCGAAGATATTATCCGAAGTGATCTCGTCATAATACTGCTGACCGTAATCAAGGTCCTGCCGATGCATCCCATAAAGGGTCAGCCGGGGATCTCTTTTAAACACCCAGAGGGCATCTCCTTCTTCATGCAGCCGGTGATCTCCAAACCCATAAGCGAGGTAGCCGTGCAGGATCACCTTCTTACTAAAATACCGGTTGGTGCCGAGGTCGAATCGTAACCGCAGTCCCTGCAACTGGTTGGAATAGGCGATATTATACCAGGGGCCGAACTCCCACATGCCGGCGTCGTAATAACCCGTACCGATGGCGTTGAGGACATTGGTGTAGGTATGAAAGAGGGGCATTTTGAGCAGGGTATCGATCATCTGGTAAATGGCCTTCTCATTTTTGTTCAGCTCTTCATGACGGGAGCTCACCCAGAAGGAGTCGGACCTGTCCCGCGCGCCGGGAGAGAACAATGTCTCTTCCATTATCCTGTTCCTTGCAAGCTCTTTTGTAACGGAGCTGTCGTTGATGACAATGCTGCGATAGGTAGTGGTCTTTCGCCCGATGAAGCCGAGCTGGCGCCGGCCGAGGGGGGAGATGTTGGCCACGAACTTGTCCTTTATAAGGAACCAGGTGCTGTCATTGATCATGGCGAACTCCTGGATAAGGCTCAGCTCATTGACAAAATTGATGTTGGCCTCTTTGGTCAGGCGGAGGTTCATCTTTTGTATGGCAAACGTGGTGTCATGCACCCAGCAGTCGCCTTCAAACGTGCTTTCTCCCTTGCGTTTGGGGGTAAAAATGAGATGGAACAATCGCCGGGAGTTAACGATCTGTGTATCCACTACCGTGTAATGGTAATAGTTATCGCCATTGTCGCTGATGGGGCTGATAAAGCGCTTGTCAAAGACGGGTATGAAGTTCCGGTAGAAGTCCACATTTTGCTCCATACCTCCCAGGACCTTGCTGACGCTCTCGTTGTCTACCCCGATGGTTTTGGAGCCTTTGATCAATTCCCTCCTTTTTACAGGGCTGCGTTGATAGTAGTAATCGGAAAGTGTCTCGGTAAGATAGACGGGTAGAAAGGGCTGGCCTTCCAGGGTGTCTACATTGTCGAGGATGAAGCGAAAGGGGCGTAGCAGGCGGGTCTGTCCCAATTTATCCTTGTTGACCTGGTTGAGGTCGAGCTCCAGTTTGTTATACAGCTCATAGGAGAAATTTTCAAATCTGTAACGGTCGTTGAATGCGCGGCGTCGAACGATCTTTCTCCATAACAGAAGGCCTCTGTCCACTTTTTTGCGTATGACAACTTCTACGGCGTATTGACCTCTTTCCAGGCGGATGGAGAAGCGTACGGTGTCGTGGCGGGCCGCGTTGCCGAGCAGGGTGGGGTTGAGGGGCAGCTTGTAGTCCTGGTAACCTACATAGCTGATGATGAGGGTGTCGGTGGGCCAGTGGTCCCAGCGGAAGGTAAAGTTTCCGGCCGAATCGCTCAGTCTGCCGGTACCGGCAGACTGGAAACGTATGGAGGCAAAGGGTATATTTTCGTCGCTGTGAGCGTCTTTTATAGCGCCTTTTAGTACGAGGCGCTGGGCTGATACTCCATAAGGCAGGAGGAGGATAAAAAGGACAGCGGACAGGGGTAGACGCATTGATCGAAGATACTGTTTGTGAGGGGCGAGGGTTGCCTGGTGGGCGACAAAACGGGAAATTTAATTTGGGTCTTGGGGCCTGCCGGCCGGCGGGATGGGCCAGCGGGCCAACCGGGACAGGTCGTTCAGGGGGCGGATAGGTCAGACGATAGGTGTGTCCTGGCCGGCCGGGGGCGGTTCAATCGAATGTTTCTGCCCGGCGGGAGGGTAAAATAGGATATCCGCTATGTTGTCCGAGGGCCCAGGTGAAGCAGGCGCCGAAATAAAAGATAAAGGAGCAGTAGAATACGAACAGGAGCAGCAGGGCAAGGGAGGTGGATGTGCCATAGATGACCTTCATCGTGTCGTAGTTCAAAAGGCGCTGCAGCAGCAACTGTCCGGCGACGAAGAGGAGGCCTGTAAACGATGCGCCTGCCCAGGCTATTTTCGTGTCCGGCCTGCCGTAGGAAAGATATTTCAGGATCACAAAGAACCAGATGATCACGGCCAGCAGCATAATGAGACGGTAGAAAAAAGCATTGACCTGTAAGGGCAGCAGCCAGCCGCCGGCATCTCCCAATAATACAACGGAGAACAGTATTCCCGCCATGAGAATTATCCCGACAGAGCGTATCCTGTTGACAAGAACAAAGCCCAGTCCTTTCTGGTCCTTTAGCCTGATCTTCCATAATTGGTTCATGGAATTCTTTACGATCTCGAAAAGGGTGGTGGCGACAAACAGTAAAAAAACGAATCCGCCTACGCGCATGCCGAAGTTAAGGGGCAGCCGGTGCATATTTCTCACTACATCGCGTACCTGTAATGCGATGTTCTTGTCGAGACCGACGCTCAATTGCAGGAAGAGGTCATGCCGGATGATCCTGGGATTGCCAAAAAATCCCAAGATGACAATAAGGATATAAAGGATGGGGGGCAGGGCGAAGCTGACGAAAAAAGAAGTGGCTGCCGCCATGCGCAGCGGATCGTTCTGCCGGAACAGGCGATAGGCTGCCCGTATCACCTGCCATATGGAGGTTGCGATCATCAATCTATTTTTCTTTATATCCATCTGTCTATTTCATTCCTACGGACTGTTTGATCCCGGTGAACAGGGTTTTCCAAATGAGATTAAAGAACGACTTGTTCAAGATACGCTGAAAATGCGCTTCTTCCGTTCTGGGGTCCTCCGCCCTGTTGGAATTTTTTATGACGAGATTGGCAAAGAAGCTGGCGAGGCTCTTTTTATCGAGCTGGCCCTTCTCCTTTTTTAGCATCGAGATTTTCAGGTCTTCGTACAGCAGGGTGATGCGACCTCTGCCTGTGGAATCGGTGCCGTCAATGCCGAAATGCAGGTGGTTTATTTTCCCTTTGTCCAGCCGTGCGAGCGCCATGGGTTCGATCAGCGGATTAAGAGAGGGGGCTTCGAGGCTGCCGATGTCGCCATCGATGTGGAACCTGCCTTTTGGGTCCTTCAGGAGCATGACCAGGTGGGCCTTTATGGGCGCCTTGTTCAGGAGGCTGGCATGAAAATTCACTATACACTGTTGGTCCTTTTGCACGTCTTCTCTCCTGTTAGTGACATTTTGGATGCTGGCATGGATGTCGTAGAATTGGAGTCTGCCGGCTCTGTCGCTCCTGGCATTTTTCTCCTTGTATTCTATAAAGGAATGGGTGAATATAATGTTGCCGATGGTAAGGGGGAAAGGAAGGTGCATCAATTGTTGTTGTGGGTATTTGCCGACCTTGCTGGTAGTATCGGGTGGGCGGGAGATATCACGGTAAACTTTAAACGAGCTTTCACCAATGATGAGGCTATCGGACCGGATAGTCTTATGCCATAACGCCTTTCTGTCGAGGTGGCGAAGGACGATGTTTTTTAGTAAAAAATCATATCTATCCTTTTGAGCTGGAAAGGAGGCGGCAAAGGCAGCCTCTGAGAGGCGAGGTGTGATCTTTACCTGCGCCACGTGCAGGGTATTGTCCATGCTGGTGAATTGGAGGCTGTCTACCCCTATTGTATATTTTTTGTTGTTGGTGGACAGGGCGAGCTCTTTACAGTCGAGAGACAGATCACGGGAGAAAAGTATAGTATTGCTGTCCTTTTGGGCGCTGCTGTCGATGAGGAGATGAGACAGCAGGAGGGATACCTTATTGCTGTGGAAATATGTTTCGGAGCTGTCCAGGTTGCCGACAAGGATCGTTGCATCGTTGATCTGTACGCTGTCTATGGCTATCTTCAGCAACCGTCCCAGTAATTGTTTGGCCAGGTCCGGGGTTGGGTTATATACGGCGGAGTCCTTGGTGAAGTGGTTGACCATGATCCTGATCCGGGCGCCTGTCACCTCTATCTTTCCACCTTCCAGCTCTTTGGCGAGCAAGGCTTTGGGCGTCCGGACCCGGGCGATATCCAGGGCGTCGACCTGTATTTGCAGCAGCATGTGGGGGTCTTTGTTTTCCCTGACCATTTGCTGGTAGACGGCGGTGTCGGGTCTTATATCTATATGCTTTACATGCAGCATGCCGGTGACCTCGTCGAATGCCAGGTGAGCGTAATGGAGCATATAAAGTTCTTTTGTCTTTTTCTCTACCGCCTGGGTTAGTTTCCTTTGCGCGAACTGGTATTTGTAGAGCTGCCAGGCAATGACAAGCGACACGATGGCGGCCAGTATGGACACAAGGATCAATCTCTTTCTTTTCTGTGAGGGCATATAAGGATGTGGATAAATATTATGCCAATCCTATATCTTCGTAAGGAACCATTAAAGCCTGCATTTATGAAAAAACTCCTGACTGTCCTTCCACTTATCGTTTTTTTGACGGGTACGGCCCAAAAGCTGCCCATGGATTCACTGACACATAAGGCGGCGTATATGGGCGAGGTGGAGGTCCGCGGCGCTACTGCCAGCCAGCTGTTTGAAAAGGCCAAGAACTTTGCTATTACGGGAAATAAAAAGGACAAGGTAAAGAATGTGCTGCCGGATGAGAATGCCATGACGGTGAGTGTAAGGAGCATGTTCAGGTACTATCTTCATCAGCCAACTGCAGGGCCGGACGATATACAAGTGGGATTTCAATTGACGCTGGTCTGCCAGGATAGTTCTTATAAATACATGTACACGGACCTTTTTATGGGGGATTATCCGGATAGATGGCAGGGGGCTGTGCAGGGAGGCGATTTTGATACGGATGACAGGGGGAAGGTACCCAAACGGGAGTGGGAAAAGATCAAATCCTGGGTGGACAGAGATATAAAAAGCAGTATCGACCAGCTAAAGCAGGCCATGCAGAATTGAGGAATATTGGCCACATATGCGGGAAATGCAGGGGCGAGAGGTCTGGTGGTCCGGCCTGTGACGGATAGGTCCGGCCAAAAAAATCTTTTCCCGAAAGCTTGCAGGAATCAATTTATTTCATGTACTTTGTAATTCAAAGTGCTTTTATTATGGATCACCCCAGCCCGGCTAATGAATCTTTAGAGACCCTCCAGGACATCCGGCGGATGATGGAGCGCTCTTCCCGTTTTATCTCCCTGAGCGGGCTGAGTGGTGTCAGCGCCGGTGTATGTGCCTTGATCGGGGCCTATATAGCGCATGGCTGGATCGCGGATTATTATGGAAACCTAGTCAGAGGAGGCGTCATACGGGGATATAATGATCTGCATGGTTCTATGTACGAAGATGCGCAGCAGCTGAAATGGAAGCTGATAGGGCTGGCGATTGCGGTATTGGCGGCTGCGCTGCTGTCCTCGACCTTTTTCACCTGGCGGAGGGCCAGGAAGAGCAATCTGCCCATTTGGGATGTCACGTCCAAGAAGCTGTTCATCAATATGTTGATCCCGCTGATAGCGGGAGGCCTCTTTGTGCTGGGGATGCTCTATCATGCGGATTGGGACTATGTGGCGCCTACCTGCCTGGTGTTTTATGGACTGGCGCTGGTGAATGCGAGCAAGTATACGTTGACGGATATTCGTTATCTGGGGTTTTTGGAGATCATACTGGGATGTGTCAGCATGTATTATCTGCATTGGGGGATTTATTTCTGGACGATAGGATTTGGGGTGCTGCATATCATATATGGACTGATCATGTGGTGGAAGTATGAGAGGGGGGGAAGTGTATGAAGAATCCGATCGGCAATCTGAATAAGGTGTTCGATAGCCGCATCCGGGTGGGGGTGATGAGCATTCTTATGATCAACCAGGAGATCAGCTTCAACGATCTGAAACAATTGCTGGAGCTGACGGATGGCAACCTGGCCTCCCATTTGATCAACCTGGAGGAGAATGGGTTTATCAAGGTGCATAAGGGGTTCATCGGCAGGAAGACGAATACGACCTATTCGATCACCAAGGCGGGGGAGAAGGCGTTCAAGGATCATCTCGAAGCGTTGGAGGGTATTATAAAGGGGATGAATAAGGGGTAGATCCTCTAAAAAAATGAACTTGACAGTTCATTTTTTTAGAACTTGACACTTTGAATTTCAAAGCACTTTTATAAAATAACATAATGACAACATCACTTTCTCAGCACAGGAATGACATGGGCGTCTTAAGACCCCTGATCTCGGGAATTCTTGGGATCACACTGATGCTGCCGGCCAGCTTCTTTATACTGACACTGCTGGCGCGTCTCATCCTTGGCACCAAGCGGCCCTACCACTATATCGCCCCATCATTTTTACAATCACCTTTTGATCCGCTGGCTTTGCACAAAGCGCAATTCATTCTTGGCTGTCTGTTGCTGGCCATAGTAACGAACGGAGTGGTTGCGTTGCAATTTCAGCTGCTGAAAGGACGCAGGGGATGGGAGGTAGAGGTATCCTACCGGCGTCACTGGCTGAATACGGCGATTGCCTTGCAGGGTGTGCTGCTGCTGGTGACGCTGCTGGTGTATACGGTGATACAGCATATTCGGTATTAGGCCATTAAACAAATCTATATGAATACAAGATTGACATTCCGTGTGCTCGCCACCCTGCTGGCTATAGGATTCCTGGTGGTGGTATACGATATGATCCTGCGCAATGGATACGGGGTTATTGACCAATTATACTATGGGTTTGTCCTAACCACATGTACTGCCTTCTGGTGGAGGTGGGTGATGGAATGGACAAAAAAGCAGCCGATATGAACATCAAAATGATCTTACCTGCGCTGACGGAAGCTAAAAGTCCTTTTTGGCGTCCGATAAAATACTCTCTCTTCCCACCGCTGGGTCTTGCCACGCTGGCGGCCTACTGCTCACCGGACGACGAGATCGACCTGCAGGATGAGCATGTGGAAGAGCTCTATACAGATGATGAGCCCGACCTGGTGGTCATACAGGTGTATATCACGAATGCCTATCGCGCCTATGCGCTGGCGGATCATTACCGAAAGAAGGGCGCTTATGTCTGTTTGGGAGGGCTGCATGTCAGCTCGCTGCCGGAAGAGGCGGCGGTGCATGGGGATTCGATTTTTATCGGTCCGGGGGAAGATATTTTCCCTCAATTTCTAAAAGACTTCCATGACGGCTGTCCCAAGAAAGTTTATCGCAACCATCATCGTGACATAGAAAGCATCCCTCCTATCCGCCGGGACCTGATCAAACGGAGCCGGTATCTCGTACCCAACTCCATCGTTGTATCGAGGGGATGTCCACATCACTGTGATTTTTGTTATAAGGACGCATTTTTTGAAGGAGGGCGCAGCTTTTATACACAAAAGGTGGATGCGGCACTGGCGGAGATCGACAGGCTGCCGGAACAGCACTTGTACTTCCTGGATGATCATTTGCTGGATCATCAGCGATTTGCCACATCATTGTTTGAAGGGATGAAGGGAATGAACCGGGTATTCCAGGGAGCGAGCACCATCGACGCGATACTCCGGGGTGATCTGATCGAGCGGGCGGCGGCGGCAGGTATGCGCAGTGTATTTGTAGGATTTGAAACACTGAGCAATGGGAATCTCATACAAAGCAACAAGCGGCAAAATATTGGAAGGAATTATGAGGAGGCTATTCAACGATTGCATTCGCTGGGTATCATGATCAACGGAAGTTTTGTTTTCGGATTGGACGACGACGACCCGGATGTGTTCCGCCGGACGGTGGATTGGGCGGTAAAAAATGCGCTGACCACCTGCACTTTTCATATCCTAACCCCTTACCCAGGCACACGCCTGTTTGCAGATATGGAAGCGCAGGGCAGGATATTGCATAAGAACTGGGACCGGTATGATACACGCCAGGTAGTTTACAGGACGGCTGGGCTCAGCGCAGATGAACTGAAGAGGGGGTATGACTGGGCCTACCGTTCATTTTACTCCTGGAAGAATATTCTGCAGGCCAGTCGGCAGCATGACAATCTTAAACACCAGCTGAAGCATTTTGCATATGCCGGCGGGTGGAAGAAGTTCGAGCCGATGTGGAATTTTCTTATCAAGACGGAGGGGTTAAATAAGATGCTACCCCTGTTGGAAGCAATTTTATCAAAGATTAACAGATCAGGAAGACGGTCGCAAAATGGAACCTTGTCGCCCTTCCCGGCCATTGCGTAAATTTATGGACAATTCAATCAGCATGTTAGACGATCAAAAGTTCTCGGTCCGTGGCCGGCTCAAAAGTTTTTACTATGCCGGGGCGGGGTTAAAGCAATTCTTCCGGCAGGAGCATAATGCCCGTATACATCTCGCGGCCGCCATTGTGGTCAGTGTACTGGCCTGGTGGTTAAAGGTCTCGCATACGGAGGCGATAGCGCTGGTGATCGTCATCGGGCTGGTGTGGGTGACGGAGATCCTCAATACCTGTCTGGAAAAGGCGATGGACTTTATTACAAGGGAGACACATCCAGAAATAAAAATCATTAAAGATCTGGCAGCGGGTGCGGTGCTTATCGCCACGATCACGGCTGTCATAGTCGGATTATTCATCTTTATTCCAAAGTTTTTATGAATAAAAATCTTTCATCGGACCATACGACGGCGCGGGACCTGGCTCCCGTAGCCGGGCGCTGGGGCATCCTTTCCACGGAGATGGACAGGCTGCTGTTCCTTTCCATGCTGTTCAGCTGTCTGCTGACGGCGGCGCGTGTAGTGCATACGGAGCACCGCCACTTTATTTTCCTTGTCTGGAATCTTTTTCTGGCCTATATACCCTATTTCATTTCCACCCAGCTGACGCGGATGGGGGCGAGGGGGGAAGGGACCCGGACGGGTGCAAAGCGCGGCCTGGGATGGTGGATGCTGGCTCTCTTATGGTTGTTGTTCATACCCAATTCATTTTATATCATCACGGACCTCTATCACCTGGGGGACCTGTACAATGACAGGACGATGCCGCAATGGTTCGACCTGGCGATGATCCTCTCCTTTGTATGGAACGGGCTTTTGCTAGGTGTGCTGTCGGTGCGGCAGATGGAGCGGATATTCCTGCCGCGGCTGACATTGTTGAGCGAGCTGCTCTTCCTCTACCCTGTCATGTGGCTGAATGCGCTGGGTATCTACATTGGCAGATACCTGCGGTACAATAGCTGGGACATTGTGACGGACCCAACCCGGCTGTTGAGGGATATTGCGACGATGGTCGTACATCCCCTGCGGCATCAGAATACCTGGGATATGGTATTGTGCTTTTCCATCCTTATGACGCTGATCTATCTGTTGATGAAAAGGATCAGCAAGGCGCTGACCTGATAGTGTTGGCGCTCCTGTCTTAAACCGTCGAAAACGACGGATAGGGAACCTTTTGCCTGAACGGACCCTGTCACCCAAAGAAATTTAACCCCCTCATATATGGAAAATATCATCAAAAGTTTCTGGGATCGCAACAAGATCATCCTGAAAAGTTTCTTTATAGGCATGTTGATGTTGCTGCTGCTCATTCCCACGGCCTTTATACTAAGCCTGGTGTCGGAAAGACAATCCCGGCAACAGGAAGCCGTTAGCGAGATCAGCTCGAAATGGGCAGGTTCTCAAACGGTGACGGGCCCTGTCATCGGGATACCTTACAACGAGATGATGACCTCCGACAACAAGACAACGGAAGTAAAGAAATGGGCCTATTTTCTTCCGGACAAGCTGGATATGCAGGCGCGTATCGTCCCTGAGAAAAGATACCGGGGTATCTACCAGGTCATTGTCTATACGGCGACGCTGCAGGTCAAGGGTTCCTATGACAGTCTTCGTCTGACGGAGCTGGGTATTCGCCCGGAACAGATACGCTGGAACGAGGCGGCGGTATTTTTTGATATCAGCGATGTACAGGGGCTAAAAGAAGAAATGACCCTCCACCTGGCGGGGTCCAGCCTGGACCTGGTACCAGCCAAATTTTCGACGGATCAATTTAAGAACTCCCTGAGCGCGGCCCTTCCTGCTGCCATTGCCGGCACGCATGGTCCGCTGGAATTCTCGGCTACGGTGGTGCTAAAAGGCTCCGGCAATCTCCTCTTCGTCCCTGCGGGCAAGACGACGACAGTGAAGACGACCTCTTCATGGCCTGACCCAAGCTTTGCGGGCAGCTATCTCCCCGACGTGCGTACGGTGAAGGACAACGGCTTCGAGGCGGACTGGAAGGTGCTTTATCTCAATCGCAATTTCCCGCAACAATGGAAAGAAGTCGAGCATGATCTGGACAAATCCTCCTTTGGCGTGAACCTGATCGTGCCGGTGGATTCCTATCAACAGACCACCCGGAGCGTAAAATATTCGATCCTTATCATCCTGCTGACCTTTACGGCCTTCTTTCTCATCGAGTGGGTCTATCGAAGGACGATACATGCGATACAATACATTCTGGTAGGCCTTGCTCTCTGCCTGTTCTATACGCTGCTGTTATCCTTTTCGGAGTACATTGGATTTAACAACGCGTACCTGATAGCGGCATTGGCAACCATGTTCCTCATCGCCTGGTATGTACGGAGCATCCTGCGCAGTTCGAAAATGGCCGTCTTTATCGGATTGCTGCTGACCTTGCTGTACGGATTCATCTTTACGCTGATACAGCTGCAGGATTATGCCTTGCTGATGGGCAGTGTTGGACTGTTCATCACCCTGGGTATCGTCATGTATTTCTCGAGAAAGATCAAATGGACAGAAGAAAAATAGTTTGCCATGACCATAGATATCATCATTGCCTATGTAAAAAGGTATGAATTCGGACATGAAAAGGACTTCGTACCTCCCATAACGGGGATCCATCTTGCGGCTATAACGCCAAAAGAGCATACTGTAAGGGTCTTTCACCAGCAGGTGGACCCGATAGACTTCGAATCTACAGCGGACCTGATCGCCCTTTCCTTTTTCAGCGGATTTGCGCCATCGGCTTTTGACCTTGCACGGGAATTCAAACGAAGGGGCAAGAAGGTGGTAGCAGGGGGGCCGCATGTCACGTTCAATATCGACGAGTCGCTGGGTCATTTTGACGCCATTGTAACAGGAGAGGCGGAGTCTGCGTGGGTAGAGCTGTTAAGGGATATGGAACGTGGTGAACTGAAAAGGCGATATTCCGGCAGGCCGTGCGATATGAAGGATCTGCCGACACCGCGGTATGACCTGCTTTCGAATAGATTCTTTATCAAAAAAGTGATGCAGGCCACAAGGGGGTGTCCCTTCACCTGCTCCTTCTGTACGGTGCCGACGCTGAATCCCGGATTCAGGCTGCGGCCTATAGAGGATGTGATCAGGGATGCAGCATATGACAACTTCCCCTATTGGTGGCAGCGAAAGGTGGTCTGGTTCTGGGACGACAACCTTACGATCAATCGGAAATATATCACATCGCTGCTCACGAAGCTAAAGCCATTGAAAAAATGGTGGCTGACCCAGGCGAGTCTCGACATCGCCAAAGACGACAAGCTCCTGGACCTGATGCGGGATTCGGGCTGTATCGGAGTATTCCTTGGGATCGAGTCGTTCGACAAGGACAGTCTGGCGGATGCTCACAAGCGGCAGAACAAGATCGAGCATTACAAGACGGCGGTAGCAGCGATCCATAAAAGGGGGATTGCTGTAATGGCGGGCTTTATCGCGGGATTCGACCATGACACGCAGGAGAGCATCGAGGAGATGGCGGACAGGATCATGGAGATAGGGATAGATGTTCCTTTTCTCAGCGTCATGACGCCTTTCAGGGGTACGCCTGTGTATCACGAGCTGAAAAAGGCGGATCGTATGCTGGACAAGGGCTGGGAGTTCTACAATGGGTATAATGTCGCATTCCAGCCAAAAAGGATGAGCCCGGAGACACTGCTGCTGTCACACAGGAACCTATGGAAAAGATCGTTCTCCGTATGGTATTCGCTAAGACGCATATTACGGGGGCTACTGACCTTGCGATTTGGAGCGATGTGTCTGTCCCTGTTCATGAACAGCTTTTATATGCTCAAAAGGATCCGAAAGAACTACCCGGTGGATATGAACAGGCATGTGGTTGCGCATTGGAAGGAGTATGTACCGGTGGAGAAGCGGGAGGACGATCATGAACCTATGACTTTATCTGCATAATATGACTGGAATGTTATCACTGGCTGTATTAGCCCCTGTGACGGCTATCTTTATTGTGGCTGATTTCTTCTATTTTCTACTAACAGGCAGGCGACAAAGGACCTTGTCACAGCCGGTGTGGGCATTGTTTGCCCTGGCGATATCGGTTGGTATGCTGGCAATTCAAATGCAACCGGCAGCTGCTTATCGCCAATGCCTTTGAAGAATGGCTGGAGCGGACAGGCATCCGGAGAACAGGATCGCACAACAATATATGAGCCGGGCGGATAGGGAAAGTATAAATATGAATGTATGATAGTCGCTACACTAAGGTCTTTGATAATGTTATTGCCGGGAGCTTTTCTTTGGCTTGACTGGTTTTTTCACGAGGAGGAGGGTACTTCATTGGTATTTCCGGAAGGATACAGCCCTTTTTTTCTTTCGATGATGGCGGCTCATGTACTTGCTTATTTCTATGGCGCCTATCATAAGCAGAAGAGTGGACCGATGACGGTGCTGGTGGTCAATCTCCTGATGGTCGTTGGCATCGTTCAGAATGCTCTTATTGCGGTGTGGCTGGGTGTCTGGAATTTTTTCCAACTGTGCTTCGCGCTGCCTATTGCATTATTGGTCGTTGCGATAGTCAGGAACTATCGGGTTCAGGGAGAAGTCCATTAAAATATAGACCTATGTATAACCTGTTCTATATGGAGGTGTATGCGGTGGTGATGGGTTTCCCAGCCGTGATGACGTATATGGATGTCATTTATTGTCTCTGTACGGGCAAGCGGATGTTCCGTTGGGGAGCGCTCCTGCTGGAGGTCTGTATGCTGGTGCTGCCGCCGCTGCTTCTGTATTTCTATGATGCGGGCGACAGACGGGGAAATTATACGATCATTTATCCTGCCTACCGCGGCGCCGTCTATACGTTGATCCTACTCTGCCTGGCGGCTTATTTCTATGCTATGTGGAGAAAAAAACTGGCTACTCCTCTGTTGGAGATAATCATTCACTGCTTCTTACTCCTGGGAGTAGTGATGAATATCCTGATAGCGCTGAGGATGCGGACTTTCGATACCCTATTTCTTATCAATCTCCCCGCGGCCCTACTCCTTATCCTGGCGCTGGTGCGTAATCACCGGCTGCTACTGTACACCCTGGAAGACAAAGATGTCCTGGAGCCAGCCCCGAGGGGCTGGACAAAACGAACCGGAGGTTCGTTGTCCGAAGGACAATCATTAGATCTGTCCGGAAAACGGGCCATATTTTTTCGCGTGGCCCGTTTTCCGGACCTTAATAGGGTATGCTCACAGCTGTTGCGGATGACGACGGTAGAGAGAACGGCTGCCCTGATAGTGCTGTCCCTGCCGGTGTGTGCTCCATTGATCCAGCTATTCTTATCCGCGGGACGGGTACATTGAAAGGAGATCAATCATAAAACATGATAGAATACATCATAGATGGCATTGGCGTCATATGCTGGGGCTTAATGCTTATTTGTCCGGTAATTATCACTGCCCTGATCTGGAACTTCCTGGAGGGGAGCAAAATGATAAAGATAGCGGTCGTGCTGTTGTTGTCAACGGTGTGCGTCGTGCTGCTTTATTCCATCAGCCTGGCTATTATTTTCAGACATGGCATGGGACCCTGATGGTCTATCCCTCACCCGCACCCGCCCTGTGTTCCTTAACTATTTTTGCTTTATAAAAAAATTACATGTATATTAGATGACTTTTACCTTCTCCTTGGATATTTTTCTCTTTAGACTTTCTTCTTCCGTATAATTTCGGTGCGCAAGTTCGTATAGACCCCTAAGCTTCCCTCCGCAACATCCACAAGTAGTAATTCATCATTCATTTTAAACTTAAAAAGATGAGAAAGCTTTTTATTGCATGGCTTTTACTGCCATTAATGGGAGTCGGCCAGATGAAAAACGTCCTGACCGTCGAGCGGTATTTTCCCAAGATCGATAAGATCGCGGAATTTGAGAAAGCGCTGATGAACCACGCTCAGAAATATCACAAGGGAGACTGGAAATGGCGGGTACTGGAGATCCAAAGTGGTCCGGATGCGGGAGGTTACCAGATCAATGAAGGACCCAACAGCTGGGATCAGGTCGACAAAAGAGGTGATCTCGGCGAAGAGCATATGAATGACTGGAACAAGAATGTGGCTCCTTTTCTGACGGATCGGTACTCTTCTTTGTTTGCCGAATATCAGGAAGAATTGAGTACGGTGGCGCTTACTGATTTTTCCGATAAGGTGGCGGTCACGCATGTATTTCCCAAGCCCGGCTGGGGAGATAAGGTAGAAGATCAGATAAAGAAGATAAAGAAAGTCTGGGCGGCAGGGAATCAGTCCGTTGCAGTCTATTTGGCGGCCTCTTCCGGACCGATGCAGTATATGATCGCAACGAGATACAAACAGGGATTGAAGGAGAGGGAAAAGGGATTTCGTAAACCATTCAAGGAAAGATATGAAGCGGAGAACGGAGCTGGATCTTATGAATCATCTTATTTGTCTGATATTAAAGAGCAGATCGACCATGTATGGTCGGAAATGCTTTTTATAAGGGCTGATCTGGGCTCCAAGTAGCTTTTTGTTTGCTGATATCAATAACGGCCTCCCAAGGGAGGCCGTTATGTGTTGTCCGACTTGCTCTATTGTATACACGGAGTAAATTCACCGATCTTCTCCATCTCTCTGTTTATTATCGAATATTCACCGGATAGGCATTGAATTCGATCCTTGCCTGGGATTCGATATGAACAATTAAATACCCCTCGCATGGTATCAGCATATTCATCATATCCCATTTAGGAATAATGAAATTCTCATAATGCACAGAATCTCGCAACCAAAAAAAGCTCATATTATTTATTTGCAGCTGAAAAGAATCTTTTTGATTGGAAAACTTAATATCAAAAGTGTTGATTGCTACCGAGGTTCCGTCTTTGAGAGAATCATTCGCGTATATTTTCTTTGAAACATCCGTAGCCATTCGGGCCACCGCTGTAGGAACAATAGTCATTCTGTCTATTGCCGCATTAGTGCCGGTTTCAAGATTTTTCTTCATGGTCTTGCAAGCCAGGAAGCAGGTGGCTAAGACCAGGAGTGCTATAATTTTACTTTTGTAATTCATCGTTTACGGATCTATACATGTTTGAAAAAGGGCTACACGTGAAGTTGCTAACCCCCCGCCGATGGTGTAAAGATTAGTTTATTTTTCGGGTGTCACAAACTTACCTTTTCAACAGGTTGTCCAGTGCGTAGGTATTATACTGGACGAACTGCAGCAGCACCGCGAAAAAAGCAGCATGCACGAGCTGTGAAGTGATGGCATCCCAGTTCTCGATCACGGTGGTCCCAAAGATGAGGGCGGCCGTGATGAGCCCGCCTGCGATGAGGGAGGCCTTTGTAAAGAGACCGGTGAGGAGGAACAGTCCGACGGCAAATTCCAATAAGGGTAATGCATAGCTAAAGGGTCTTACGAGGGACAGGGGCAGCATGGACTTTTCAAAGCTGCCCACCATCCAGCTGCTGAATCCGGACAGTTTGGGCAGACGTACGAGACCATGACCGAACATGCTGGCTCCAATGGCGAGCCTGAGTAATAAAAAAGTGATTGGGTTCATGATAAATAATTTATTCTATGCAAAGGTGCGAACCAGTTGGATGACTCGCTTGTATAATCACTGGATGGATTTGTATATTTGAAGGAATGGAAATAAAGAACCTATATCAGCCTTACGAGATCGAGTATTTGCAGGTGAAGAACTATTCGGTGAAGGAGCATAAGCATACTTTTTTCGAGATGGTGTTCATACTGGAGGGTACGGGTGTACAAAGTATCAATAAGCATTCCCTGCCGTACAAGGCGGACAAGCTTTTTTTGATATTCCCGCAGGATACGCATGGGTTCGAAGTGCATAAAGAAACGAAGTTCTTTTTTATCAGATTTAACGACAGCTATCTAAGAACACAGAACAAGGAGTGGATACAGAAGCTGGAATATATCTTTCTCAACCACAACCATCTCCCGGGATGTATCGTTCACAACCGAACGGACAAGCCTTTGATCAGGAGCCTGGTGGAGGCGTTGATACGGGAGCATGTCAATCAGCAGCCGGATAAGCATGATGTTGTGCAGCAGATCATCAACACGATCATTGCCGTCACCGCCAGGAATATCAGCCTGGTGACGCCGGCGCTGCAAAAAGGGACTTCATCCCCTTCGGCGGACCTGTTGAGCTATATCCATCAGCATATCTATCTGCCGGAGCAATTAAAGGTGGAGAAGATCGCCGCCCACTTTAATATTTCACCCACCTATGTCGGCGAGTACTTCAAGAGCCGGACGGGAGAGAGTCTTCAACAATATATCACCAATTACAAGCTGCGGCTGATCGAGACGCGGCTGCGCTATACGGATATGCAGATGAACGAGATCGTCCATGAGTTCGGATTTACGGACGCGAGTCATCTCAACCGGCTGTTCCGAAAATACAAGGGGGTGAGTCCTTCCGCCTACCGGCGAAATGGCCTACTCAAATAATGGCAGCTGCAGGGGATTGTTCGCATGTCCCTTACCGGGGGCTGGGCGGCGACGGGCCTTTGCGGGGGAAGAGGCTGGCGTGGACGGGGCCTTGGCGTGGGCTGGTCCGGATTGGGTGTCTGCGGATAGTTTGCCGGGGACGGAGGCGATATCGGGAACGGGGGCAACCTGTTGTTTTGCAACATCGACCCAAGGCAGGGGCTCGTCGCCGGATGCTCCCTGTATGGTATATACGGCCGTCTCTTCATAACGTGACGCCAGCACGATCCGGGTACCACCGGACTGGCCGTTAAAAAGATCCTGTACCAGGTCGGGGTCATTATTGTTCTGCGAAAGATGGGCGAGGAACAAATGGCTCATAAAAGGAGGGCGGTGGGCCAGAAAAAGCTCCAGGGCCTGTCGGTTTGACAGATGGCCCTGTCCACCGCTGATACGTCGCTTCAGATGATAGGGATAACTTCCCTTATGTAACATGTCTTCATCGTAATTGGCTTCCAGGAAGGCGGCATGACATTTCCGGAAATGCAGGACAAGGTGCTCGCAAGGAGCGCCGATGTCGGTGAACACCCCGATGATGGTGGGTCCGTCGGAGATGATAAAGCTATGGGGGTCGGCGGCATCATGAAATTTCGGGAATGCGGTAATGGACAGCCCCCCTATGGGGATGGGCGTATAGGCCTGGAAGGAGGAGACGAGATGATCTTCGATGGGGAAGCTGCTTTGCTGCCGGGTGCCGGCGGTGATATAGACGGGCAGCTGGTACTTTTTTGCAATGATGGGAATGCCTTTGATATGGTCGTCATGCTCGTGCGAGACAAATATGGCCCGGACCTTTTCAAAGGACAGGCCGAGGCGGCGCATGCGTTTTTCCGTCTCGCGGCAGGAGAGGCCGGCATCGACAAGGATTGCTTCCTGATCGTTGCCGATGTAATAGCAATTCCCATTGCTACCGGAATTCAGTGAGGTGATGTAAACTGGCATTCGAACTACGAAGGTAACTTGAAATGACCAACGGGAGGGACGAAAATATGCCCGAAAACGGGCCTTCGGGGAAATATAGCCGTTGCCCGGAAAGGGACCTTCGTCGGAGCTCCGCGCACTTGCTCCTCCTTGGTCGTGACCTTGCGGTCATATCTGGTCTTTCGGACAACGAGCCTCCGGCTCGTTCTAGCAGACGGAGCCGATTATTTTTTGATGAGGGGGGACGGGCGAACCAGTCCGGCATTTTTTTTGCTGGATCAAATAACCCTCCACAGCGAAACTCCCTGCGCGCTGATATTAAACTCCATCAATTATGAGATCCAAATGTCTGCTCTTAGCCGGGAGCGTGTGCCTGCTGGTCCTGATATGGACGGCTTGCAAAAAAAATGACCATCCAACCGTTGTCTTGGTAAAACCACCCACTTCTGTTCCCAATGCTGCCGACGCCAAAGAGCAGGCGGACATGCAGATGATGATCTATCAGGGGCTCAATGGCGTGATCACGGAGGGGAATCTAGTGCCTGTGTCGCAGGCCCTGAAAGGGCTCGCAGAAGACAGTCTTTTGTCACTGGGCGCCACTCTCCTGGGCATACCTCCCAGCCTTACCTGTGGTGCGACGATGACAGCATCTGGCCCAACCGAACCTGTCTTCACTTATTATAATTACAATGGGAACACCTGTCATGGATTCTCCGTTGAAGGGAGGGTTGGCGTTCTCGTGGATACTTCCCGGCTGCAGTTAACCTTATCTATCGACGACCTTGTGCTCACACGGCTAAGCGATGGACGGAAATTTGGATTACACACCGCGGCCGGCACGGGGTATCTTACTGTAAGCAACTTATCATTGTCGCATTATCCTTTGGACCTTGGTCCAGGGTCTCAGCCTTTTCAGCAAAATATTACTGGAACAGCGTATGCGGACGACCTGTCCAATGATGTTAGCTATACCATGAACCTAAGTATGATAAAACAATACAGCTATTCTCCCAACGGGCTGGTGATGAAGAGCTGGGGCTGGAAAGGGGACGACTCTATAGGCAGGAACGTGGCCCTGGATGGGGTGTGGAGTGACAGCCATCACAATACGGGACCTTTCGACTTTCGAATAATGGATACGCTGGTCGCCAAACAAAGCTGCGGATGGCGGATGACGTCGGGGATATTGAAAGAGCATAGCGCTACAGAGGACCAGTCGGGTTCGGATATTTATACGACCTTCACCTTTGGGCTGGATAAAGACGGTCTGTCCACCGGCTGTATGGGCGTGGGGGACTATTATTTCCGGGCATTCTGGCAGGGGCGATACGGCGCCCCGGATACCACCTCTGTGATGATAGCCTATTAAGCGGCTTTGGCGGAACGAACAACCGGTGTTGCAAAAACGAACGTTCCGACGCAATGTTGAAAGGGCAAACAGTTAGCTATCAATTGTATACAAATCCGGCACGTACTTGGCTGCATCACTATATGCTAAAGAATATCCTCAAAACCGCGTGGCGCAATCTTTTCAAGACGCCCATCCATTCCTTTATCAATATCACGGGTCTCTCCATCGGTGTAGCGGTAGCGCTGCTGACGGGGCTTTGGATCGTGGATGAATGCTCCTACGACAAATACAATGAACATTATGACAAGGTGGCGCGGGTGATGCAGACAAGTACGCTCAATGGTGATGTCAGCACGAATTATAGTATGCCTATTGCGGCGGCTGCGGCCCTGCGGAATAATTATGGGGGCTATTTCCGTCGGGTGGCATTGTCACAATGGACGCGGGATCATATCTTGTCCGTGGGGGATAAGAAATTTACGGAGAAGGGAAAGTTCATGGAAGAAGAGGGACCGGAGATATTATCCCTCCCCATGCTGGAAGGTACAAGGGCGGGATTGAAGGACCCTGCCTCGATATTGATATCCTCCAGTGCGGCCAGGGCGTTATTTGGTAATGATCCGGCGTTGAACAAGACAATTCGTATTGATAATAAGGCAAGCGTGCGAGTGACGGGTGTATACGAGGACCTGCCGGCCAATAGTCTTTTCAATCATCTTGCGTTTGTCTCTTCGTGGGAACTGTATCGACACATGGACGCGGGGATAGCGGACGTGGAAACGGACTGGGGATGGGATGCGGTGGAGATGTATGTCCAGCTGGCGGACCATGCGGAACTGGGCCAGGCGAATGCCGCGATCAAAGATATGAAGATGGATCGGGTAAAAAATATACCGGTACTGGCGGCCTATAAGCCGGTGGTCTTCCTGCAGCCCATGCGTCAGTGGCATTTGTTTTCGGAATTTAAAAATGGAGTAAATACGGGCGGCCGGATACAATTTGTCTGGCTGTTTGGCATCATAGGGCTGTTCGTATTGTTACTGGCCTGTGTCAATTTTATGAACCTGAGCACAGCGCGGTCGGAGAAGCGGGCGAAGGAGGTGGGTATCCGCAAGGCGGTGGGCTCTTCACGGGCACAGCTGATCGGGCAGTTCTTTGGGGAGTCGCTGCTGGCGGCGGGTTTTGCGTTTGTGCTGGCCCTGGCGCTGGTGCAGATGGTGCTGCCGCTGTTCAATAATATTACGGGCAAGCAGATCGTGCTGCCCTGGAAAGAGGTTTGGTTCTGGGCGGCGAGCCTGGGCTTTACGGTCCTGACCGGGCTGGTCGCGGGTTGTTATCCGGCGTTGTATCTTTCTTCCTTCCGGCCGGTGAAAGTGCTAAAAGGCGTATTCCGGGCGGGACCCTGGGCGGCCGTTCCACGAAAGGCGCTGGTAGTGCTGCAATTCAGCGTTTCGGTGGCGTTGATCATCTGTACGATGATCGTCTACCGGCAGGTGCAGTTTGTTAGGGACAGGCCGGTGGGATATAACAGGGAGGGATTGATATCTCTGCAAATGAATACGGCGGACTGGTTTGGTAAGCAGGAGGCATTGCGGAATGGCCTGTTGAATACGGGGGTGGTAGAGGAGATGACGGAGTCGTCCAGCCCCGCCACCGGGGTGTGGAAGGGTATTGGCGGGTTCGAATGGCCGGGGAAGGATCCGAATGTGCAGGTGGAGTTTGGAGGCATCTCGGTGACGCATGGTTATGGTAAGACCCTGGGATGGCATTTCAGCGAGGGGCGAGATTTTTCACGGGAGTACCCTATGGACAGCACGGGGCTGGTGTTCAACCAGGCGGCGATAAAATTCATGGGGTTGAAGAATCCGGTAGGACAGACTATCACCTGGGATCACCATGACTACCGGATATTGGGTGTCATCGACAATATGGTGATGGGTTCGCCGTATGAGCCGGTGACGCCTGTAGTATATTATCTCGGTGCGGAGGCGGAAGCCAATTTTACACTGATACGCATGAAGCCGGGATTGCCGGTGCGGGAGTCGTTGAGTAAGATACAAGCGGCATTACAGCAATATGTGCCATCGGCGCCTTTCGACTATAAGTTCGTGGATGAGGAGTATGATCATAAATTTTCGGATGAGGTGCGGATGGGGAGGCTGTCGCTGGTCTTTACGGTGCTGGCTATTTTTATCAGCTGCATGGGACTGTTTGGTATGGCGTCCTTTATGGCGGAACAGCGTGTCAAGGAGATAGGCATACGAAAAATATTAGGCGCCTCCATCTTTAATCTGTGGAAGCTTCTGTCGGCGGATTTTATCCTGCTGGTGGCGGTGGCTATCCTCATCGCGGGACCGGTGGCCTGGTACTGTATGCACCATTGGCTGCAGCAGTATGCATATCATGCAGACATCTCCTGGTGGATATTTGCGGCGGCGGCATTGGGTGCGCTCGTGATCACGCTGATGACCGTGAGCTATCAGACGCTGCGGGCGGCACTGGCTAACCCGGTGGATAATCTGAGGACGGAGTAAACCATCCCGGGCGGAGAACTTTCCGCTGACCGGGAACCTTTGGACGGGACAGACCATTGACGGACCGGGAACCGTTGGGCGGACCGGGAACCTTCGGCGGACTGCCTTAGAAATCCACGCCCATCGAGACGTTCAGCACGGGCTTGCCGCCAAAGAAAGTATTCATCTGCCAGCCGGCGTCAAACCGCAGGAAATATCCCAGCAGCGTACTTCTTGCTCCAAAACCATAACCTCCTGCAAAGGGGCCGATACCACCTGCTCTCAGCTTTACATTCAACGTGCCGGGGCCGAGATTGGGGTCATCGCTGGGGATGGTCAGCGTAGGACGTGAAATGTTCTTTGGACTTCCATTCCATGCAGAGCCGATGTCGAAGAACTGTACGACCTGGAAATTCCGTAAGAAAGCATTATTGATGGGCTTGTTGAAGAGCGTTGCAAAGAGCGGCATGCGGAACTCACTGTTGATGACAACGGCATTGTTACCATTAGCCACATTCTGTTTGAAGCCGCGCAGGTTGACGGCCAGGGACTGGAAGGCATAGGGCTGGTTGGGGTCTGGCAGCGGCTGCTGGTTGGCCTTGGGGAAAAGCCATCCATCCGTACCGCCGAGATAGTAGATCACTTTCTGATTGCCAAAGGAGAAATCACCGGCGGCGCGTACGGCCCAGATGAAATTCCGATAGATTGGCAGATAATGCCGCAGATCAAACCCGGCATTGTACATATTCTTACCTTCGGCGGTGCCCTGAGTCGTATTCATCTGCATATTCCAATCCATATAGATCTTGGCGCGGATGCCATTGTAAATGTTGGTGGCCTTCATAATGGCATTATCATATACATATTCCAGGCGCAGCAATCCATAATTCTGCTTGTTCTGCGGAGGCAATTTCAGCAGCACAGAGTCGGTGATATTGGGCTGGCCGGTGATGGTGCCGAAGGGGCGTACTACCACCTTGTCGGTACGGAATCCCACGGAGAGGCGCAGGCTTTGTACCCTGTCAAACGGATATTTGATGATGGCCTGCCAGAGATTGGTATAGGCTTTTGCATCAAAGGGAATACCGATGCCTCCTGCGGCAATGGCAAGGGAGTCATCGAGATAAGAGCCTACCTGAGTCTCACGATAATATAACAGCGAGAAGTCGAACAGTTTTTTCAGATAATCGGCGCGGGCGAACCATTCTCCGCTGCCATCAAAGAAGGAGGAGCTGCCGGGGATAAAGGTTTTTCCGCCTTGGGCAGCAAAGGGTGCGGGGCTGGAGCCGCTGCCAAAGAAGGGCAGACGGATGGCGCCTGTGAAACGGATGTCCTCAAAAAGATCGAATATAGAAGCCTTCAGCATGCCGCTGAACTGGTCGACGCCGCTGAGGTTGATGGGCAGTGATCCGGTAAAGGGCTGATAACGGGTGACGAGCACGTCGTTGTTAAATCCGGCGGAGAAATTGTCGACGGAGAACTTCAGCTTGTATTTGAAGAGCTTGGCCTTCCGCAGAAGAGGTTCTTCTTTTGAATCGTTGCGGGCAGCAAAAGGGTTCTCACCGGTGGTGATGGGTTGCTGCTGCGTGACGGGGCGACGATTCTGGCTGGTGTCGCGTTTGTCCTTATCGAACTCGCTCTCGAAAAAGTCGTTGGCATGACGGGACGTGTCGGTGCGGGATTTGACCTTGGGGGTGAGGATGCCGGCGCCCTGCACTTGTGCTTCGGTGACTGTCTTCTTCCGATAGTCTGTCATCCGGGCCACGAGGTTACGTTTTTTTAGGGCGGCCTCGTCCACTTTCAACTTATAAAGAAATTTCAGGTCGCCTTCTTGTCGGACTTCTGTAACCTGGCCGATCTCTCCGGCGCTCTTAGTTTCTGTGAGGCCGCTCTGGTAGTTAGTAATGGGGAAAATATAGGAAGAGTCATTCGTAATAGCGAATGAATAGACAGTGTCGGGCTGTTCCTTATGATTGGCTTTCAGGGTAGAGTCGAGGTCGGCGGGGTCGGGATTGTGGAGGAGCTCATCGCCAATCTTGTAGACGGTGTCCATACCAGCCCTTTTGGTGGTGAAAAAGCCTGCATAGCGATTGTTAATCCCGTTCTCATCGCTGATAAAAGTAAAGTGGTTGTTGTTGTACTGGGTTGGATAGCGGGCATGACCATATTTCAGGTATGTCAGCTGAGAAATTTGTTTGCCTTCCATATCGTTCCAGTTGTCCACGAGGAAGATATTATAATGATAGTTGGAAGGCAGGGTTGTGTCGCCACCCCGGACACGGCCATTTGGCCTATTCGAGGAGTAGATGATCCCCGTCTTGTTTGGGAAGGCTACAAAGGAGGGGTCAAGGTCGTCGTATACGTCGTTGGTGATCTGCCGATAGGTCTGCTCGTTGAGGTCGTACACAAAAATATCGGATTGGCCATTTTTGGTGGCGCTCATGAGCAGGGTATGGTCGTTGAGCATGTACTTGAAGTCCTGCACCTGGTCGAAGTCGGGGAGGTCCTGGATGCTGGTCTTGTATTTTCTTACGATGTCGTATACGAACAGTCTGACCTTGCCCCTGTCCCAATAGATACAGGCAAGACGGGTGCCTTTATTATCCCAGGCGATGAGGGGGTAGTGGGGGTCGAGCTGCTCGGCATCGGAACGAACGCCATTCTTCAGCAGGGTCTTGGTATAGATGAAATTGTCATGTATGACGACGGAATATTTCCCGTGTTTGAATTCCACGACGGCATAGGTGTTGCTGCGAGGGGTGGGCTGAGGGGAGAAATGGAAGAAATCCTTGTGGTCGTTGATATTCTCCACGACGGAAACGGTGCCTTTAGGGAAGTTGCGGCGGCCACGAATGTCTTTTTCGTACAGCTCTTCCTCATAGGCCATAAAATCCTTCAGCACCTCTTTGAACTTCTTTTTGCATATGCGCTGGGAAGCGTTGTTGAGATTGCGATAGACCCTGGCGAGGTAAAGGAAGTAGGTGACATTCTCCTTTTTGTATTTGTTGGCCATATAATACCAGAAGGCGTGTCCGGCCAGAAGGGGCTTTTCGAAGGCAAACTGATAGAAATTCTTATATCTTCCGGAAAGGATGGCTGATTTCAGCTGGTCGTCGAGGGTGGTGCTCCAGGTCTCTCCGGCATATTCGATGTACCCGTCGGTGAGCCATTGGGGCAGGTCGAGCAGGGCCTGATTGGTGGCAAACTCCCCGAGATCGTCCCCGAAAAGGATATTTTCGAGCAGGATGCGGGCGATGCCCTGGCGGATCTGGATACGGAGGTGGTTATGGTCGCCGTTGAAGTATACGACCATCTTGTTATTTACCAGCTTGGTAATGCCGCCGGTGGTCTGCCAGTCGAGGCTAAGCCCGATGTTGGATTGGAGGTAGTCGTTGTAGGAGTTGTAGATGACGATGTTGGCGCGGCGCTGGAGGCCGTATTCAACAAACTGTTCGATGCCGGGCAGCTCTTTTTCAGCCAGCTGGAGGACATACTGGGCGAGCTCCTGTCCCCCCTCGTTGAAATAGGTATTAAAGTTCTGGGTCTGGTAATATTGCCACTTGAAATTCTTGAACTGAAGACGGTTCTTACCAAACTCTACGGTATTTACCTGGGCAGAAGCTCCTTCTGTAAAAAAGAAAATCCCCAGTATAACGAAAAAAAAATAGTGCGACTTCAACTTAATCTGAGGATCTTTAGGATCTTTCATACCCATTCTTTAGAGTTTTAAAGTTATAACAATCCCAAATACCGGTGAAATTGATTTTACCGGCGCCGGTAGAGGGAAGGTCCTTTTCCCAAAGCGTAATTTTGCAGGAACGCCTTGGGGGGTGTACTAAAATGGACCACAGGTCTATTGCCCGAATGGCCGTCATTAGCGTTGTTGAGCCCAAGGCGTAAATTTATAATAACGCCTCTGGGCGAAACTCTCAAAAACGATAGTTTATGCTGACAGTAAAAACCTTTGTTTTCAGCCCCGTGCAAGAAAACACATACGTGCTATCAGATCAAAAGGATGCCTGTTGTATCATCGATCCGGGCTGTTATTTCGGCGGTGAGCGGAGGGAATTGGAGGAATATGTTGAGCAGCAGGGGTTAACGCCTAAAGTTTTATTAAATACCCATTGTCACCTGGATCATGTCTTTGGGAACAAATTTGTCCATGATACCTGGGACTTGCCCTTACACCTCCACGAAAAGGAGAAGCCGGTGCTGGAGATGGCGCCTGTGATGGGGCGTGACTGGGGCATGCCTTTCGAGAACTATCGGGGACCGCTGGTGCTGCTGGAGCCGGGCGAGCGGGTGTTGTGGGGGGAGGATGAGCTGGAGATACTGTTCCTGCCGGGCCATTCGCCGGGGAGTGTAGGGTTTTACTGTGCGGCGCAGGGGTTTTTGATCGCGGGGGATACGCTTTTCCGTGACAGTATCGGGCGGACGGACCTGCCGGGCGGGGATCATATGACGTTATTGAACAGTATACGGGAGGTGCTTTGGGCGTTGCCGGATGATACGGTGGTGTATCCTGGGCATGGGGAGGAGACGACGATCGGGTGGGAGAAGAAGTATAATCCATTTATCAGGGCCTGACGGCCCGACCCGGCCGTGTAACCGAGGGTAGGACAAGGGACGAAGTCCGACCGAAGGTTACGGACGAGGAGGAGCGTGTCGAAGCAGCTCCGACGAAGTACTGGCGGGGCACGCCCAAGGTTACAAAAACTTCCCGATCACGGGTAGCCGACGGAACTCTTTCCTTTCTACCCGGAGGATGAAGAGCGCATATCCCCCTGTCAGCAGGGTAGCCAGGATAAAACTGAAGACCCGGTGAGGCCAGATGCGGGTGAGGCCATGGTGCACAAAATACAGCAGGGCGACGATGACCATGTACGCTACGAGCTTTTTCCAGGCATAGGGCACGCGGTAGGCTTTTTGCCCCCATATATAAGATATCACCATCATGCTGCCGTAACAAAGAAAGGTAGCCCAGGCTGAGGCCCAGTAGCTGAAGCGGGGAATAAAAACGTAATTGATGACCAGGGTGATGCCGGCACCGATGAGGGTGATATAAGCGCCGGCGCGGGTATTCCGGGAGAGCTTATACCAGATGGACAGATTATAATAGATCCCAAGGAACATGTTGGCAAAAAGGAGGATGGGCACTACGCCAAGGCCATCCCACATGCTTTTGTCCCGGATGAATTGTTTCCATATATCGAGATAGAGGGCCACGACGAGGAACATGACACAGATGGTGATCACAAAGAACTTCATCACGCGGGCATAGGTGCGGGGGGCGTCGCC
>Ga0105237_10001877_pt1 | contig 26810 bp, 21 predicted proteins | sample KBSC24metaG_FD_81520 | JGI IMG/M metagenome (GOLD analysis project Ga0105237, IMG submission 81520) | Corn rhizosphere microbial communities from Kellogg Biological Station, Michigan, USA - KBS C2-4 metaG | ecosystem: Host-associated > Plants > Roots > Rhizosphere > Soil | place: Michigan, USA...
CCGGCTTACTGCTTCGCATCGGCGCCGCCCTGCTGCTGCTTCGGCTGCGCGATCTTCACCGGGTCGCCATTCTCGATCGAGTCCGGCGGGCTGTCGATCAACCGGTCGGTCCTCGACAGGCCGGACGTCACCTCCAGCGTGTCGCCCATGTCGCGGCCGATCTTGATCTGGTGGATCACCGCCTTGTTATCCGGGCCGACCGTCGCGACCAGGGTGCCGTCGCTGCGGTAGAGGATGGCGCTGGCCGGCACCACGACCGAGCCGGACGTGCCGACGATCGGGAACTTCACCTGCGAATAGGCGCCGGGCTTGAGCGCCCCGTCGCCATTCGCCGCCTGCAGCTCGACCAGCACCGTGCCGGACTGCTGGTCGACCGCATCGGCCGTCCGCGTCATGACGGCATCGAAGGTGCGGCCGGGATATTCCGGCAGGGTCAGCTGCGCGTGGAGGCCGGGCTTGAGCTCGGCGGAATAGACCTGCGGCACGCGCACGTAGATCCGCATCTTGCTGACGTCGGACACGGTGAACAGCGGCTGGGCCGTGCCGGTGCCCGCCCCGGCGGAGACGAGCTGGCCGATCTGGGTCGAACGGCTGGTGACCACGCCCGGGAACGGCGCGATGATCCGGGAGAAGCCCTGCAGCGCGACCAGCCGGCTGACGTTCGCGGCGGCGGCGTTGGTCACCGCCCGCTTGGCGGCGAAGTCGCCGGACTTCTCGTCCGCCTCCTGCTTGGAGACGGCATCCTTCTGGAGCAGGGTCGCCCAGCGCGTCGAGGTGGTGCTGGCCAGCGCCTCGTTGGCCTTGGCCGTCTGCAGGTCGGCGCGCGCCGCGGCGAGTTGCTGGTCCACGTCCGGCGTGTCGATCACCGCCATCACCTCGCCGGCCTTCACCGGCGAGCCGATGTCGACGAACCACTTGCTCACATAGCCGTTGGTCCGCGCATAGAGCGGCGCCGAATTATAGGCCTGGACATTGCCCGGCAGCGCCAGCGAGTTGCCCGCGTCCATCGGCTTGGGCGCGATCACCGAGACAGTCGCGGCGGCCTGGTCCTGCGTCCAGTTCTTGAGCTCGCCGTCCGAGCGGTGGCGCGAGAAGATGCCCCAGGCGACCACCAGCACCGCGACGATCACGGCGACGATGCCGACCTTCTTCAGCGTGCTGTTGTCCATCGACGGCGCCTCCCCGTCATGGGTGGTGACGTCATGCATGGGCTTCCTCCAGGCGGTCGGCAACATCGTGATTCACCCGGCCCTTGCGATGGGCGACGCTGAACACGACAGGCACGAACATAAGCGTTGCGAATGTGGCGACCAGCAGACCACCGATCACGGCGCGCCCGAGCGGGGCGTTCTGCTCGCCGCCCTCGCCCAGGCCCAGCGCCATGGGCAGCATGCCGATGATCATGGCGAGCGCGGTCATCATGACGGGGCGGAAGCGGGTCAGCCCGGCCTCCATCGCCGCCTTGGTGGCGTCGCCCAGTTCCTCCAGCTTCTCGCGGGCGAAGCTGACCACCAGGATCGAGTTGGCGGTCGCCACGCCCATGCACATGATCGCGCCGATGAGGGCGGGCACCGAGAGCTGGGTGCCGGTGATGAACAGCATCCAGATGATGCCGGCGATGGCGCCCGGCAGCGCGGTGATGATCACGAACGGATCGAGCCAGCTCTGGAAGTTCACCACGATCAGCAGGTAGATCAGGATGATCGCGCCGAGCAGGCCGAAGAACAGGCCGTTGAAGGCGGTGTTCATCGTCGCATACTGGCCGCGCAGCGTGACCGTCACGCCCTTGGGCGCCTTCAGATCCTTGAGCACCCGGTTGATGTCGCCGGAGACGGCGCCGAGATCGCGGCCGGCGGGCGTCGCATAGATGTCGATCGCCGGCTGGATGTTGTAATGGGTGATGACGGTGCTGCTGGTGCCGCGCTGGATGTTCGCGACGCCGCCCAGGATCTGCGGGGCCGAACCGGCCGCGCCCGTCACCGGGATGTTGGTCAGCTCGTTGAGCGAGCGGATGCGATATTCGGGCGCCTGCGCGACCACGCTGTACTGCACGCCGTTTTCCGGGTTCACGAAATAGACGGGCGCGGTCTGCGAGGTGCCGGCGAGCGCGTTGGCGACCGAGGTCGTCACGTCCTTCTCGGTCAGGCCATATTGGCCGATGCGCGACCGGTCGGCCACCACCTTCAGCGTCGGATAGGTGGCGGATTGCTGGATGCGCCCGTCCGCCGCGCCCGGAATGGTCTTCAGCCGCTTCAGCACCTGCTGGGCATAGGCCATGTTGGCGTCGGCATTCTTGCCGGTGATCTGGATGTCGATCGGGGCCGGCGCGCCGAAGTTCAGGATCTGGCTGGTGATGTCGGCGGGCAGGAAGGCGAAGGTCGAGCCCGGAAAGGCGCGCGGCAGCTGCTCGCGCATCGCCCGGATATAGTCGTCGGTCGGGCGGTGGTCCTTGCTCAGCGTGATCAGGATGTCGCCATCCTGCGGGCCGATGGTGCCGGAATTGTTGTAGGTCGTGTTGATGCCCGAAACCGGCAGGCCGATATTGTCGACCACCGTCACCAATTGGTCCGGCGGGATGATCTGCTTGATCTTGCCGGTGATCCGGGTGAACTCGGCCGACGTGTCCTCGATGCGCGAGCCGACCGGCGCGCGGACGTGAAGCGTGATCTGCCCGGCGTCGACGCTCGGGAAGAAGTTGCGCCCGAGGAACGGCACCAGCAGGAAGGACAAAGCGACGATCACCAGGAAGCCGATGGCGAACGGCTTGCGCGCGCCCAGGGCCTTGCCCAGCAACCCGCCATAGCCGGCGCGGAGACGCTCGAACCGGGCCTCGAAGCCGCGCTGGAAATTGACCAGCGGGTTGCTGCTGCGGGGCTTCACATGCCCTTCCTCGTGCAGATCGTGCTTCTTCAGCAGGTACATCGCCATCGTCGGCACGAGCGTGCGCGACAGGAGGAACGACCCGACCATCGCGAACATCACCGCGAGGGCGAGCGGCACGAACAGGAAGCCCGCCACGCCCGGCAGGAAGAACATCGGCACGAACACGATGCAGATGCAGAGCAGGGCGACGAAGGCCGGCGTCACGATCTGGGCCGCGCCGTCGAGGATCGCCTGGACGACGCCCTTCCCCTGCTCGAGATGGTAGGTGATGCTCTCGATCGTCACCGTCGCGTCGTCCACCAGGATGCCGACGGCGAGGCTGAGCCCGCCCAGCGTCATGATGTTGAGCGTGTTGCCGGTGACCCCGAGGAAGATGATCGCGAACAGGATGGCCAGCGGGATCGAGATGGCGATGATCACGGTCGAGCGCCACGAGCCCAGGAACAGCAGGATCATCACCGAGGTGAGCGCGGCGGCGATCGCGCCTTCCTTGATCACGCCCGAGATGGCGGCGCGCACGAACAGCGACTGGTCGCCGATCGGCGTCACCTTGAGCTGCGGGGGCAGCGTGGAGGTGATGCCGGGGATCTTGTCCTTCACGCCCTGCACGATGGACAGCGTCGAGGTCGCGCCATTCTTGAGCACGGTCAGCAGCACCGAGCGCGTGCCGTCGACGTGCACCACATTCTGCTGGGGCGAGAAGCCGTCGCGGACATGCGCCACGTCGCGCATGTAGATGGTCGCGCCGCCGACCGTCTTCACCGGCAGGTCGTTGAAGGCGTCGATCGATTCCGGCGAGTTGTTCAGCGCGATATTGTACTGGAACTCGCCGATCTTGGCGAAGCCGACCGGATTGATCTGCTGCTGCGCGGCGATCGCGTTGCCGACGTCCTGCGCGGACAGGCCCTTGGACTGGAGCGCCTGCGGATCGAGATCGATCTGCACCTGGCGCTGCTTGCCGCCCGACGGATAGGGCATGGCGGCGCCGGGGATCGTCACCAGCGGCGGCCGGATCTGGTTCTGGCCGAGGTCGAACAGCGTCTTTTCCGACAGGCCCTGCCCCGAAATGGCGAGTTGCAGGATCGGCACGGTGGAGGCGTTGTAGTTCAGGATCAGCGGCGGCGTGATGCCGGGCGGCATCTGCTTGAGCACCGTCTGGGAGATCGAGGTGACCTGCGCCGTGGCCGTCTGGATGTTGGCGCCCGGCTGGAAGAATATCTTCACCACGCCGATGCCGTTCATCGAGTTGCTCTCGATATGCTCGATGTCGTTGACCGTGGTGGTCAGCACACGCTCGAACGGCGTGACGATGCGGCCGGACATGTCGTCGGGCGACAGGCCGGTATATTGCCATGCCGTCGCGATCACCGGCACGCCGATGTTCGGGAAGATGTCGACTGGCGTGCGGGCCGCCTGCAACACGCCGACGATCGCGATGAGGATCGCCATCACGATGAAGGTCAGCGGTCTGGCAAGGGCAATCCGGACGATCCCGTTCATCGTACTCTGCTACTCCGGGAGGCGGCCGGACGGCCACCGAAAGACAGGCGCCGAACCCCGTGCCCACTCCGCCGAGGGGGGGATAGCGGGGGCACGAGGTCCGGACGCCACCGCCATTGCTCCCGCTGTCATGACTAGTCCAGTATGGATTTGCAACGGATCAGGTCGTATAAGCTATCGATCATGGAACTGCGCCATCTCCGCTATTTCGTGAAAGTTGCCGCCGAGCTGCATTTCGGGCGTGCCGCCGAGGCGCTGGGCATCTCCCAGCCCCCCCTCAGCCAGCAGATACGATTGCTCGAACAGGAATTGGGCGTGCAACTTTTCGAACGCTCCAGCCGCAAGGTGCGGCTGACGACGGCGGGGCGGCTGTTCCTGGAGGAAGCGCGGACCATCCTCGACCAGGCGGATCATGCCGTCCGGATCACCCGGCGCGCGGCGGCCGGCGAGATCGGGGAACTGACCATCGGCCTTTCGGCCTCGACCCTGTACGTCCCCATGGTGGCCGATGCGATCAGCTCGTTCCACGCGCGCTTTCCGGACGTCCATCTCGTCTTCAAGGAACTCTCGATCGACGCCCAGCGGGAGGCCGTCGACGGCGGCGCGCTGGACATCGGCTTCGTCCGGTCCCGCACCAAGCCGCTGCTCCCGGATGGCGTGGCCGGGAAATGCATCGCGACCGATCGCATGTATGCCGCCATGCGCAAGGGCCATCGCCTCTCGTCCAGCCGCGGACCGCTCCATGTCGGCGATCTCGCCGACGAGCCGATGGTCCACTATCCCTATGACCGGGAGGGCTTCCTCGAGGATCTGCACCATCTCTTCGGGAGCGTCGGCCTGCGCCCCAAGCTGGTGCAGGAGACGCACGAGATGTCGACCCTGCTCGGGCTCGTCTCGGCGGGCTTCGGCATCTCGGTCCTGCCGGGCTCGCTGCGCCGGCTGGAGGTCGACACCCTCCATTATCGCGAACTGACCGGCGAGGCGGCGCTGAGCTCGATGTGGCTGCTCTACCATGCCGCGCGGGCGAGCCCGGCGACGCAGGCTTTCATCGGCCTGCTGACCCCGGCCCGGACGACCGTGGCAGACCGCGCTGCCTAGCCGCCGGCCGGCGCCTTCCTGCGGATCAGATAGCGGTAGACGCCGATCAGGTTGATCGCGAGCAGCACGATATTCTGCGTGCCGATGCCCTTCGCCTCGCGGTTCAGGAACCCCCAGGCGATCAGCGCCACCGACGAGGTGACGAAGATGACGAAGCCGGCCCCCGTCACCTTCCGCCCGAGATCGAGCGAGACGATGAGGGCGGCGAGCGCGCCGGCGGCGGCGCCGTACCATTGCAGAAGCGTGACGAAGGTCATGCCAGCAGGACGCACGCTTTGCCCGGCCGTTCCCATGCTGCTACCGCGCGGGCGATGACATCGCCGCCCACCATCCGATCGATCGGCCTCGTGCTGCACGATTTCCCGCTGGGCGGAACCGAACGGATCGCATTGCGGCTGGCGCGGGCCTGGTCCGAACGGGGCATCGCGGTCACCCTGTTCGTGGGCGAGGACAAGGGCCCGCTGCGCCCGATGGTGCCGCCCGGCGTCCGCCTCGTCCCGGCCGATCCGGCCGTTCCGCGCGGCCGCCATTCGCGCGACCGGCTTGGCGGGGCGGCGGCGGCCCATTTCGCGCGGGAGCCGGTCGACGGCCTCTTCGTGCCGGGCAATTTCCACTGGGAGATCGTCCCCGCCCTCGCCCGCATCCCGCACCGGCCGGCGATCGTCGTGCAGATCAGTTCGCCGCTGCGGATGACGCAGCGGGGCTGGCTGCGCCAATTCGGGTTCGAGCGGCGGATGCGGCGCCTGCTGCGCGACGCCGACGCGCTGGTGGCGATGGGCGCGCTGCACGAGGCGCAGGCGGAGGCGATCCTGGGGCGGACGACCAGCACGATCATTCCCCTGCCCGCGCTGGACGACGACCGGCCGGTCAGCCCGGCATCCGGCAGGACCATCCTCGCGGCGGGGCGCCTGATCCACCAGAAGGGCTTCGACCTGCTGATCGACGCCTTCGCCCGGCTCGACGATCCCGCGGCCCGGCTGGTGATCGCCGGCAGCGGGCCGGAGGAGGCCGCGCTGGCCCGGAGGATCGCCGATCGGGGCCTGGACGGGCGGATCCGCCTCGCCGGCTTCATCCCGGACATAAGGCCGCTGCTGGACGAGGCGCGGCTGTTCGCCATGGCATCGCGGTTCGAAGGCTATGGCGCCGTCATCCTGGAGGCGCTGGGCGCCGGGCGGCCCGTGATCGCGACCGCCTCCACGCCGGCCGCCGATGACGTGCTCGGCGATCCCGCATCCGGGATCGTCGTGCCGGTGGAGGATATCGATGCGCTGGCCGGCGCGTTGCGCACCCTGCTCGATCGCCCCGCCCCCGATCCGCATCGCCTCGCACGAACGGTCGACGCCTATCGCATCGGCGCCGGGGCGGACGCCTATCTCGCCTGCTTCGAGCGCGCGCTGGCCGCGCGGCAGGCCGCCTGATGCGCATCGCCTATGTCATCAACTCGGTCGAGGGCGGGGGCGCCGCCCTCCCCGTGCCGTCGATCGCCGGGGTGCTGCGCGAGGGCGGTGCCGAGGTCCGCATCTATGCGCTCACCCGCCGGGACGGGCGCGCCATCGCGCCGATGGAGGCCGCCGGGCTGGAGGTGATCGTCCGCGAGGGCGGCGAGAAGGATCATGCCGCCGCGCTCGGCTGGCTCGACCAGCGGATCGCGCAGGACCGGCCGACCCATATCTGGACGTCGCTGACCCGCGCCACCCTGCTCGGCCAGCTGGTCGGCCAGCGCCGCCGCCTGCCGGTGGTGAGCTGGCAGCATGCCGCCTATCTCAAGCCGGCCAACCGGCGGCTGCTGCGCCTGCTCCAGCCCTTGTCCCGCTTGTGGGTGGGAGATTCGGACGCGGTGACGCGGCTGACCGCCGAGCGGCTCAAGGTGCCGCCCGCGCGGCTCGTCCAATGGCCGATCTTCCGGGCGGATGCCTCGGCCCCCGCGGCGGTCGCGTGGCGGCCCGGCGAGCCGGTGCGGATCGGCAGCCTCGGCCGTCTGCACCCGGTGAAGGGCTATGACGTGCTGATCGATGCCCTCGCCCGCCTGCCCGCCGACCTGGCGCGCCCGCAGGTCGTCGTCGCTGGGGAAGGCGCCGAGCGGATGGCCCTGGAACGGCGCGCCTTGGCGGAGGGCGTCGCGATCGATCTCGCCGGCTATTCGGACGATCCGCGCGCCTTTCTCGCCGGGCTGCATCTCTATGTGCAGCCCTCCCGCTCGGAGGGGCTGTGCGTCGCGGCGCACGAAGCCATGCAGGCCGGCCTGCCCGTCGTCGCGAGTGCCGTCGGGCAGCTGCCTTATTCGATCGCCGGCGGCCGCAACGGGCTCACCGTTCCACCCGGCGACCCCGCCGCCTTGGCCGAGGCGCTCACCGCATCGCTCCGTCAGCCCGAGCGGCTGGCGGCGATGGGCGCGCAGGCCCGCGCCGACGTGCTGGACCGCTTCTCGCCCGAACGCTTCCGCACCGCCGGGCTCGCCATCGTGGAGCGGATGCGCCGGTTCTAGGGCATTGTCGGGCAGGAACCGCGTGCCCCGAATGCAGCGCCGGATACAGGGGCATCCCGGTTCAGCCGCCCGTATTCCCGATTGGCCGCCACCGCGACGCCGCGCGGTGGCCGGGATTCAGGCGGCGACCACGTTCGGATGCTCGACCGGCCGCGTGGACGGCTTGCGGAACGGAACCACCGGACGCACCGTCGGCCGGTCGAGCGCCGCCAGCACGGCCCGCGCCGCGCGCGCCGCCGAGGGCTCGCTGGTCAGATCGAAGCTGCGGGCGAACAGCTCGCGCTGGATCGGGAGATATGCGCCATGCTCGGCGACCGCGCGGTCGAGCGCGGCCCCCAGGTCCGACGGGTCGGCGATCACCGGCCCCGCCTGCCAGTGGGCATAGTTCGGATCGCCCTCCCAGTCGGCCTCATGGCTGTTGAGGAACAGGCAGGGGCGCGGGCGATGGAGGAATTCGTAGATCTGGCTGCTGACGTCGCCGAGATAGATGTCGGCGGCAGCGGTGTAGGTCATGTCCGTGCAGGCGCGGCTGCCGAGATCGACGTGGATGTTGGGCGCATCGAGGATGCGCCGGTCGATCAGGCCGGGGCGATCGATGCGCAGCTTGTCGATCGTCAGCACGAAGCGCCGGTGGAAGAGCATCACGTGCGGCGCGAAGATCAGGTTGTAGCGATCGTCGTGGAGGAAATGCTCGAGCACCGCGCGCCCATGCTTGTACCAGGACGACAGATGCGGCGAGACGTGCGGGTTGTAGAGCACCGTCGGCTTGCCATTGGCCTGGATCGGGAGGCGCGGCGCCTCCGCCGGCATCAGGTCGAACTTGGGATAGCCGACCGTCGTGAGCCGGTCGGCCGCCACGCCGGCGTCGCGGATCAGCCGCTCGCGGACCTTGGGGCCGGACACCAGCACATGATCGAAGCCGGCACTCGCCTTGTTGAAGCCGATGGCGCGGTCGCCGGCGCCGTGCCGGGTGTGGATCAGCTTCAGATCCTCCAGTCCGTAGCGGGACTTGAGCAGCAGCGAGGTCTTCTCCGCCACCACCAGCGCATCAAGCGAGCCGAAAAAGTCGAGATTGTCGCGATAGATGCCGAGCTTGGCGACGGGCAGCACCGCCTCCAGGTGCCGCGCGGCGAAGCGCGTGAAGGGCTTGCGCAGGCCGAGCTGCACGATCGGCAGGTCCACCCCGGCCGCGGCGAGATGACGGCGCACCTCGTCGGTCAGGCGAGGGTTGGTGGTGGCGACGACGATCTGCTGGGACGGGGCCTGCCGCGCCAGCTCCATCGCGATCGGCAGCGAATGCGCGACCTGATGGATCTGGTCGTGATTGAACAGGAAACCGATCTTCATAACCACCGTGCACAGTGCTGCTGTGACAAAGACGTAGACGGGCTGTCCAAACCGCAGCCTGTTCTGCGCATTAATTCCCGCTCATGGAACACAGGTTCAGACGGCCCGGCGTGCAATCCGCACGGAAAGGGGATAGGGCGGTCCTCAACACCCGATCAGCGCCTCCGACGCCAACGATGCGCGCCGCCAACTCGAATGGATCATGCAAGCTGAATCCGCGCTGAAGCGTGTGCTCGCCAATCTCGCTCATCTGCTCGGCGGCAAGGCCGCCGCCGGGGTGATGAGCCTCGTCTATCTCGTCATCGTCGCCCGCACGCTGGGCGTTCGCGATTATGGCGTGCTGGTGCTGGTCAACGGCTATGCCGTGTTCATCGGCAGCCTGGTCGCCTTTTCGGGCTTCCATGGGGTCGTACGCTACGGCGCGCTGGCGGTGGAAGCCGGGGACCCGGCGCGCCTCGCCCGGATCGTGCGCTTCATGGCCATGGTCGAAGGCCTGTTCGGGCTGCTCGCCTTCGCGGTGGCGGCGATCGCGGTGCCGTTCGTCGGCCCCCGGCTCGGCTGGTCGGCGGATGCGATGCGGATCGCCGTGCCGTTCAGCCTCGCGGTCTTCTCGAACGTGCGCGCCACGCCGCAGGGATTGCTCCAGATTGCGGGGCGCTTCGATCTGGTGGGGCTCCACCAGGCGGTCTCACCCAGCGTGCGGCTGATCGGCACGCTGATCGTCTGGGCGAGCGGCGGGGGGCTGGAGGCCTTCCTGATCGTCTGGCTGCTCTCCTCGATCGCCGAAGGTGCGACGATGTGGGCGCTCGGCCTCGTGGCATGGCGCAAGCTCGCGGCGGGACAGCCGTTGCGCGGCCCGTGGCGCGGGCTGCTGCGCGACCGGGAGGGGTTCGGCCGCTTCATCCTCATCACCAATCTCGACATCACGCTGCGCGAACTGGCCCCGAACCTCGCGCCCCTGACCATCGGCTGGATGCTGGGCCCGGTCGCGGCCGGCCTGTTCTCGCTGGCCCAGCGCGCCACCACCCTGCTCCAGCAGCCGGCGACCCTGCTCTCGCAGGCCAGCTATGCGGTGCTCGCCGATCTCGTCGCCAAGCACCGTTTCGACCTGCTGCGGCGGACGGTGTGGCGCAGCGCCATGCTGGCGGGCACGATCGCCGCGCCCATCGTGCTGGCCTTCTGGTTCGCCGGGGATCGCCTGCTGCCGATGCTGGGCGGCAGGACTTTCCAGGGCGGCGTCGCGATCGTGACGCTGATCGCCGGCGCCCGGCTGGCCGCGCTGATCGCCTCGCCCATCGCCGCCGGGCTCACCGCGCTCGGCAAGCCGCAGCGATCGATGGCGGTTACGCTGGCGACGAACCTGCTGCTCTACCCCCTCCTCCCGCTGCTGATCTGGGGGCTGGGCTTGCACGGCGCCGGCCTCCACGCCCTGATCCAGAACGTGATTGCGACCGGGATGCTCATCCTCTTCTTCCTGCGCGACGCGCGGGAGCCGGTGGGGGAAAGGATCGGCTAGGGCATTGAACATCCTCCCCCGCCAGGGGGAGGGGGACCGTCCGAAGGGTGGTGGAGGGGGAGGACGGCGGCGGTCCGTCGGAAGCGCGCCGCCGTCCTCCCCCTCCGTCGGCTTCGCCGCCACCTCCCCCTGGCGGGGGAGGATTTCCGGCTTAGGCCGTCGGCGCCGCCGTGCTGCCGCGGACGATCAGTTCGTAGGGCAGTTCGCGATGGAAGCGCGCCTCGCCCGGCGCGTCCCGATAGGCCGGATCGATCAGGATATCGACGGCCGCCGCCGCCATCTCGCCGACCGGCTGGCGGATCGTCGTGATCGGCGGCCAGGCGACGCGCGCCGTCGGCCCGTCGTCGAACCCCGCGATCGAGAGTTCGCCCGGCACCGCGATCTCCAGCTTGGCGGCCGCCGCCGAGACGCCCAGCGCCATATCGTCGTTGCTGGCGAAGATCGCCGTCGGCCGCGTCGGCCGGCGCAGCAGCGCTTCGCCGCCCTCGATCCCGCCGCGGAAGGTGAAGTCGCCCGGCACGACGCGGTCCGCCGCCACCGGCAGGCCCGCCCGGTGCATGGCGGAGAGGAAGCCGGCCCGGCGCTTGGGCGTCGCGGCGTGGCTCGGTATGCCCTCGATGAAGCCGATGTCGCGGTGGCCGAGCGCGATCAGATGCTCGGTCATGGCGAAGGCCGCCCCTTCCTCGTCAATGTCGACCAGGCCGGAGCGCCCCTCGTCCTCGCCCGGCGAGATGCGGACATAGGGCAGGTTGATCGCTTCCAGCCGATCGAGCAGCGGCGCCAGCCGGCAGAGCGGCGGCGTCAGGATCGCGCCGTCCAGCCGGAGGTTGGCGATGCTCGCCATGAGATCCTCTTCCCACCCGCCGATGCCGCTGTCGATCGGCTCGACGACGAGGTGGTAGTGCCGCTCCCGACAGCGCATCAGCGCGCCGCGCTGCATGCCCGCTGCATAGCCGGACCAGGCCGGATCATCGAGGAACATGCCGAGCAGATAGGATCGGGAGCTCGACAGGCTGCGCGCGAAGGCATTGGGGCGATAGCCCAGCTCCTCCACCACGCGCATCACCGTCTCGCGCAGCACGGCGCGGACATGGGCTTCGCCGTTCATCACGCGCGATACGGTCTTGGTGGAGACTCCCGCCTTCTCGGCGACGTCCTTGATGGTGACTGTCATGCGACATCCTGAATAGCCGCGCGACGGCTCCGCGCGAAGCCGAATATCACGAGGTAGCACAGGGCCGGCACGACGAAGGAATGCGGCAGGCCGATCCGGTCCGCCGCGAGGCCGGTGAACAGCGGCACGACGGCGCCGCCGACCACCGCCATGCACAGCAGCATCGCCGCGATCGGGGCATCGCCCTCGTCGTCCGGAAGAGCCAAGGCGTAGACCAGCGGGAACATCACCGAATGGCACAGCCCGATCGCGAGCAGGGCCACGGCGCCCGCGGCGCCCTGCGCGAGGATCGCGACCGCGACCAGCGCCAGCGCGCCCAGACAGGCTCCGCCGAGGATCGAAGGCGGCCCGATCCGGCGCAGGGCGAAGGCCCCCACGAAGCGGCCGACCATCGCGCCGGCCCAGTAGAGGCTGACCATCCGCCCGGCGGCGACGGCGGAGAGGTGCACCGTGCCATCCAGCATCAGATAGTTCACGGCGAGCGTGCCGATCGTCACCTCGGCACCGACATAGACGAAGATGGCGAGCGCGCCGAAGCGCATCCGCCCTGCCCCGGCCACGGCGCCGAGGCGCGGCCAGACCGGCCGATCGGGCGCCCGATGCGCGAACAGCCGCCGATGATACCAGAAGGCGCCCGCCAGCAGCACGAGGCCGGCGGCGCCGACGGCGAACGGGAGCAAGGGGGCCGATGCACCCCCTTGCCCCAGCAGGAACCAGGATCCGACCAGCGGCCCCATGACCGTCCCGAAGGAGTTGAACGCCTGCAACAGGGTGAAGCGGGGCGCCATGCGGCTCGACGGGCCGAAGGCGGTGGTCACCGCATTGCCGGATATCTGCAGGAAGGTGACGCCCGACGACATCACCAGCAAGGCCGCGAGCACCAGCGCGAAACTCCGTTCGCCCTGCGCCAGCACGAAGAAGAGGCATCCCGCGGCCATGGTCGCGAGCCCGGCGGCGATGGCGCGCATGTAGCCGAGGCGCATCGACCAGAGCGTGATCGGCAGAGCGAAGACCAGATAGCTCGAATAATAAGCCAGATGGACGCAGAGCGCCTGCGCGTAGTCCAGGCCCAGCGTCAGCTTCAGGCGCGGCACCAGCAGGTTGACGATCGAGTTGAGCAGGCCGCCGCCCAGATAGACGCCGACCAGCAGACGGAACAGGCGATCGGCCCGCGCCTCGTCATGCCCGTCCATGTCGCCGGTCAGAAACGCTGCGCCACGCCGAAGACCAGCTCGATCCGCGGCGTCGCGTGGTTCGCCCCGACATAAGCGGACAGATCGACCTGCCGGTTCTTGTCCGGCTGCCAGGCCGCGCTGAAATCGATGGAGGCCTGGGTCTCGTGGCCCGACGGATCGTCATCGCGCATCACCCAGCCCTCGCCGCTGAGCTGCCACGCCTCGCCGATCGAGCGCGTGACCGCCGCCGCCATCGCATAAGCGAGGTGCCGCCCGTGACGATCCTGATCCGGCGCGGCATCCACTTCGGGATCGAGAGTCAGCCGCCAGTCCTTCGCGAGATCGGCGCCGAACGGCATGAGCAGCCCCGCGCTCCAGGTTCCCGCCCCGATCGGATCATGCCCGATTGGCAGGGTGATGCTGGGCTGGATCGCGAAGGCCGTGCCGGTATCGTCGGGATGGCGGAGATTCTGGCGCACCGACAGCGTCAGGTCGCCCGCGCCCTGGCCATGCTCGACAAGGCCGGTCATCCTGTCGCGCGATCGGGTCCAGCCATAGCCGTCCCAGCCCGCGCGCGCCTCGAGGCTGTCGTTCACGCCATAGACGAGTAGCAGGTTGCCGCTCGAATAATCGCTTTCCGCCGTGCCGGAATCGCGGCTGTAGGCATAATCGAACAGCCCCGCCTCGACCTGGAAATGCCCGGCATCGAGGGTGCAGCTCGGCGTCGCCTTGCCGGGGCGATCGGCGCAGAAATCCCGCTCCTGATCCTGCGCCAGGGCCGCCGTGGCCATCCCGGCCAGCACGGCCCATGCAGCGACGAACGCCAATCCCTTCACGGCGACCCCCTTATGCCTCGGCATGCGTCATGCCGGATAAGGGCCCTGAAAGAAACGGCTTTCCGGATCAGGCCGGAACGGCGACGACCTGCTCCGGCTCGAAGCGCACCGCCTCGTCGTCGAGCCGCCGCGCATCGCGCGCGCAGACGTGATCGAGCAGGCGGTCCAGCACGCGCTGCCCGTCATGCCAGTCGCCGATTCCCGAGGCGCCGTTGATATGGCCGGCATCGCCGGCGTCGCACAGGGCCGCCAGCCAGTTGCCGGCCATCTCGCGGGAGCGGTGCATCTCGCACCAGGGGTCGTTCCGGCTGGCGACCACCACCGTCGGGAAGGGCAGCACCCCGCGCGGGCTCGGCGCGAATTCGGCGATGCGCCGGTCGAGGCTCACCCGGTCGAGATCGGGCGGAGCGACCAGCATGGCGCCGGCGACGGGACGGGCCGCCCCCTCGCCCGCCAGCGCCGCCCACCAGGCGACCAGATGGCAGGACAGGCTGTGCGCGATCAGCACCACCGGGCCGCGCGCCTGCGCGATCGCGCGCTCCAGCCGGGCGATCCACATGTTGCGCGACGGATTGGACCAGCTGCCGAGCTCGACCCGCTCGATATTCGGGCGGTTTTCCTCCCAGCGGGACTGCCAGTGATCGGAGCCGCTGCCGTCCAGGCCCGGCAAGGTGAGGCACAGGGGTGTCCGGCTCAGGCGATCCTGGAACATGGCGGGCATCCTTCCGATTGAGGCGGAAAGATGGCACGGAAATTCCCGACTGCAACCAGGGGTTATTCATCCTGGCGCAATCTTTTGTCCCTTGTGCGCCCAAGGGTCATCGGCGCACGCCGAACCGTTTTGCGATTCATTCGCAATTCTCTTGACGCCGCAAGCGCCTCCCGCTCTATTGAGAATCAATCGCACATGGGAGAGCGCGATGTACGATCTGATCGACCGGCCGGTGATGCAGCTGGCGCCCGGCGGGCGCTTCCTGGTCTGGGCGATGCGCGGCTGGATCCAGTCGGCGACCCGCGGGCATTGCCCGCCTGGCGCGCTCGCTCCGGCCTTCACGGCCCTGCTCGCCGCCATGGCCTTCCTGCGCGACGGCGGGCTCGACGAGATCGCGATGCGGCAGGACGACGCCCTCCGCCCGCGCTGACGCCCTTCCCGCTGGGCGTCCAAGCCGCTAAGGCGCGGCCATGACGCAGACCGGCGCCCCGCTCACCCTCTTCAACAGTCTCACCCGCGAGATCGAGCCGTTCGCGCCGATCGACCCGAAAATGGTGCGGCTCTACAGCTGCGGGCCGACCGTCTACTCGACGGCCCATCTCGGCAATCTGCGCGCCTATGTCTTCACCGACACGCTGCGCCGGGTGCTGAACTGGAAGGGCTACGCCACCACCCACGTCATCAACATCACCGATGTCGGCCACCTGACCTCCGACGCGGATGCGGGCGACGACAAGATGGAAGTGGCCGCGCAGAAGGCCGGCACCACCATCTGGGACGTGGCGGCGCGCTACACGCAGCTGTTCAAGGACGATCTCAAGGCGCTCGGCATCCTCGATCCCGCGCTGTGGAGCGTGGCGACCGACCATGTGCAGGACATGATCGCCTTCGCGCAGACGCTGGCCGATCGCGGCGCCACCTACGAGCTCGACGGCGGGCTCTATTTCGACGTGACCAAGGTGCCCGATTACGGCCGCCTCGCCGGCCAGCAGGCCGGGCCCGAGGTCGGACGGATCGAAACGGTGGAAGGCAAGCGCCATCCGGCCGACTTCGCGATCTGGCGCAAGTCCGCCGCGACCGAGCAGCGCCAGATGGAATGGCTGTCCCCGTGGGGCCCCGGCGCGCCGGGCTGGCATCTCGAATGCTCGGTGATGAGCCTCAAATATCTCGGCGAGCAGTTCGACATCCACACCGGCGGCATCGATCATCGCGAGATCCACCATTGCAACGAGATCGCGCAGAACCAGGCCTATAACGGCACCGCGCGGACGGGCGCGAACATCTGGATGCACAACAATTTCCTCGTCGACCGGACGGGAAAAATGTCCAAGTCCAAGGGCGGCGTGGCGACGCTGGGCGCGCTCGTCGCGCGGGGCGTGCATCCGCTGGCCTATCGCCTGCTGTGCCTCGGCGCGCATTACCGGTCCGAGCTGGAATTCTCGCTGGACGCGGTCGCGGCGGCGCTGACGCGGCTCAAGCGGCTGGTGATCGCCGTCGCCGCGATCAAAGCGGAGGCCGGGCTGGACGAGGCCGTGCTGCGCCCGTCGCGCGAAGCCGGCTTCGCCAAGGGCGCGCCGCTCGACTGGCAGCGCCGGTCGCTGGAAGACGGGCTCTCCCCCGAGGCGGCGGCCTTCGTCACCCGCTTCGACGAGGCGCTGGCCGGCGACCTGATGACGCCGCAGGCGCTGCCGGTGCTGGATGCGATGCTGGCCTCCGCCATTCCGGCGCAGGAGAAGCTGCGCCTGCTCGCCAGCTTCGATCTCGCGCTGGGGCTCGGCCTGCTGGATCTCGACCGGCGGGCGCTGTCGATGCGGCCGGAGGATGTCGACCTCGCCGACGCCGAGGTCGAGGCGCTGCTGGACCAGCGCCAGCAGGCGCGCGCGGCCAAGGATTTCGCGGCGTCCGATGCCGCGCGCGACCGGCTCAAGGCGGCCGGCGTCGAGATCATGGACGGCGACGCGCTGCGCTGGGAATGGCGCCCACGCCTGTCTGATTGATCCGAAACGGACTACCTTCCAGATGACTCCGGACCCACCAGCGGCCAGTATAAGGCGAGCTGTTGGGGGTAGGCATGGCGTCGTCTCGGTCGGTCACGATATTGTGCGTGGCCGGAACGCGCCCCGAGGCAATCAAGCTGGCGCCTTTACTTCTCGGCGCGGTCGATCGACCCGATCTCGACTGCCGCCTGTGCGCGACCGGCCAGCACAGCACGCTTCTCGACGAGGCGCTGGCGGATTTCGGCTTGGTTGCCGATCATCGCCTGCCGCCTGTCCTTCACGATACCTCTCCCGATGCGATGGTCGAGCGGTTCGCCGATGCGATCGAGGCCATGCTGATGCGGGACCCGCCTGACATGGTCCTGGTGCAGGGGGACACCACGTCCGCTTATGCCGGCGCCCTCGCCGCCTACCGGCTCGGCATTCCGCTCGGCCATGTCGAGGCGGGGCTTCGCTCCCATGATCCCCATCATCCCTGGCCGGAAGAGCGCAACCGCGTGATGATCGACCGGCTCGCCGATCTCCTGTTCGCGCCGACCCCGGATTCCGCCGCCAATCTCGCGTCCGAAGCGAGCGTCGTGCGCGGCCTCTGCCATGTCACCGGCAATACCGGCATCGACGCGCTGGTGGCCATGCGGGCGCGCCTGCCCCGCCCCGGTCGCCGGGCCGGCAAGACGCCCATCCTGATGACCTGCCATCGCCGGGAGAGCATCGGCGCCGGCATCGAGGCGATCTGCGCGGCGGCGCTGCGCCTGGCGGATCGCGGCGATGTCGAGATCCGGTGGCCCGTCCATCCCAATCCGGCCGTCGCGGAGACGGTGCATGCGATGCTGGGAGGCCATCCGGCCATCACGCTCACGGGGGCGCTGCCCTATCGGAGGCCGTCGCCGCGATGGCCGGCGCGCGCCTGATCCTGACCGACAGCGGCGGCATCCAGGAAGAGGCTCCTGCGCTCGGCATCCCCGTGCTGGTGCTGCGCACCGTCACCGAGCGGCCGGAAGGCATCGCCAGCGGCAATGTGCGGCTGGTCGGCACCGATCCGGACCGGATCGTCGCGGAGGCCAGCCGGCTGCTCGACGACGACGCCGCGCACGCCGCCATGGCCAGGCCCGCTTTCCCCTTCGGCCGGGGCGATGCCGCGATGAAGATCCTCGATGCCATCGAACAATATTTCTCGTCGGCCAGCCCGGACGATCATCCATTGCCTTTCGGCCGCGCAGGGATCATGGACGGCGCCCGATAAGGAGTGAGACGATGGCCACCGCATGGGCCCCCGAAAGCTGGCGTTCACACGAGGCGCGGCAGCTGCCCGATTATCCCGATCCCCAGGCGCTCGCCGCCGCCGAGGCGCAGATCTCGAAGTTCCCGCCGCTGGTCTTCGCCGGCGAGGCGCGCGCGCTGACGGCCGATCTGGCCGAGGTCTCGGCCGGCAAGGGCTTCCTCCTCCAGGGCGGCGACTGCGCCGAGAGCTTCGCCGAATTCCACCCGAACAACATCCGGGATACGTTCCGCGTCATCCTGCAGATGGCGGTGGTGCTGACCTACGCCTCCAAGCTGCCGATCGTGAAGGTCGGCCGCATGGCCGGCCAGTTCGCCAAGCCGCGCTCCGCCCCGATGGAGGAGATCGATGGCGTCTCGCTGCCGAGCTATCGCGGCGACAACGTCAACGACATCGCCTTCACCGAGGAATCGCGCCGCCCCGATCCCGAGCGAATGATCCGCGGCTACAACCAGTCGGCCGCCACGCTCAACCTGCTGCGCGCCTTCGCGCAGGGCGGCTATGCCAATCTCGTGCAGGTCCATCGCTGGACGCTCGATTTCATGGGCCGCTCGCCCTGGGCCGAGCGCTACCAGCATGTCGCCGACCGGATCGGCGACGCACTCGACTTCATGGCGGCCTGCGGGCTCGACCCGGAGACGGTGCCCCAGCTGCAGGGCACGCATTTCTATACCAGCCACGAAGGGCTGCTGCTGCCCTACGAGCAGGCGATGACGCGCCAGGATTCGCTCACCGGCGAATGGTACGACACGTCGGCCCACATGATCTGGATCGGCGACCGCACCCGCTTCGAGGGCTCGGCGCATGTCGAGTTCCTGCGCGGCATCGGCAATCCGATCGGCATCAAGTGCGGGCCGAGCCTGGAGCCGGACGTGCTGCTGCGCCTGCTCGACACGCTGGACCCGCGCCGCACGCCGGGCCGCATCACGCTGATCACGCGCTACGGGCACGACAAGATCGAGAAGGGCCTTCCCGCTCTCGTCCGCGCCGTGAAGCGCGAGGGGCGGCCGGTGGTGTGGTCCTGCGATCCGATGCACGGCAACGTTGTGAAGGCGGCCAACGGTTACAAGACGCGCCCGTTCGAGCGCATCCTGGCCGAGGTGCGCGGCTTCTTCGCCGTGCACCGCGCGGAGGGTACGCATGGCGGCGGCATCCATGTCGAGATGACCGGCCAGAACGTGACGGAATGCACCGGCGGCGCCGTCGCGATCACCGACGAGGGCCTGGCCGCGCGCTACCACACGCATTGCGATCCGCGCCTAAATGCGGGCCAGTCGCTGGAGCTCGCCTTCCTGCTGGCCGACATGGTGAACCAGGAATTGCGCGAACGGGAGCGCCGTGCGGCCTGACTTCATTTTCCCTGTTGACGGACGCCCGGCTCGCCCATAGAGAGCCGGCCTCCGCTTCACGGCCCCTTCGTCTAGCGGTCTAGGACGTCGCCCTCTCACGGCGAAAACACGGGTTCGAGTCCCGTAGGGGTCACCAGCGAAATCAAGCACTTAGCGATGAATTTGCTCTTCCGGGCACCCAACTTGGGTAATGGATGGGGAATAAGCGCGGTGAGATCTGCTGATCTTTCCAGCGACACTGTGAGACAGAATCGCGCTTGAAACGTGTGCTCTACGTCTTCACCCCGCCCAGCAGCCAAGGCGCTCTTGACGCAGTTCGAAGCTGACCTCAGAGACCAAATCCTATCCTCACTGCCGCACGACCTGGCTGATCGGCCTGCGCTGTCCGCAATGCCGCTTTCCGAGCTTCTCATCAGGCATTTGAACTGGATCAGCCGCTACGTCGCAGATCGTCCGCGGCGCGTTCACCTCTCTTCCGTGATCATTGGGAAGCGGCCCCTTCCTGACGCAGACGGTGCGATTGAGGTCGCGTTCGAATATGCGGGGGTGGTGCTGATCGCAAACGGGGCCGACAGCAGGGCCGCTGGGCCAGGGGCGAGGCTCCTACGAGATCCTGGCTGATCAAACCGCTACTAGGCTTAGCTGTTTCGATGTGAGTTGCAGCAAGCGAGGCGATGTTGCGTCTTGTCGGTCCGGCATTCCGCCCGCGCGCTCCCTTCCGTTTGTCCATTTTTCCTCCGGTGCACAATTGCAGCTCATCTTCCTCACCATCGCCCTCCTCGCCTCGTCATCGCCGGTCGGCTCGGTCAATGGGCGTGCAGTCGTCGCGGATTGCCGTGTCACAGATAAACGAAGCAAAATGGGTCAGGTTCGCGCTTGTGCGCTGGTGGAGAGTCGATGATTCTGAGGGGCTCTCGAGCTTACAATCATCTGCTCTCCGGCGTCGGCCCCGGCGCAATTACGCCGTCACCACCGGGTGCAGGTTCACGCACAGGCGGCTCCGGCTGATCAGGCACGGGTTCGCCGATTGGCGCATCGGGCAACAAGATGACGCCATCGTCGTCGCCCAGCGTTGGTTTCTCATTGCTCATGATGATCGCCTTTGGTTCGCTGCTTTTCGTCGTCGCCGTCCCGCTCCAAGTCCGGCAGCCATTCCTCAAGCATGCGCCACTGCCCGGCACGCTCCGCATCCGATCCCAGGTCGGCAATGAGGCCCGTGGCGATCGTGCTCACGTCCCCATCGTCGATCTTGCCGGTCTCGCGAAGCAGCGCGAGGAACTTGAACACCAGCCGGATAGCTAGGCTGCTCGAACGGATAGGCAGCGGCGATGGCGATACAGAGGCGAACGCCCAACGCGAGAGGATCGCCAACACCCTCATAGGCAAAAAGCTGTTGAGGTCGCGCAATCGCCCCCTCCAGCCTTTCCATGCTCAGAAGGGCGTGAGCCTCATCCGAATCGGCGACGGCTTCCTGATTGAGGGCAATCGCTTCCTGTTCGGTGAGCCAGGCGGGCTCGACGATCATTCTGCCAGTCGGGCGAGGATGTCGGGCTGCGTCTCACGCAAGAACCCGTAGATTTCCTTCGGCGTGATGCGGCTGGCGCGCGGCTTTGCGACGTGTGGGGTATCCTCACGCACCTCGAATTCCTGCTTGCGCAGCGCGACCATCACCGTTCCCTCTTTGGCATCCGGGTTTTCCGGTGATTCCGGAAATAAGCGCTTAAACCCTTCGCTCAACAAAAGGTTGAAAGTACGGCGATGCCAGCTCGGCGCGCTCAGCGGTTGCGGCACGTCGCGGTAGCGCTTTGGCGCAAGAACATGGCGGCTCCAAATCCGACGCTGGAAACGGAAGCGAACGCGCGCTGACGAGGCGGGATGAGGGATTTGGGAAACCCGATGTCCCGCGCCGGCGATCATTCAACCAGCGCGACCCGACCCCGATCGATGGCGATCGTCGATCCGTCGAAATACTCTATCTTATTGCTAGTCAATTCTCACGCGACGCGATATCGGCGTGGACATTGTTTCCAGGATGTGTCCGATGATGTCTCCCCGTGTCGCGTCTCGCCTTGCCGCCCTGTCTTCCGCTCTCCTCGCGACCACGGCCGCGACGGCGCAGGATGCGGCCCCTCCTCCCACATCCGGGGCGACGCTGCCGCCAAGCGAGATCGTGGTGACCGGATCGCGCATCGCCCGCCGGCAGGTCGAGGGTGCCGCACCCGTCACCATCCTGTCCGGTGCCGCGATCGACAAGAGCGGCTTCCGCAGCGTCTTCGATGCGCTCACCGCTTTGCCGCAGAATACCGGCTACGTGCAGGGCGAGGATTTCGGCAGCACCTTCACGCCGGCCGCCAATTTCGTGAACCTGCGCGGGCTCGGCCCCAATCACAGCCTGGTGCTGGTGAACGGCCGGCGGCTCGCCGATTATCCCGTCGCCTATGACGGCTCGGTCAATGCGGTGAATCTCGCCAACATCCCGAGCGCCTTCGTCGATTCGGTCGAGGTGCTGAGCGGCAGCGCCGGCGCGGTCTACGGCTCGGACGCCATCGCCGGCGTCGTCAATCTGAAGCTCAAGGAGAAGATGGACGGCCTCGACGTCAACCTGAGGCTCGGCAACACCCGGCAGGGCGGCGGCAAGAACATCCGCGGCCAGTTCGTCGGCGGCACGAGCATCGGCAAGCTCGATCTGGTCGTCGGTGGGGAGATCAGCTCGCGCGATCCGATCTACTGGGGCCAGCGCGACATCGCCAATTCCTATTCGCGCTACTCGACCGACGACGTGCCGCAGATCCCGCCCGCCATCTTCTCGATCCGGGATCCATCCTCGCGCGCCTATTTCAATCCGCCCGCCGGCACCTGCGAGGCGCTGTCCGGCCTGCAGGGCGGCAGCGTGCGGACGGTGACGGCGGCGACCGGCGGCGATTATTGCGGCAGCGACGCTTACTATAACGATCGCACGATCCAGACGAAGAAGAACTCGCAGAGCTTCTATGGCCATGCGACCTACCACCTGACGGACGCCATCGACCTCTACGCGACCGGCCTCTATTCGCAGAGCGACATCGCCAATGTGGTGCGCTCGCTCACCTGGTCCTCGACCTTCTTCAATCTCGCCACCGACCGGCTCGAGACCTGGTCGCACACGCTGACGCCGGAGGAATCGGGCGGCCGGATGGGGATCGCCAGCCGGTATAACGAGAATGCGTGGACCGTCGTCGCCGGCATCAAGGGCCGGATCGGCGACAACTGGCACTGGGACCTCTCCTACAACCGCTCGCAATATCGCAGCGACCAGAGCCGCGTCCGCCTGCTCGCCGGCATCGACGCTTTCTATCTGGGCGCGCAGCAGGGCTCGGTCGACGATTTCCCGGCCTATGACGCTCCCGACAGCCGCCTCTACACCCCGCTGTCGAACGGCCAGTTCGGCCAGCTCAGCCGCAATTCGGTGACCCGCACGAGCACGGAGCTGCAGGACGGCAGCCTGGCGGTGAACGGCACGCTGCTGAACCTGCCGGCCGGCCCCCTGGAGGTGGCGGGCGCCATCGAGGTGGGCGACAACGACTTCGCCAACGATCCCGATCCGCTGATCAACCAGGGCGTCTACTGGAACACGACCTCGGCGCTGCCCAGCCACGGCAAGCGCAAGCGCCAGGCGGTCGCCGGCGAGGTGCGCGTGCCGCTCTTCCGCTGGCTGACGGTGACGGGCGCCGGCCGCTACGACCGCTATGAATATGGCGGCAGCCATATCGGCGCCGCCACCTATGGCAGCGGCATCGAGTTCCGGCCGGTCAAGACATTGCTGGTGCGCGGCTCGCTATCGTCGAGCTTCCGCGCGCCGGACATGAACTATGTCTTCGAGCAGGAAACGCAGGGCTATTATCCCAGCCAGACCGATTATTACCAGTGCCGCCTCGACAAGCAGGATTATTCGAGCTGCACCGATTTCTACAACATGAACTACGTCGAATCCGGCAACAAGCAGCTGAAGCCGGAACGCGGCCAGTCGCTGACCGCCGGCTTCGTCTGGACGCCCAGCCGCCATTTCGACATCTCGTTCGATTATTACCGGATCCGCATCAAGGACGAGGTGACCTCGCTCGATGTCGACCAGCTGCTCCGGCAGGAGGCGGATTGCCGGCTCGGCCAATCGGTGTCCGGATCGCCGGTCGATGCCAGTTCGTCGATCTGCCAGGATTACGAATCCCGGGTGACGCGCAATCCGGGCAACGTCTCGGTCAATCCCAACCAAGTCACGCTCGTCCGCAACAACCCGATCAACGCATCCAGCGAGCGGACCCAGGGCATCGACATCAACGCCAATCTCCGCTGGTCGCTGGAAAAGGTCGGCCGCTTCACGCTCAACGCGCAATATACCCGCGTGCTCAGCCACAGCTATCGCCAGTTCCCGGGCGATCCGTCCTTCGATTATCTGAACGACCCGGCCTACCAGACCGACTGGAAGGACCGGCTCAACGCGACCCTCACCTATCAGACCGGCCCCGTGACGCTGACCGCTTATGCCGAGCGCTACGGCCCGGTGCCGAAGAACGACTATAGCGGCGACCGCTCACCCTATACGGTGTTCAACCTGAGCGGATCGTGGGACGTCACCAAGGAGGCGACCCTCTCCGTCATCGTCAACAATGTCGCGGACAGATATCCCGTCGATAAGAGCGGCGGCTGGCCTTATTACTCGATCGGCTTCTACGACATCTACGGCCGGCAGGTCTGGATCCAGGCCAATTACCGCTTCGGCCGGCACAGTTGATCCGAACGGGATGCGCGTAGCCGATGCGCATCCCGTCCGAATGCGTGGCCAACATTTGGCACGGCTGGATCGTTGCCGTCGAGACCGGCATGAACCCATCCATGCCGGCCCCGACACCCTCTCTTCGAACGAATGTCCCAGCTGGCGCGCCGATATGGCGCAATCAATCTCCGCCAGGGCGAAGGACCCGACGACGTGCGCAGCGCAGCCGCCGATGCGCTGTTCATGCTGTCCAACCAATATCCGCCAATGGCCGGCTTGCCCGCGTTGCGCGAGGCGGCGTCAGCCCGAGCGCTTCCCGGTGAGCTGCGACCTGTAGAGCGCCTGCAGTTCACCCCAGGCCTTTTCCGCGGACGCCTGATCGTAAACCTGGCTCCCGGGGACGCACCAGCCGTGATCGGCCGGGTAGACCTCGACGGTCGCCGGGCGCCTGGCGGCCTCGAACGCCGCCTTGAGCACGTCCTTCGCCTTGGGATCGCGCACATCGTCATTGCGCGCGATCGCGACCAGGAAGGTGGCGCGTGTGTGCGGGATCAGGAGGTGTGGGCTGTCCGGCGCGTCGGTGACGAGCCCGCCGCCGTGGAAGGTGGCGACCGCACCGATCCGGTCGGACCGCGCCGCAGCGGTGCGGAAGGCGAGCGGCCCTCCCATGCAATAGCCCTGCACACCGGCGGGACGATGCCGGTCGACCTCGGCGAGACCGTCGAGATAGGCCAGATAGGCGGTCGCATCCTTGTCGATCCCCTCGTCGGTCATCGCCGCGCGATAGCCGAACAGGGTCTTGCGCGCCTCGGCGTCGTTGAAGTCGAAGCTCGCCGGAACGACGGGCGCCGTCCTGCTGCGATAGAATGGATTGGGCACCAGCACGACATAGCCGTCACCGGCGAGCCGACGCGCCATGGCCTGGAAGGCCGGCCGCAAACCCATGATATCCGGCCAGATCAGGACGGCTGGCCAGGGGCCCTTGCCGGCCGGGCGACACAGAAAGGCGTCCGCGCGGCCGTCGGGCGTGGTGATGGTCACCCCCTTCTCGACCAGCGCCGGCTGGGCGCGGGCGGCACTGACCCCGGCCGCGGCAAGGCCCGTCGCCACGAATGCGCGGCGCGAGATCGTCCAGTCATCGACCAGACCTGGGTGAATGAGATCGTCGCACATTCGGGCCTCCATCGACCATGGTCATGAAATTGGCGCGTTCGGTGTCCGCTTTGTCAAGCCGGGCTTGGGCGGCTATGATCGATCTTGGCGCCCACCTGCCGTGCGATCGCAATTGTATCCCGGCGTGACGATAACCACACGACCCCGCCGCAATATTGCTCACCCCTTCGCGCTACGGCCGCTCGGGCCAGGCGGCTATCGCGGTCTCCACGATCCCGCGCAGGTCATCGCGCGCCGCGCCATCCCGGGCCTGGCTCGCCATGCCTTGGAACACGCCAAGGTAGAAGCGGCTCAGTTGGCCGACATCCACCGTCGCGGGCAATTCGCCCTCGGCAACTGCCATCGTCAGCCGCGAGGCCAGATGACCGAGGCACGATGACCTGATCTCCCGGGCGACCCGGGCGATCGCATCGGGCCATTCGTCGCCAAGCCCGGCAAGCGTCGACATACAGCCTGCCGGCACCCCTTCCGAAGCCGGCAGCGCTTCGGTCGCGGCCAAAAGGAAAGCCTCGACACCGGCGCGCGCCGTCCGGCCGCCCTCGAGCTTGCCCCAAACCGCATTCCCGATGGTCGTGACATAATGGTCGAGCGCTTCGAGATAGAGCGCCTCCTTGCTGCCGAACGCCGCGTAAAGGCTCGGCGACCGGATGCGCATCGCCGAACACAGGTCGGTCATCGAGGCCGACGCATAGCCTTTCGACCAAAATACCCGCATCGCATTCGTGAGCGCCGCCTCGCGGTCGAACTCACGTGGCCTGCCCACGGTCGTCATGATTCACCTTTCTGTGTCGATTGACACATAATGCCATTGACGTTGCGATCAACCCACCTACTTAATTCTGTGTCGCTTGACACAGAAAGGGATTGATCATGTTGTTGACCGGAAAACGCGCTCTGGTGACGGGTGCAAGCAGGGGCATCGGCGCCGCGATCGCGAGGGCCCTGGCCGATGAAGGCGCCGACGTGGCGATCACCTACGAGAAATCCGCTGACCTGGCCGGTAAGGTCGTGGACGAGATCCGCGCCAAGGGTCGCAAGGCCGTCGCGATCAGGGCGGACAGCGCCGACGTCACCCAGGTGCAGACCTCGATCGCCGAGGCGACCGAGGCGCTCGGCGGGCTCGACATCCTCGTCAACAATGCCGGCATCCTGCGCCTCGCGGGCGTGGCCGATATCGCGATCGACGATCTGCAAGCGCTCCTCGACGTCAACGTCCGCAGCCCGATCGTCGCCACCCAGGCCGCGCTCCGGCATATCGGCGAGGGTGGCCGGATCATCACCATCGGCAGCTATTTCGCGGACAGGATCCCGTCGCACCTCGTCGGCGTCTATGCCGCCACGAAATCGGCACTGACCGCGTTCAACAAGGCGTTGGCCCGTGAGGTCGGCAGCAGGGGGATCACCGCGAACGTGATCCAGCCGGGTTCGATCGCGACCGACATGAACCCGATCGAAGGCCCCTTCCACGAACCGCTCCGCGCGCTGGCCGCGAACGGCCGCTACGGCACGCCCGACGAGATCGGCGACGCGGTGGCG
>Ga0105237_10001880_pt1 | contig 26792 bp, 25 predicted proteins | sample KBSC24metaG_FD_81520 | JGI IMG/M metagenome (GOLD analysis project Ga0105237, IMG submission 81520) | Corn rhizosphere microbial communities from Kellogg Biological Station, Michigan, USA - KBS C2-4 metaG | ecosystem: Host-associated > Plants > Roots > Rhizosphere > Soil | place: Michigan, USA...
GGAGTCGGCGTCTTCGGTCCGGATATCTACTTCCAAACTTCCGGCGTGCAAACGATAAGAATTCAAGAGCGTGAAGACGGTTTGTCGATCGATCAGATCGTCTTGTCGCCAAGTAATTATCTTACGCGAGCTCCCGGTGCACTGAAGAACGACGGCGTCATCCTGACGGCGCAAGGAGCAGCCAGCGGTTCACCGTCGCCAACACCAACACCGACACCAACACCAACGCCGACGCCGACGCCGACGCCTACACCAGCGCTGCAACTGATTTTAGAGACTGGTGGTCCAACTATTAATCAGGCTGCCGCTTTGGATGCCACGTTGCATATGCGCGACATGTTCACCGTCGTCAACAGCAGCAACTTCTTGAATGCAGGCTTCGATGCGAATACGAGAGTGGTGATTTTCGTTGCTAACCTTGAATTGCTGCCCGGTGAGCAGGCTTCGGCTGTTACCGTCAACCTGGTCGACAATAATGGCCAGACCTTTAATGTGCCGGCTGAAGACGTGAGACCGGTGTCGACGTTAGGTTTCGTCCAGATTACTTTCAGGCTGCCCAGCAATTTGGCGCCCGGGATCTGTACGATCAAGATCTTCGCGCACAGCGAGACCAGCAACACCGGGACTATTCGAATAAAAGTTTAGAAGCCCTGCCCTCAAAAGTCAGGTGTCGCACCTGGAGGAGGTCAGTACCGCAACGCGGTAGCGTCGGGTCGCTCTCAACCTACAAAAGGCTCACATGGACCCGACGTTACCGCGTTGCGGTACTGACTGTATCCAACAATGATTTTCGACTTTTGAAGCAAAGCCAGTTTGGAGATTCACTCGCGCGCCCGTTTCTTCCATTGCCACAATCCCGCCGTCACTTCCACCGGTAGCCGGTGGCCCAATTGCCGCGCCACCATAACGAGCTGCCCGCGGTGGTGAGCCTCGTGAGCCACGAAGTAACTGAGAAAGTGCACGAGATCCGTCGGGAAGTTCTGCCAGGCCGCTGGAGGGACCGCGCCATCGAGAGCGAGACCAAGCCGAATCAGTTCAATCATCCCACGGCTGCTGCGTTCGAGCGCGCGCGCCAACTCCCGGGGGCGGACCACTCGACCATCAACGCTCTTCGGAACCCCAACACCGTGACGCCCGCCTATCATCTTGATCCACGAACATCTGGCGTTGTGAATATGGGCCGCGAGCATTCGAACCGTGCGCCGCGGCGAGCCCGGAACACTCATGGACCACAGCTCCGCCGGCAGGTGCTCGATGAGATACACGGTGACGCGGTTGTTTGTGCGCCACGCGGCGATTAGGTCAGACTCACGCGATCCCATTCGTCGTAGAGGTTGCGAAGTAACACTTCGGTTTGTTGATACTCGTCATTGAGCGCGATCAACCGATCGGCGTCGCGCGCGACTTCGGGCGTTCCCATCTGCTCGGAGATCTCGTTGAGTCGAGCCTCGGCACGCGAGATGTCCGTCTCGACCAGGTCAGGTGTGCGAACAGGCTCCGGCTTCTTTTTCTTTACGACTTTGACACCCGACTTTTTAGGCGGCGCCGGAGCAGGTTTGGCAATAACAGGCTCCTGGACAACGCGCGCAGGCGCAGCCACCACATTTACAAGATTCTCTTCCTCGGTCGCAACAGGCGCTGTATCTCGCCGGCCCAGTTTCCAATCGTGATACTCGGTGTAATCACCCTCGTAATGTTCGGCCCCGCCAAGACCGTCCAACGCAAGAATCTGCGTCGCAACGCGATCGAGAAAATACCTATCGTGACTGATCGTGACGATCGTTCCCTCGTAAGCCGACAGCGCCTCCTCGAGAGCTTCACGCGAGGGAATGTCGAGGTGATTCGTCGGCTCGTCGAGCACCAGGACATTCACGCGCGAGTAGATCAACTTCGCCAGCGCCAGGCGTCCCTTCTCGCCGCCGGAAAGATCCCTCACGTGCTTGTAAACGTCGTCGCCGTGAAATAGAAACTTCGCCAAAAACGATCGCAGCTCACCGGCGGTTGCACTCGGCGGCGCCACACGACGCAGCTCCATGATGATCTCGTTGCGATCGTCGAGATCGTCCAGTTGCTGCGCGTAGTATCCGATTTGAACCTTCGTGCCCCAACGAACCTCACCTCCAAGCGGCGCAAGCTTGTTGAGTATCGTTCTCAGAAACGTCGTCTTGCCGGATCCGTTTGGTCCAATGATGCCCAGACACTCACCACGTCGCAGAATGAACGAGATGTCTTTCGCCAACAGCTTCTCGTGATAACCAATCGAGAGTTCGTTGACGGTGAGCACATGATTCCCGGTGCGTTCGATCGCCTGGAGGCGAAAGTCGCCCGACGACTTGTCAGGCCGCACCGCGTCAAGCCGTTCGAGTCGCTCCAGCATGTTGCGCCGCGACTTAGCCTGCTTCGTTTTTTGTCCCGCGAGATTTCGACGGATGAACTCTTCGGTCTTGGCGATCAACTGTTGCTGGTTGTCGTAAGCGCGCTGCTGCGCCTCGCGACGTTCTTCACGCTCGACGAGAAAATCGGAGTAATTGCCGGTGTAACTCGAGGCGCGGCCGTTCTCCAGCTCGATAATGCGTTTGCAGCAGCGATCGAGGAAGTAACGATCGTGGCTAATGATTACATAGGCGGCAGAATATTCCTGGAGAAACTCTTCCAGCCACTCGACTGCATTCACATCGAGATGGTTCGTCGGCTCGTCGAGCAATAAAACGTCCGGAGAGGCGAGGAGTAAGCATGCAAGACCTAAACGATTCTGCTGTCCGCCGGAAAGCTTTTCGGTTTCGAGCGACCACATGTCGCGGTCAAAACCGAGTCCCTGCAAGATCGCCTCGGCGCGCGCGGCGTATTCAAACCCGCCTTCGTGCTCAAACTCGTGTTGCAGGTCGCTGTAACGTTCAAGGATCTTTTCGAGATCCTCGCCCGCGTCTGCCATGCGATGCTCCAACTCGTGCATCTCATGTTCGATCTGCTGTAGTCGACCGAACGCGGCGAGCGCTGATTCATGGACCGTCGATCCGGGCTTGAAGTGTACGTGCTGGTCCAACAGGCCGAGCTTGACGCCACGTGCGCGCACGACGTCGCCACGATCCGCGGTCTCATCACCTCTGACGAGACGGAAGATCGTGCTTTTTCCGGCGCCGTTTCGGCCTACAAGTCCTACGTGTTCTGCCGGGTTTACCTGGAGCGACGCGCCTCGCAGCACATCTTGAACGCCGTAGGACTTATGAACTTCTGAAAGCCGAAACAACATCCACGAATTGCAGGTTTACTTATTTGTATTCGCGTTCGCGTTTGCCGGCTTCACCGAGACGGGTGAGCTGGTTGTCGCCGGTGTCGTCGCCGGCTGCTGCTGTGTCGGAGCTTGCGTCGGTTGCGAACTCGTTGCGCCGTCGGCAGCCGGACGCAGGCCGAGGTTACTCGGATTGTTTAGCATGTTCGTAGCGAGATTGTTGACAATCTTCGCGTCATTCAACGCTGTTTCCACCAATGCCGCCTTCAGAAGCTCCTTGCGCTGGTTCGTGAGTCCCTGCGCGATCTGTTGTCGAACGCCCGGACTCTCCAAAGTGAGGTTCTCAGCAGCGAGCCGCCTTTCGGCCAGTTTGAAGATGTACCACTTGCCACTGTTGAATCGCGTAGGTTGCGTATAATCGCCGACCTGCATCGGGCCGAAGAAGCTCGAGATCAACTCCTGTGAGAAATTGTTGTTTCTCAACTCTGGTTCGGTGAGGAATCCGATGTCGCCGCCGCGAACGAGCGTGTTGATATCTTCGCTCTTGGCTCGCGCAACGGTCGCAAAATCCGCCTTGCCCTGGAGCTGCTGGTAGATGTTGTCGATCTTCAGCTTCGCGTCAGCGTCGTTCTTGGCATCGTCTGTTATTCCGGTTGAACTGTTATCGGCAGGGTCAACCACGATCATTGCCAGCGCCACGCCGCGTTCATTCTTAAACCGGTCGCGGTTGTTGTTGTAGAACTCTTCGACTTCCCTGTCGCTGATATCGATCTTTCCGCTGTACTTGTCCTGGAGCGCCGAGATCGCGAGATCTTTGCGGGCTTCTTCGCGCAGGGTTTCCATCGACATGTTTTGTGCTTTGAGGCTCTTGTCGAAGTCCTCGGAGGTCATGCCGCTGTTCTGCTTCTGCGCTGCGATGGCGCCGTCGATCTGCGCTTCGGTCGGAAGCACTTTCTCTCTTTCGGCGCGCTGGAAGAGCACTTCTCGCTGAATGAGGTTGCTCAGCACTTGCAACCGCGCCTGGGCCATCTGAAGCTGGTTCAGCGACGACGTGTTTCCGCCAGCCTGTTGACTAACGACGCGCTCAACCTCGGAAAGCATGATGTTGTGGCCGTTGACGGTGGCGGCAATGTTATTGTTTTGCAGCTCAGCACCGCCTGAGGCACAACCATTCAGGACGAGGCCCGAAACGAAGAGACACGTAACGACAAGAACTTTTGCGATATTGCGCACTTTAACTCTGCTCCTTTGACTCTTAAGTCGGTTTGACAGGATTCACATGATTTTGCAGGATTAACATGTAAATCTTGTCTAATCTTGTAAATCCTGTAAAAACCAAACTTGACGACTCAGAAATCTCTTTGTTATAAACCTTGGTTTCGATTACGGCGAGATCGCCGTCCGTATAAACCCAAGTACTCCGGAGGTTGAAGAAAATGGCTAAACGTTGCGAAGTCTGCGGCAAGGGACCACAATTCGGGAACAATGTCTCCCACGCAAACAATCGCACCCCGCGTCGATTTGATCCGAATCTACAGTCGATCCGCGTACAGCAACCGCAGGGTGGCGCACGCCGGATGAAAGTCTGTACAACTTGCATCAAGGCGGGCAAGGTCTCCAAGGCCGCTTGAGCCCTTCCTCGATTTTCTTGTCAACCTCCAACCGGCGCCTCGCTTGAGGGCCGGTTGTTTCATTCTGAAACCAGCGCCACGACTTCAATCTCAACCCTGGCATCTCTCGGCAAACCAGCCGCAGCAACCGTAGCCCTGGCTGGTGGCGGCGCGGAAAAGAACCTCGCATACACCTCGTTCATTCCTGCAAACTCTTTCATGTCTGCCAGGAAAACCGTTGTTTTCACAACCTGATCGAGACTGCTGCCCGCCGCCTCGAGCACGGCGGCGAGATTCTTCAAAACCCGCTCCGTTTGCTCACCAATCCCGCCTGCAACAAACTCACCCGTGTTCGGATCGATCGGAATCTGTCCTGAGACAAATACAAATCCGCCAGCCTTGATCGCCTGCGAATACGGGCCGATCGCCGCTGGAGCATTTTCAGTCTGGATACGTTGCCTCACAAGAATAGTCACCTCAAAACAAAGGCAGGATTCTAACAGACTTACGCACTAAGGCAAAAAGCCGACGGCTAAGCGGCGCCCTGGAGACGTTCGACGTCGAGAACGCCGGGAACTCCTTTGATTGAGCCGATCACGCGATCGAGGTGCTTGACGTCGAAGACCTCGACCGTTACTTCGATATGACCACGCTCGTCAGATGCGACCGACGCCCGCGCGTCGCGAATTCCGGTCTTCATGTCTGAAATCGCGCCAGTGATACCCGCGATCATCCCCGTACGATTTTCAGTGATCGCCAGCAGCTTCACCGCGTAAGCCGTCTTCTCGGGTCGTCCCGCCCACTCGACCTCCACGATTCTCTCGCGATTGACCATCAACTGCGTGACGTTTTTACAACGCGTGGTATGAACAGCCACGCCCTTGCCGCGCGTCACGTAACCAATGATGTCCTCGCCATGCAGCGGGTTGCAGCAGCGAGCGCGCGTCACCATCAGATCGTCGATACCGCGAACGACAATCGAGTCGTCGCCTAAACGGATCAGACGTTTGACCGCGCGTACGCCGCTTCTAAGTCGAGACTCTTTCTGCTTGTCGAGCTGCTCGAACTGCTCCGGTCCGAGATATTTCGCGATGACGTTGCGCGGTACGAGTTTGCCGTAACCGATCCCCGCCAGCAGGTCGTCGACGCGCCCGTAACCATAGTCACTCGCAACCCGCTTCATGTCTTTGTCGGTGTCGCTCAAAAGCTTCTTCGGCGACAGTTGAAAGCGTGAAGCTTCCTTTTCGAAGAGCTTTCGCCCGATCTCGATCGATTCGGTGCGTTGCTGCTCAGCCACCCAGTGCCGCACGCGATTGCGAGCCCGCGAGGTGACGATGAAGTTCAACCAGTCGCGCGAAGGGTGCGCGTTAGCGCTCGTGATGATCTCGACCACGTCGCCGTTTTGAATCTGGGTGCGCAGCGGAACCATGCGTCCATGGATACGCGCACCGGTGCAAGTGTTACCGACTTCGGAGTGAATCATGTAGGCGAAGTCGACGGGCGTCGCGCCGCGCGGCAGTTGAATGACTTTACCCATGGGCGTGAAGGCGTAAACGTCCTTCGGGTAAAGGTCCAGCTTTAACGAGTCGAGAAAATCTTTCGAGTCTTTGACTTCCTGCGTCCATTCGACCAGCGAACGCAAAGCTTGCAGAGCCTGGTCGTCCTCGCGGGCGCCGCGTTTACCTTCCTTGTATTTCCAGTGAGCCGCGACACCTTCTTCGGCGATCTGATGCATCTCCTCTGTGCGAATCTGAACTTCAAACGACTGCACATTCGCTGCGATCACCGAAGTGTGCAGCGACTGGTAGAGATTGTCGCGAGGGGTCGCAATCCAGTCCTTGATGCGGCCGGGAACGGGTTTCCAGTTGTGATGGACCACTCCCAAAGCAGCGTAGCAATGGCGTATCTCGTTCGGAGTTATGATTCTTGCAGCGACGAGATCGTAAACCTGGTCGAGACTGATCTTCTGGCGTCGCAATTTCTTCCAGATTGAGTAGAGCCGCTTGACGCGTCCTTCCACCAGCACGAACGGCACTTCGGCTTCGTTCATCTTCTCTTCGATACGCGCCGTGACGTCCTTCAGGAAAGCCTCGTTCTCGGGGCGCCGTTTTTCGAGTTGTTCGGCGAGCTCGCGATAGTCGTCAGGATGAAGATGCCGGAACGCGAGATCCTCGAGTTCACCGCGCAACTTACCCATTCCGAGACGGTGCGCGATGGGAGCGAAGATGTCCATCGTCTCTTCCGCAATACGCTTTCGCTTCTCCGGGTTCAGATACTGAAGCGTGCGCATGTTGTGCAGTCGATCCGCGAGCTTTACCAGCACCACGCGAACATCGTCGACCATCGCCAACAACATTTTGCGAACGTTCTCGGCCTGCTGCTCCTCGTGCGAGATGTTGCTGATCTGCGCGATCTTGGTGAGACCGTCGACGAGATGCGTGATTTCCTCGCCAAAGTAGCGTCGAATCGTGTCGAGATCGACCAGCGTGTCTTCGACGACGTCGTGCAACAGTCCCGTGGCGACAGACACTTCGTCGAGTTTCATGTCGGCGAGGATGTTGGCGACTTCGAGTGGATGGACGAGGTACGATTCACCCGAGGCGCGCTTTTGTCCCTTGTGTTCCTTGGCAGAAAACAGGTAGGCGCGCCGCAGTAGATCGAGGTCTGCCTGAGCGTGGTTGGTGGCGACTTTCTCGACGATGTCTTCGATCCGGATCATCTAAACGGCTGAATTATAACAAAACGGACGTGAAGGAGGTTTCCACGCAAAGGCGCAAAGACGCAAAGGAAGAATTGCGCAACTTCCTTTGCGTCTTTGCGCCTTTGCGCGGAAACCCTGCCTAAGCTGTTAACCCTTCGGCGGCGAAGCGGCCTGCTTCGCTTCCTCTTCTTTGCGCTTCTGATTCGCCACGCTCAATTCCGTGGTGCGTTTCAAAGCGGCTTCATAATCCTTTTGATACTGGGCCTTCTGGTCGGTCTTGCCATCCATCTCGGCGAGCTTGGAGGCTTCGAGCAGAAGATTGGTCTTGTAAGACCACGCTGATTCATTATTCGGATCAAACTTGATCGCGTTCTCCGCCTCAGACAATCCCTGCATCACGCATTTCTGCGCCTGATCGAATTCCTTCGTATCTTTGGGCTTTGTGTAAGCGACGGTGGCCCGATTGTTCGACTGGTCGATCGTGGTTGTCTTGTTGGTGGGCAACTCGGTGATCTTGAACGAGCAGTCCCAATCCTTGCTGGCCAGCACTATGAAAGCCTCGGCTCTTTTCTCGGGCTCCGCACTCTCGTTAGCGGCGCGCGCGGAGATCCACTGTCTGAGCTTCGCGTCTTCTTTAATTGCCCCGTAGAGATATGCGATCGCCTTGTAAGCTTCATCATCATTCGGATTCTTCGCGAGGATTTGCTGATACGCGTCGATCGCCTGCTGTGCCTTCGCAATATTCTCCGGGCTCTGCACGCCTGGGCGATACTGAGCATGGATGGTGCGAGCAATAAACATGGGAGCCGTCTTATTGTTGGGATCCAGTGCGGCAGCTTCTCTCGAGTGCTGCTCGGCTTCTGGGAACTTGCCTTCGCGGTAAGCGCGCGCGGCTTCGTTCAACTGGTTCTTGGATCTGATTCGGTTAATTACTCCGCACCCGGAGCTTGTGGCAACAAGGACCGCCAAAACCATGGCGATCCTGGTCTGAGAGAGTTTCATTTATGCGGACTCCAATTTTATATAGTTACTACGGAAGATCGTCCACTTGCAATCCAACCGGACTCGCGCCTGCTCCCTTGATGGCATCGATCACCTTTACGACGTCGCCATACTTGGTTGCTCTCGGCGCCTTTACGAAGACAGTCTTCTCGATACGCTCGTCTTCCTTTATATCCGTGCGCGTCTCCATGCCGACTTTATAGGCGCGCTGCTCTTTGCGCTGCTGAAACGTCATCAACAATTTCTGGGCCAGCGGCGTCGGATCGTTCACCGATCCGAGCGAGTCCTGATTCAGCTTGATCGACAAATCAGGCGCGATTGTAACCACCAGCGTTAGTGGATTCGGTTTCAGTTTGCTCAGGTCTTCGTTGGGATCCCGCTGGGTCGGAATGTCAGCCTTGAACCGGCTCGGTTTGAGCGGTGTGACGACCATGAAAATGATTAGCAGCACCAACAGAACGTCGATCAAAGGCGTCACGTTGATATATGGTTCGGCTGTCGTACTGCCTTTTTTGCTACCACCCATCGCCATTTGAAATTTTCTCCTTTAATACTTACGTAGTAGCTGCCGGTGCGGCTGCGCCCTTCTTCTTCTTGTCAGCCACTAATCCGATCTTGTCGACCCCGAGTTTTCGGACCTCGTTGATAACATTGACGACGTCGCCATAGCTGACGCCAACGCCACTCTTGATGTAGACGATCCGATCCTGCTCGTTCTTGATGCCCTTGAGCAGCGTGTCGACTTTTTCGGTCAGTTGCTCACGCGCAATCCGCTGCTTACCGAGGTAGTACTCTCCATCGGCAGGAATCGAGATAACGATCGACGATTCCTTGATAATGTTCGGATCGACATCCGGGTTGCTCAGGTTCTTCGGCAGAGCAACCGTGATGCCCTGCTGCAGGAATGGCGTGACCACCATGAAGATGATCAGCAACACCAGCATAATGTCGACCATGGGAGTTACATTGATCTCGGACTGTAAGCCGCCACCGCCTCCAGATCCCATTGCCATAACAAATCTCCTTTTACGGCCGTCCCGGTAAACGCCCCTGTAATTGTAGGTGCGGCGCGCGCCGCACCTCGAGGTTCACCATTCGGCTTTGCGTTTCAACTACGCTTTCAACTGCTTCGTGCGGTTCTTGATGAAGTAGTCGACCAATTCTGAAGCCGAGTTATCCATCTCGACGATAAAGCCATCGACCTTGCCGGTGAAGTAGTTGAACAGCCACACCGCAGGCACCGCCACCAACAAACCAAGCGCGGTTGTAAACAACGCTTCCGAGATACCGCCGGCCACCGCCGCGATACCTGCTGATTCCGCGTTCTTCATGCCGCGGAACGCGTTGATGATGCCGAACACGGTTCCGAACAGACCCACGAACGGAGCGGTTGAACCGATCGTCGCAAGGCCGGATAGGCCACGCTTGAACTCGGCGGTCTTGATCGCGATGGCGCGTTGCAGTGCACGCTTGGAAGCCTCGATTTCATCACCCGAAATATCGGTCGAAGCTTCGTGGGCACGAAACTCCTGCAAGCCGCTGCTGACAACCATTGCCAGGTGCGATTTGCGATGCTTGTCGCTGATGTTGATCGCTTCTTCGATACGATCGTTCTTCAGCGCCTGCGCTACGCGTGGTGCAAACTCGCGCGACTGTTTCTTCGCCGCCGAGTAAGTCAGGTAACGCTCAACCATGATGGCGATCGAGTAGACCGACATAATCAGCAGCACGATGACGACGGCGATAGCGACGCCGCCCATGTTCTTGACCATTTCGGTCAGCGTGAAGTGATCGGCACTCGACGTCTCTGGGCTGGTTGCGGCTTCCTGCAACAACATCAAGAGACCAAGGGCCTTGGTTCCAAAAAGACTAATTAGCATTGTCACGGTGAACCCCTCCAAAAGGTTTTTTAGATTGATAGCAAGCAGAGAAGCCGAGACAGCCCACGTTAACCGCGGCGACACGACCAATGTTCTCCGCAGTTATTGAGCCACGAAGTTGTACTGGATCACTCCTGTAACTTTAACTGGCTGCCCCGAAAGCTTCGTTGGGGAGAATTTCGCTTGACGCGCAGCTCCTACAGCAACCGCCTGTAACAGCGGATGTCCGGAGACCGCATGTGCTGAAACGACGTTGCCGTTCTCGTCGATGAGCACCTGGACGACCACAGTGCCCGCAGCATGTGCAGCCCTTGCAATCGGCGGGTACGCCGGCTTGGGCAGGCTGATCGCCTTACCGTTGAGAACGCCTCCGGAAATGGGGGCACGAGGTGGAGTCGGCTTCGCCTCCGGTGGCGGCGGTTCGTCAGGAACCATCACTTTGCTTGGCGCGACCACGGTGCCCGATCCGGGTCCAGCGGGCATTGGCGCAGCGGAGCTCGAGTCAGAACTACCAAGCACGGTCGTTACGCCACGTCTAACCGGCGGTACGTCGCTGGCTTTTGCCGAAACTTCTTTCGGTACCAGTTCGGTCCGCGTAACGTCCGCGATCAGCTCTCTGCGAACGTCGACGTTTTGCTCAACCTTGGTAGGCTTTGCTTCCTGTTTCTGTTCAGGCTCTTTTTGTTGTTGTGGGACTGGCACGGGAGCAACGAGCGTGGTTAGCTCGAGCTCCATCTCGCCCAGCTTGGCGTCATACCAGAAAATACCAACAATAAAAAAGGCCAGAATGAGCACACCGTATATGATTGCGGTGACTCCTATGAATGAGCCTTTTCGCGTGATGTCGTCCTTGTGCGAACTTGACTCAACAAGATTATCGAACATGGATATTGTCCTCCGACTCCGGCGCCAAATGGATCAGGGGTTACGAAAGTTTAAGCAGTAATTGCCTCGCTAGTGTCGATTTAATACCGCTTGCGTTCCGTCAATATAGAAGGGGAAACAGCAGCTTATGACATTGAGCCAAATTAGATGGAAGCCGCTGTGCGAGAAAAAACTCGCCGGCCCGACTCAACACACCGCCACCGCGCCCAACTTCCTGATTTCACACACGCGGGGTCGACACTTGAGATATTTAATTGGCCAGCAACGGTCGCAGTCTAGTCCGCCTGCCATTTCAAAGTCAAGCGCAAACATTAGACACCGTCGCCCGCAAAAGGACCCGGAATTCGTTCGTCGATCAAGATGTTCTAATCTGTTTTGTGCTCTTTGTGGAGCTCGCTGCCCCGGCCGCCTTCATGACTCTGGGCTGATTGAAAGTCAATGCCGCTGCACGATTCGCCGCGTCGAGTCGCTGCTCCCACCAAACCATGATCGGGCTCGCAACCGCGATTGACGACCACGTGCCGACGATCACGCCGATAAACAGTGCCAGCGAGAAAGCCCGCAGCACATCACCGCCGAAAATCACCAGCGCCAACACCGACAGAAACACGAGACCATTCGTGATCGTCGTACGCGAAAGCGTCTGGTTGATCGCGTCGTTAGTGATCTTGTAAAGCGGATCTCGACGGTGCAGCCTGCGGTTCTCTCGGATGCGGTCAAACACGACGATCGTATCATTCACAGAAAATCCGACTAGCGTGAGTAGTGCTGCGATCACGTTCAAGCTGACTTCGACCTGGAAGATCGAGAAGAAACCTAGCGTTACCAGCACGTCGTGAAACACTGCGATAACGGCAGCCGCGCCATACGTCCATTCAAACCGGAACGCAATGTAGATCAGGATTCCCACCAGAGCGGCGAGAGTAACTGCGATCGCCTTGTTCCGAAGTTGTGCACCGGCAATAGCCCCGACTGCGTCAGTGCCGACGATTTTGTATGCGGCGTTTGGATCGGCGTTGAGCTCCAGATTCGGAGCCGCTTCGGTGCCGAACGTGTTCAAAGCGTTCCTGACGGATGCCCTGCCGTCCTGCCCCTCAACCAGCGGCACGCGAATCAGAACTGTATCGGGTCTGTCTGTGACCGGCTGAACGGTTGCATCATTAACACCTTTGGTATTAAGCGCTTCTCTGATTGCGTCGTCTGCCGGGCGCTGTTTGAAGCGGGCGGTAACCACCGTTCCACCTTTAAAATCAACGCCGAGATTGAATGCCGGGTGGCCGGTAGCCTGGCGAATCACTGCTGACCCCAAACCCGCCAGCATTAGCGCAACCGAAATGCCGATGAACCAGCGCCGGTGACGCAGCCAATCAATATTTACGTCATGAAGAATTTGAAACATGATGACTCACTAAATACTTAACGACTCCACTCTTTCCTTTCGAGACAGCAGCCAGATAAAGATTGTTCTCGACACGTAAACCGCCGAGAAGAGATTTACGAGCAGTCCGATGACCAGCGTCACTGCAAACCCGCGAATTGGACCAGTGCCAAACACGAACAGGAACATTGACGAAACGATCGTGGTTACGTGCGTGTCGATAATCGTAACGAAGGCGCGATTGAACCCCTGATCGACAGCCGATGCGACTGTCTTTCCGGAGCGCAATTCTTCCCGAATGCGCTCAAAAACAAGGACGTTGGAGTCGACGGCCATACCGATTGTCAGAATGATACCGGCGATACCGGGCAGCGTGAGCGTAGCGCCAAACACTATCAACCCGGCCATCATCAGGATCATATTGAGTATCAACGCAACAACTGCGTTGACTCCGGATCCGCGGTAGTAAAACAGCATGAAGACTATGACCAGCGCGAGACCCACCAACGAAGCCCTGACTCCGGCGTTGATTGAATCCTGGCCGAGACTTGGTCCAACCGTGCGTTCTTCCAGGTACTCGATCGACGCGGGAAGTGCGCCTGAACGCAGCGTCAACGCGAGATCCTCCGCCTCTTCTTTCGAGAAGTTGCCGGTGATCTGTCCCTGATCGTAGATTTGGGACCTGATGTAGGCGATCGATTCGACTTTATCGTTGAGGTTGACGCCCATGTAGTCGTTGACGTGCGCGCCGGTCCATGCCCCAAACTTGTCTGCACCGCTCTTATTCAGTGCAAAAGAGATCTCGAAATCGTTGATACCGCCGCCTTGTGATTGAGACGCCGTCGCCGTTCTCAACTCCTCGCCACGGATGATTCCAGGAGTTTCGACCACTACGTATTGCGTCGGTTGATCGGGCGCGGGCGTGCCGTCGGGATTTGGCCGCGCACGTTTTTTATAGGGCAATATCTTTCGATTCGGTGGAATGGTGCCGCCGCTGTTAAGCGAATTGATTGCTTCCTGTTCAGTCGCATAAGTCGTCGGCGGCGCGGGACTCGGCGGACCGATGACGTGCACGAGTTCCAGTCTTGACTCGACCCTCAAGACTTCCTTGACTCGCTCAGGATCCTGAACGCCAGGCATCTGCAAGAGAATCTGGTGTGCACTTTGGGCGCCGTGAGTTTGGAGCGTCGGCTCGGCGATACCGAGAGCGTTGATACGTCTGTCGATGATGTTCAGCGCCTGCTGAGTCGCGTTGTCGGCGAGCACACGTTCAGCCGTCGCCGTCATCGTCCAACTAATCTGATTGCCGGATTGTGCGAAGGTCCATGAGGTCGTGTCGCCAAGTTCGACCTTTTTCTGGACAGCCTCTTTCACCTGGGTCGCTTTGGAAGGATCGGCGAGGTCGAGAACAACGCGATGGTTGCCCGCTCCTGTGTCCGCACGACCGCCAGTGATTTCAAATCCCGCATCCTGTGCGACGGTTTGAGCGGCGCGGTAGTTCTCTTCCGTCAATCGTTGCAGATAGTCCGCGGTTTTTACGCGCATCACGAGGTGCGTGCCGCCCTGAAGATCGAGACCGAGGTGAATATTCGATTTGAGATTCGCCTTGATTCCAGACCAACCGAAGTCTTTTAAGTGTGGGCGATGGCGCGGACCGATTACGAGGTAGAGACCTACGAGAGTGACTATGGCAATGATTATTGCGCGTGTACGAAGGTTCTTTTTCTTCATTATTAAGTGAATCTATTTCGTGTCTTAGGTGCCCTTTTGCGACTCTTCATCAATACCGGCGATGGCCGAACGAGCGATCTCGAGGATCGACTTGTCAGCACTGCGGATGATAAAGCTCGTGTCGCGCACCGTTGTGATGACTCCGATAATCCCTCCCGTTGTAACCACGCGATCCCCGATCTTCAGAGTAGAAATCGTTTCCTGTAACTGCCGTTGCCGCTTCTGCTGAGGCCTTATTAATAGGAAGTAGAAAACGGCGATAATGAGGACAATCGGCAGCATCTGCGCAAGTCCACCGAGGCCTGCCTGCAAGAAGATCAGAGAAGTGTGCATTTGGCTCTTTATTGTTCGAAGGTTTGACTCAGGCTTCCCAACAAACGGATGCGGCCAGCTCGCGAACCACTATTCACCATTCGCATCCAGCCGCTCGGTGAACTCACGCCGAAATATTGGGAAATCGCCAGACCGGATAGATTGCCTCACCCCTCGCATGGTGTCAAGGAAGAAGGCCAGATTATGGTGTGTCAACAGGATGCTGGCAAGCATCTCGCCGCTCATATATAGATGACGCAGGTAGGCCCGCGAGTGCCTGCGGCAGACCGAACACCGGCACGATTCGTCGAGCGGGCGGGAGTCGTTCGTCCACTGCGCGTTTTTAATGTTTAGCTTTCCATGCGACGTGAACGCCTGACCGGTTCGCCCGTTACGCGTGGGCAAAACGCAGTCAAACATATCGATACCGCGAGCTACAGCTTCGACCAGGTCCGCCGGTGTGCCAACACCCATCAGGTATCGCGGCGAATCCCTCGGCATTCGCGGGGCGATGTCGTCGATAACGTCGAACATCACCGACTTCTCTTCCCCGACGCTCAATCCGCCGATTGCATAACCGTCAAAACCGATCTCAACCGTCTGTTCGAGACTCTGACGCCTCAGATCGAGGTGACTCGCGCCTTGAACAATGCCAAACAGTGCTTGCTGCCCGCTCAAGCCTTCGATTTCAAGACGACCGGTGTCCGCGCTGTCACGTTGAAGGCGATCAAAGGCGTCTCTGGAGCGTTTTGCCCAGCGTGTGGTGAGGTTCATGCTGCGCTCCGTCTCTTCGTGACCTGCTTTGCCGGGAGCACATTCGTCGAAAACCATCACGATGTCAGATCCGAGTGCGGCCTGCACTTCCATCGACACCTCGGGAGATAAGAACTTCAAAGAGCCGTCGACGTGAGATCGAAACTCAGTGCCTTCCTCGGTGATCTTTCGCAGCGCGCCGAGACTCCATACCTGGAAACCGCCGGAGTCAGTCAACAAAGCACGGTCCCAGCCGATGAAGCGGTGCAGACCTCCGGCAGAGCTGATCACGTCGATTCCGGGCCGGAGCCAAAGGTGATACGTGTTGCCGAGGATGATGCGGGCGTCGAGATCCGCTGACTCGAGTTCTTCGAAACGAGTGCCTTTGACGGTGCCCGCCGTGCCGACCGGCATAAACACCGGCGTCTCGATCTGCCCGCGCCGCGTCGTCAGAACTCCCGCACGCGCCTCGCCAGACTGCGCCTGGATATGGAATTTTGTCGGGGGAAGTTTTGCCATTAGGAAGATCTTCCTCGCAAAGACGCAAAGGCTCAAAGCAGATTCAATTACCTTTGCGCCTTTGCGCCTTTGCGAGGGGATTTCTTATGCTTCTCGACGATTCGCAGCGGAGTCGCGAAGAAGTCAAACTCCTCACGCAGTCGATTCAGCAGGTACCTCTCGTACGAAAAGTGCAATCCCGGTTTGCCACCCGAAGTGAAGACCACAAACGTCGGTGGCCTGAGCCCAGCCTGCGTCAGATACTGAATCCGCAGTCTCGACATTCCACCCTTCGCGGGCGACGGCGCCGTCCCGCCGCGCGGCTGTGCGATCGCCTTTTCAAAGAAATCGTTCAACTGCGACGTCGGAATTCTTCGATTGCGCGCCTCGTCAGCTCTCAACACCAGCGGCAGAATCTTCTCGACTCTCTGTCCCGACAACGCCGAGATCGTGATCACAGGCGCCCACTCCAGAAACTTCATCTTGTCGCGCAAGCCTCGTTCAAACACCGACGCAGTGTTCGTCTCCTTGTCTTTAACGATGTCCCATTTGTTGACCGCGATAATGATCGAACACCCTGCATCAACCGCGTAACCCGCGATCGTCGCATCGAGCGCCGTGACGCCTTCGACTGCATCGACCAGAACAATCGCGACGTCTGCGCGCTCGAGACTCTTGCGCGCCATGATGACCGACAACTTCTCAGCCATCTCGTCTGTCTTTCCTTTTCGACGGATTCCGGCGGTGTCGATAACACGGAAGTTTCGCTCCGGTGTTTGCAGCACGGTGTCGATCGCGTCGCGCGTGGTGCCGGCGACGGGAGAAACGATCACGCGGTCTTCGCCGAGAATGCGGTTCAGCAGTGAAGACTTGCCGACGTTCGGCCGCCCAACAATCGCGAGACGAAGCTCGCGCGGTTCTGTCGTTTCGTCATCCTGAACACCCTCAAAATTGAGCAACTCAACAACACTGTCGAGCAGTTCGCCGATGCCGATTCCCTGCTCTGCCGAAACCGGATAAACGTTTTCGAACCCGAAACGATAAAACTCCGTGCTTTCACTCTCGAGTCTTGACGAGTCGGTTTTATTCGCAGCGACGAGCACCTGTTTGCCGGTTCCGCGCAGCAGGCTGGCGAGTTCTTCATCCAATTGCGTCACTCCGGTCCGCGCGTCCACGACCCAAATCAACACCTGCGCCTCGTCAATCGCAACACCAGCCTGTTTTAAGATATTGGCCGGAATGACAGCGTCGTCATCAGGCACGATCCCGCCGGTATCGATCAGGGAAAATCGTGTGCCTGCCCACTCGACCTCCCCGTAAATCCGATCGCGCGTGATTCCGGGTTCATCGCCAACTATCGACCTTCGTTCGCCGATCAGACGGTTGAACAACGTCGACTTCCCGACGTTTGGACGGCCGACAATCGCCACGAGATTGGAAGCGCGGCGTGGCTGAACTTCGGTTTTAGCAATCGATTCCATTGAGTCGATAGCTTACAAGGCCCTTCCCATCCGTGTCATCCGCGCTATAATCCCTCCGCTGTACTTAAAAAGTCCGAGGGGTTCTTCTATGAAAAGGTTTCTGGCTCTATTCATCACCACTTTAACGCTAAGCCTTTCTGTTGCCGCTCAGGAACACAGTCGCCCACCGAAAAGTACAACGCCGCCGCGCGCGCCGAATGCGCCGGCGAGCGCTACCGACGCCTCCGCTTCGGGTTGGGTCAGGATCACTTCCGACGAAGGTCGCTTCTCCGTGCTCATGCCTGGGACACCGGAGGACAAGGTGGAAACAACACCGAGCGAACATGGACCATACACGACACACCTGTCGATTCTGAGGCAAACGGACACCGTATTTCTCATTGGCTGGGTTGACTACGATCCGAGTTTCAACTTCAACCGCACCGCTGAGTTGGAGGCGAATCGAGATAATTTTGTTAAGGGCGTTAATGCCCGATTACTCGAGACGCGCTCCACCAGAATCGATGGCTTTGCGGCGATTGAGTTTACGGCGGAGAATGAAAACAGGGTTTTCAAATCACGCGTTTACATGGTTGGCCGCCGGCCTTATCAGCTCGTGATTGGCTCACCCAAGGGGAGCGACGATTCCGTAATCATCAATCGATTCTTTAACTCGTTCAAGGTCACCGTCAATTAGACCGCACCGCGACCCATGAAGCGTAGAGACTTCCTGCAAACGACCGCCGCCGGGTGTGTCGTAACTATCGCTAGTCCTGTGTCTGCACTAGCGATCGAAGAGCCCGCGCACCCGCGCGCGCCCGAACCATCTTCCGCTCCGCCGGCATTCGAACTCGACGAGTGGACCATTGCTCAGTTGCAGCAAGCCATGACGTCCGGCAGATACTCGTCGAAGCAACTGGTCGAGAAATACAGTGACCGGATCGGCGATATCGACAAGAAAGGTCCGGCGATCAATTCCGTGATCGAGATGAATCCGGACGCGGAACGGATCGCGGCCGACCTCGATCGCGAACGCAAAGAAAGAGGACCGCGTGGTCCATTGCACGGGATTCCGCTCCTCATCAAGGACAATCTCGACACAGCGGATCGGATGATGACGACCGCCGGTTCGCTGGCGCTCGTGGGTGCGAAGCCTGCTCGCGATGCCGGCGTGGTTAAAAAGCTACGCGATGCCGGCGCCGTGATCTTAGGAAAGACGAACCTCAGCGAGTGGGCCAACTTTCGTTCGACTAAATCTTCGAGCGGCTGGAGTGGACGCGGCGGTCAAACCCGGAATCCCTATGTGTTGGACCGCAATCCGTGTGGCTCGAGCTCCGGGTCGGGAGCTGCGGCGGCGGCAAACCTGTGTGCGGCGACGATTGGAACTGAAACCGACGGATCGATCGTGTGCCCGTCTTCCGCGAACTCGCTCGTCGGTATCAAACCGACGCTTGGCAAAGTCAGCGGAGCAGGGATCATTCCAATCGCTCACAGCCAGGACACCGCGGGACCCATCGCGCGAACCATTGCCGACGCGTGGACGCTTTTCAACAGTATTGCTGACGTTCCACTGAAGCCGCTCGCCGAGTACGCCCGAGAATTCAATATTAAAGGACTGCGGCTGGGCGTCGCGCGAAAGCATTTCGGATTCAATGAACGCGTGGACAAGCTCATGGACCAGTGTCTGGCGGAGTTGAAGAGTCTCGGCGTCGTGCTTGTCGATCCGGCTGATATTCCGACTTCAGGTAAGTTTGACGACTCTGAATTTGAAGTGCTGTTGTATGAGTTCAAGGCTGATCTGAATGCATACCTGGCTGCACTCGGACCGACTGCGCCGGTTCGTTCATTGAAAGACATCATCGATTTCAATGAGAAGAATCGCGACCGTGAGATGCCGTACTTCGGGCAGGACATCATGATCAAGGCGCAGGCGAAGGGACCGCTCACGTCCAAGGCATACCGTGACGCTTTGCGTAAGAATCAACTGCTCACGCGTTCACAGGGCATCGACTTTGTTTTGAAGCAGCACCGGCTGGCGGCGCTCGTTGCTCCGACCGGTGGACCACCGTGGCCGACTGACTGGATCAATGGCGATCACTTCACTGGTGGCTACTCATCGGCGTCCGCCGTTGCCGGCTATCCGCATATTACGGTTCCGGCGGGCTACGTTTTTGGTTTGCCCGTGGGTATTTCGTTCTTTGGCGCCGCGAACAGCGAACCACTGCTGGCGCAGCTCGCCTGGGGCTTCGAGCAGGCCACGAAGGCCCGCAAACCACCGAGGTTTTTAGAGAAAGCGGAGTTTGGATAATCATTGATTTAGCAATTTTCAAGAAGCCCTGATCGCTTCCATTTTGCTAATCTCAAAAGTCGAGATTCATTGTTGGACGAGGTCAGTACCCGTAACGCGGTAGCGTCGGGTCGACGTAGAGCCTCTCAATTTTGCTAAGAATTTCGTATGTTCGAGACTGACCCGACGCTACCGCGTTACGGTACTGACCTCGTCCAAGTCTGAATCCTGACTTTTGAGGCAAAGCCTCTTGCTATCCTTCCCTTTCGAAAGGAGCACTCATGCCGCGTACAGCTACCGCCTCTCGTAAAAAATCAATCTATGGCGTCCACCCCGGCATTCTCATGACCCAGAAGTGGATCGCAGAGCTCAAGCAAAAAACCGGCAGAACCCTCGAAGAGTGGCTCGCACACATTAAAAAGTCAGGTCCTAAAACCGAGAACGCGCGTCGCGAGTGGCTCAAGAAGGAGTACGGTCTCGGCACGAATACCTGCTGGTGGCTCGCCGAGCGCGCTGAAGGCAAAGGTGAAGAAACAGGCGATCCAGATCTCTACCTGAAAGCCGCGGAAAGCTACGTGGAAGAGATGTTCTCCGGAGGCAAAGCCGGATTGCGGCCGATATACGACGCACTGCTAAAGCTCGGACTCAAAACCGGTAAAGAAGCGAAGGCTTGCCCTTGCCAAACCATCGTTCCGCTTTATCGCAATCACGTGTTCGCGCAGATCAAACCCACGACGCAGACTCGCATCGACATGGGTTTCGCACTCGGCGACACGAAACCAACCGGACGACTTATCGACACCGGAGGCTTTGCCAAGAAGGATCGCATCACGCATCGCATCCCAATCACTTCACTGGACGATATCGACGACGAGGTGAAGCACTGGCTCAAAGTCGCTTACGATCGCGACGAAAAGTAGGGCGGGCCACAAAAAGGCACAAAAGAAACAAAACGTTTGCGCGACAGTCTCGAAGTAACTTAAGCTACGCGGCGCTTGAAGTCCTCACCACTCGAAATCGGAAAACTCGGCGAAGCCTACGCCGCAGCCTATCTCGAACAACTCGGCTACCGTTTAGTTGCGGCGAATTTCACGTTGCCCGTCGGCCGAAACCTGCGCGGCGCTGTCGTCACGTCGGAAATCGATCTCGTTGCTTACGATGGCGATACGCTTTGCTTTGTGGAAGTGAAGACCCGCGCGTCTGACTGGTTTGCGCGACCGCAAGTCAACGTCGATCTGCGCAAACGCCGCCAGATCGCACGCGCCGCACGCGCCTATCGACACATGCTCGGCATCGAAGACCAGCCTTACCGCTACGACGTGCTCACCGTGGTTCTGGACGAAGCCCCGCAAATTGAACTACTCCGGAACTATTGGCGCGATTAATTCTGGGTGTCTGTCTGCTTCGAACGCGACGGCGCGTTCTTCACGTACTTATCAAACCAACTGATCATTTCATACAACACGTGTTCGATACTCTCGCGGCCCGAGTAACCATGTGCCTCGTGCGGCAGCATCACCAATCGCACCGTCGCGCCATGTCCTTTCAGCGCCTGGTACATCCGCTCCGATTGAATCGGAAACGTTCCGGTGTTGTCGTCAGCTTCGCCGTGAGTCATCAACAGCGGCTCGTTGATCTTCGACGCATACATGAACGGCGACACCTTCAGGTAAAGCTCCGGCGCCTCCCACAGCGTGCGCCGCTCATTCTGAAAACCGAACGGCGTCAACGTGCGATTGTAAGCGCCACTGCGCGCGATGCCCGCGCGGAAGAGATCGCTGTGTGCCAACAGGTTCGCGGTCATGAAAGCGCCATAGCTGTGACCTCCTACGCCGACGCGATCCGGATCGGTCACACCCATCTCCGTCGCTTTGTCGATCGCAGCTTTCGCGCTCATCACGGTCTGTTCGACGTAAGTGTTGTTGACTGTCTCAGGACTACCGACAATCGGCATCGTCGCATTGTCGAGCACTGCATAGCCTTCCAGGAGGAAGAACAGATGTGATGCGCCGCCGATTGACGTCGCTTTCTGAGCTGATCCTGTGACCTGTCCGGCCGTGGTCGGATCTGAAAACTCGACCGGATAGGCCCACACGACCGTCGGGAGTCGCGTGCCCTCTTTGTAATTCGGCGGCAGGTAGAGCGTGAAAGAACACTGCACGCCGTCGGCACGTTTGTACGTGACTAGTTGTTTCTTGATGCCGCGCAACTGCGGCGTCGGATCCGGGAATTGAGTGAGTGCACGAGGCGCAGCACCACCGCTTCTAACGAAGTAATTCGGAGCTTCGGTCGGCGACTCGCGTCGCGTGAGGAACTGTTTGCCATCGTCACTCAGTAAAGCAACCACGGACTCGTAAGCATTTGCTTCGCTGCGGAAGAGTCGTTCCGCTTTGAGTGTCTTTAAGTTGAACCGATCGAGGAAAGGAAACTCACCTTCCCGCGTCGCGCCCGCGCCGATCAGATAAATCGAATCGCCGTCCTGCACGATTGCGCGTTGACCGGCGAGTGCGCGCGTGACGGGCGAGCCCGAGTCGTTGTAGCGGTCCTGCTCGTTACGGTTCCAAATGAGTTTCGGTGGACTCTGCGGATTGTTCGAGTCGAACGTGAACGTCCTGAGCCAGCGTTTGTCGCGCTCGAAGTCGGAGAAAAGGACCAAACCTTTGTCGCCGAAACTCGCTGACGCCCCGCGCTGCGCGCCTCTGAACCATTCGAAACGTTGCTCGGTCTTGAACCATTCAACCGGCTCAGTCGTGAATGGCGCTCTGATCGCGACAACGCTGTCGCGATGTGAAACCTTCTTTTTAGGATCGCCGTCGTCGAGCGCTTTGGCCCATACAAGCGTCGCCGGTTGAGTAGGTAACCAGCGAATCAACCTCGGACCAATCGTCACACCATCGATCGGAACCTGATCCGCGAGCGGAAGGCTGGCCACTTTGTAAACGACTTTGCCTTTCGCATCCCACACTTCGACGTCCCTCGGAAACGCAGAATCAGGAAAGAGATATGAAAAAGGCCGGTGCGTTCGCGTCACCAGGATGTGATGGCCATCGGGCGCGACGTTGAGTCCCTGAAAGATCGCCGCGTGGCCGATGGGCGTCGTACGTCCCGTCTCCGAGTCGACGAGCGCGAGTTGCGAAGTCGCGTAGTACTCAAACAGGTCTTCGTCATGAGGAGTCTTCAACAAGTCTTCGTATGTTCTTACTGGTCCGGGCCTGCCCGAACTCTCCTGCGTATTTGGTTCGGTGGGCACGGACGGCGCTGCGGGTGCGGCACCTCGCGTGGGTGGCACGAGTTGGACCAGTAAAGTTCGATTGTCGGGCATCCAGCTTATGGCGTTACCCGTGACTGAATTCACAGTCACGCCTTTCACAGAGCGGATCTTGCCTGTCGCTGCATCGCCCACCCAGAGTTCCACGCGATTTGCGGCGCCATTCAAAAACGCGAAATGCTTTCCGTCGTCGCTCCATTCAATGCCGCTGATCTTTGCGCCGGGAGGAACATCGATTTTCACTTCCGAGCCGTCGGCGATCCGCTTCAATGACAAATCGACGAAGTACGGGTAACGGTGTGGTGAGTTTGTCGCGGGATTTATTCGCCGGCCGGCGAGTCGCAACATCGGTTGTGCGAGATCAGCCAGCGGCGGATTGCGCACACCTGTCGTGAGGAGGATGTTGTCGCGCGTGGGACTCACTGAAGCACCGGGAGTGACGGGCGCGTTCAGAATGTCGAGCACTTCTTTCGGTGGTTTTTTATAACCCTGCTGCGCAAAACTGATGTCTGTAATCAGTAGTACAGCGAGAATTGCTAGCGACTTCGAAGCGAGACGAAAAGCGTGCATGGTAGACTCCTCCGCAAACAGCGATAGACGAAATTTCGTGGAATGCCTCGGGGAATTTGAAGCGTTTCGGAACTTATTCGAGTTGAGAATAGAAGTCAACCAACTAACGTTGATCTTCTTTGTGCTTTTTGTGCACAACGCGGCCGTGTTTTATTTCGCGGTCGTTTATTGACGCGCGATGCAGTCGCGCATAGACTGCGGTACATAGACTCGACGGTCGCGCGCCGGTACCGGCGTGGGATTTAGGGTTAAAACAACGGTGCAGTGCCCTTGGGTTGATCCCCTCTGGCGTTGCACCGTTTGTTTCATTGTTTGTCTAAATCCACTGGCGGAATCTCATCGGTCGAACCGAGCAAACGAACTAACGGGCTGATGGTGTCGATCGTCTTGCGAGTATCGTTTGCAAACTTAACAACGTCGAAAAGCTTAGTGGCGATTTTGTAAAACCTGTCCCACCAGATTTTGCCGCGCTGGTCAATCTGCGCTTCGTCGAGAAGGTCCTTTTCCAAACGAGCGTAGCCAATGATGAGAGCCCGAGCTCGTTCGAGACCTTCCGGTCCATTGATTCGATAGTGTTGTATCGACTGTTCTATCTCGGTAGTCAACAAGAGAATCAACCGCTTCAGCCGCGGATGGATTTCCGCGCGTTTTATAGCCTCGAACAAAGCATGTGCTTCCGCCTGGATCTCTTTCAGAGCCTCCTCGCCGATGTTTGGATCGGGTTTCTTCTTTCCCCACTCCGAAGCGATTACTCGGAGCAGCGTGATGGTTTCATCAGTTATCGGCTGCGTTAAGTTGAGCTGATTTGAGCGAAGATTGGATAACGAAACCTGCGCCACCAACCTCAGAGGAGGAAAAACGTCCGAGTAGAAGTCATCGAACTCGAGTTCTTCTATGCCTGCTTCTATTTCGTCCAGGAGCGCGAGAAAAGCGAGTATCCCCTGAACCACTTGAATAAAAAGTGGTCCAGTCATTTCGCGGTTAATGGGAATATCTAACGCCTGTGCCCACAACCTTGCAGGTGGACCATTACCGGAAGTGGATCGAAGCCTTTGAGTAAGGTTGTATAGACGTAATGCGGGATTGTTCTGCACCATTTAGCCCTACTTTCGTCTAGTCAGATTGGTGTGGGTTCTGAAAAGCCGTAATAGCTAATCGACTGGTGCCTTTCCGTAGCTTTAACTAGGCGTGAAGCCCAGGTGAAGGGTTTCGGCTCGGCTGGGCGCCGTGTTTATTTTTTACTCGCTAAGCTGATCTTCGTCGTGGACCACGTTGTGAAAGCTCGTCTGCGTACCACATATCCACGATCTTCAAAACATCAGCCTTCCGCCCTGAAGACAACTCCCTGAACCTTGTAACCAGCTTGAGCTCCCGTGGGGAATCTCCACCGGGAGCGACCAGGCCCGCCGATCGTGCGAGCAATTCCGCTGGTGGAACACCGAGACCTTTCGCGAGAGCCGTGATCCGGTGTGTAGTAACCTTTCGTCCCGGCTCGTTCTCGATTCGGCTGATATAGCTCGCCGCTATCTTTTTTCCGAAACGGGCGCTTTCCCTGGAAACATCTTCCAGCGAAAGCCCCTTCTCTTCGCGAATTCGGCGAACGAAGTCCCCGAGGGTTTCTGGACTCCTATTAGCCATTTTGGTGGGCTCCAAATTCACAGCAACGCAAGGACGCGCCACCAAAGGAAAACGCGCGATCGACAACTCACCTAAACCTCCACCGAAAATCCGTTTGGTGGGGCCGCCCAGACGTCCGGAACGTTATTGCTCTTCCGGTATGCCTTCTTTATCACACTCACCCTATAGAACGCAAATTGATTCCTATAGGCATCGGTTTTCGCCCCAAAATGCCGCGCCCTATACTCCCTGTTGCGCATAGGGAATAAATAGTTTCCAATGGGCAACAAAATGAGTGCCGATCCGCCTTACCGAACCGATCTAATCAATGCTGCTATGGGGGCTCGCCGGCTGACCAACAAGGTCGTGGCGGATAAGGCAGGTGTAGGAGTGATGACGGTGTCAAAAATACGGAATGGCAACCCGAACGTCGGGTACGTGACGCTCAAAAAAGTGGTTGAGGCTGTTGGGTTAACCATCGCGGAGGTATCGCAGCCGAAGGCTGCTTGAGTCTCTGTGTGGCACATTGCCGTACATGTGCTATTATTTCTCGCAGCACAGGTAAACGAATCATGGCAACAGGTCGTATAAAAAGGGAAAGTACTCGCGCAGCTCGGTTGGATATTCGCATCAATCCAAGCGCCAAAGAGAAAATCGAGCAAGCAGCGGTGCTGTCACATCAGTCGTTGACTGATTTTGTTGTGACCAGCCTTTTGCGTGTTTCCGAGGAAGCTCTTCAACGTCAACGAATGATTCACCTCACTAACCGCGATCGCGATCTCTTCCTCACGGCACTCGAAGCAGACGTTCGTCCGAATCGAGCGTTGCGCAAAGCAGCTGAACGGTTTAAGCGCGCTTACCGGTAGCACCCAGAGCTATAAACCATTCTCCAAGCAAATGCGGTTTGGCAGAAACTTCCACAAGACGCATGATTGTGCCGCACACTCGAGAGGATCTGTGTAAGATCATGCCTCTACTTAACGATGATCGTATCGAAAAACTCTCTTCTCACCACAACCGACGCGATTTTGATTGCGGCGTCGAAGACCTGAACGCCTACCTCCAGAGAAATTCCGGTCAACACGAACGCAAAGGGATGGGTCGCACATATGTTGCAACCGAAGAGAATGACACCCGCGTACTCGGTTATTACATTATCTCAAGCAGCGCCGTTGCTTTTGATGTCGTTCCAGAAAACCTTCCACGCCATCCTGTACCAGTGGCACTGGTCGGCAGGCTTGCGGTGGATAATATTGCGCGAGGCCAAAGGTTGGGAGAAACACTCCTCATCCATGCATTACGATCGGCGCAACTCGCAGCGAAGATTGTTGGGATCTACGCAGTGGTTGTTGATGCGCTAGATGAATCTGCCAGGCGCTTTTACCTGAACTATGGGTTCAACGAATTGACTGACGATCGTCTTCATCTTTACCTACCTATGAAAGCGATCGAGAGGCTCAATATTTAGAACAGTCAATACAAAGCAGTCGAAGCGATACCTCGACAAGAGCCAGTGAAGCAGCATGGACAAGGCCTGGTATCCTGAGTCTGCCGAGTCGCATAGATGTCTCCCACGCATCCCCCCTGTTTCATCGGGAATAGGTCCATTAA
>Ga0105237_10001881_pt1 | contig 26779 bp, 30 predicted proteins | sample KBSC24metaG_FD_81520 | JGI IMG/M metagenome (GOLD analysis project Ga0105237, IMG submission 81520) | Corn rhizosphere microbial communities from Kellogg Biological Station, Michigan, USA - KBS C2-4 metaG | ecosystem: Host-associated > Plants > Roots > Rhizosphere > Soil | place: Michigan, USA...
GTCGACGACGCCATCGTCATGATCGAGAACATGTACCGCAACCTTGAGCGCGGTATGCAGCCGTTCCGGGCAGCGCTGGATGGCGCCCGGCAAATCGGTTTTACTGTGGTTTCCATCAGCCTGTCGCTGATAGCTGCCTTCACCCCACTAATCTTCATGGACGGCGTCGTCGGCCGACTGCTGCGTGAATTCTCGCTGACGCTAACCTTCGCGATTCTGGTCTCGACCCTGGTATCGCTGACGGTCACGCCGATGATCTGCGCCCACTACATCCGGCAGACAACTTCCGGCAGCGCAAAATTATTTGACCGCCTCGTCGAAGGCTCGTTGTCGCGCATCGTCACGTTCTACGCCCGCACCCTGGGTGCCGCGCTCGAATTCCCGTTGCTGACGCTACTGGTGTTTTTTGCAACCATTGCTCTCACGATTGCACTCTACATCAAAGTCCCCAAAGGATATTTTCCGACCGACGATTCCGGCTTCGTCATCGGTGCAACGCGCGCCTCTGCCGACACCTCGTTCCAATCGATGCTGGGACTGCAGCAACAGCTCGCCGATATCGTTCTCGCCGATCCGGCCGTGGCCGGTCTTGGCTCCGTTGTCGGGAGTGGCGGAGGTCCTGGAGGTCAAGGCGCAAACCGCGGCACCATGTTTATCAACTTGAGGCCGCCAGAGCAGCGCGGGTTTGTCTCAACTGAAACCGTGATCGACCGATTGCGCCGCGCTCTTTATCCGGTCGCCGGGATTCGCCTATTCATGTTTGCTGCCCAGGACGTTCGGGCGGGAGGGCGGCAAAGCGACTCCAACTACCAATATACGCTCACAAGCACTGATCTCGGCCTGTTGCAGCAATGGGCTCCGATCGTGGCCAAGCGAATGGAGACCGTCGAAGGGATCACGGATATCTCCAGTGATCGCGATCCAAACGGATTGCAGCTAACGCTCTCCATCGACCGCCAAAAGGCCTCGATGCTCGGCGTCCGGGTTCAGGACATCGACAACGCGCTGAACAATGCGTTCTCGCAGCGTCAGATTTCGACCATCTACACCCAGCGTAATCAGTACATGATCGTGCTGGAGATCGACCCGAAATTTCAGGTCGACCCGTCCAACCTCGATCGCATCTATGTCCATGGCGCGAACAATGCGCAGGTGCCGCTGTCGGCCGTGGTGCATGCAACGCGGGGGCTCGCGGCACTTGCCGTTCAACATTCGCAGTCGTTTCCCTCGACCACGGTGTCGTTCAATTTGCTGCCCGACATATCGCTTCAGGCTGCCACGCAAAACATCCAGCGCGCGGTCGACGAGTTGTACATGCCCGAGGGCATCCGCGGCGGTTTTGACGGCAATGCCGGCGATTTCGCCAAGACCAGCGGGCGTCAACCACTCTTGATCCTCGGCGCGCTGGTGGCGGTTTATATCGTGCTCGGCGTGCTCTATGAGAGCCTTGCGCATCCGCTGACGATCATCTCCACCCTGCCTTCGGCCGGCCTTGGCGCGCTGCTCGCGCTTCAGATCACCAACACGCCGCTGACGGTGATCGCGTTCGTCGGCATCATCCTCCTGATCGGCATCGTCAAGAAGAACGGCATCATGATGGTCGACTTCGCGCTTGACGCCGAGCGCCAGCGTGGCCTGTCGTCAGCCGAAGCAATTTTCGAGGCCTGCCAGGCGCGCTTCCGCCCGATCCTGATGACAACCATGGCGGCGCTGTTTGCCGGCATTCCGCTGGTCGTCGCGACCGGACCGGGCACAGAGCTGCGGCGCCCGCTCGGCATCACCATCATCGGCGGGCTGCTCGTCTCGCAGATCCTGACGCTCTACACTACGCCGGTCATCTATCTCCTGATTGACCGGCTGCGGCGAGCGCCAGAGACGAGCGCCGTACCTGCAGAATGAAACCCGAATGATCAGACGCGACGTTGATGGAAATCTAATAGGTGGCAAACTTCTTCAGAATCACCGGAGCAGGAGGTCAAAGGCTGATGAAGACTCCGATTATCCAAATGTTGATTATTATATTGCTCGCAGGCGGATCTCCATCCTTTGCGCAAGACGACATTTCTCCAGGGAAACGCTGGCTTGATCATCTAACTAACGACTTGCTTCCGTTTTGGACCTCGGAAGCAGCCTTAGGAAAGCCGGTAGGGACGTTTCCTTCGATAAGGTGTGATGATGGCTCGCTTTATAACGATCGAATGCCGTGCCCCGAAATTGGTCCTCTCCGATCTCTGAATGAGCGGTATACCGTGGCGCTCTCCCGCCAAGCGTTTGGATATGGGGTGGCCTTTCACCTGACTGGAGAACGCAGGTATCTCGCTATGATGAAGGCAGGAATCGATTTCATTCGTGGGAACGCAATGGACCGATCAAATGGAGGTATGGCGACAACGCAGTATATTTTGAAAGACTCCTGGGGACCCACCCCCGGTCTTCGGACGCCCCAACAGCTGGCCTACGGGTTACTTGGTATGGCGTTCTATTATTACCTGACCGGTGACAACGATGTCTTGCAAGACGTGAGCTCCGTAAAGGACTACATCTTCGAAAAGTACTCAATCAAAGGAGGAGCGCTACAATCGCAACTAGCTTTCCGAGCGGGCGCGACGCGAGAGGACAAACAGCTCGTCTCGCAACTCGATCAGATGAACACCTACCTCGTCCTGCTCACCCCCTTGCTTCCGGAACCTACTCGTAACGATTGGAACGAAGTCCTTCTCCGGCTCTCTAAAGTCATGATGGACCAGTTTTACTCCCCAAGTAGCAAGCTATTTTTCAGGGCCGCCAATAAACCATCCGATACCGACCTCGCTGTGACGCCCACAGATTTTGGGCATAACGCAAAGGCTCTTTGGATGATACGGTTCGCGGGGTTGCTCACTGGTCACAGCGAGCTGGTTCGATTTGCGGAAGACAATTCTCAATCCTTGTTGGAAAGAGCTTATCTCTCAGATTGCGGCTGCTGGGCGGGGGGAGTTCTCGCGAAAGGACAGCTAGATTTGGACAAGCCGTGGTGGGTATACGCAGAGCTCGATCAACTTGCCGGCACGTTAGCGCTTACCAAGCCTCGATATGCGCGGTACCTTCCAGCTACGTACGATTATTGGTTCGCCCACTTCGTCGATCATCAGTTTGGTGAAGTTTGGAATGGGGTCGACGGGAAAACGCATAAGCCCCAACGAAACCTGCCGAAGCAGTGGGAATGGAAGAACGCTTATCACTCGTTCGAACATGCTTTGGTGGGCTATATCGTTGGTCAGTCGCTCGCAGACCAACGAGTGACGCTCTACTACGCCCTATCCGGCAAAGAGGTCGCAAATTCTGCGCATCCCTATTACTTCTCGGGAAAGATAGAAAGAATTGACGAGGAAGCCGCCGGGGACGGGCGAGTGCAAAGAATTACGTTCAGTAAAGTCCAGTGAGGTGCACAGCACAAGCAAGATTGTGCTCTGCGTGCAAACCTTCTTGAGAGCAGGACTGTCGTAGCGATCAATGCGCCGGGCGGGGAGCTTCGCGTTAGCTTATCGTAGCGTGTTGCGATTCTGGAAAAACACTCAGACGACTTGTAGCTGCTCAACGGCGCGCGACTACCGGACTAATCTTATCTTCCCCCTCGCGCGCCATCGCATTCTTTAACGCTTCAAAAGTTGCTACTTAGCAAATCGCCCACGAGTGATCTCGCGCAGCAGGTTTAGGCGATGGAGGGAGGCCGAATTGATCAGCCCATCGAAGAAAGCGTGTTGCTCGCGAACCTGCACATAGACCTCCATACTGATGGACTGTTGATCTACCCCGTACTCCGAGAGGCGGCGATCAATTTCAGCGGCAGCGGTCGTATTGACTCGCCAGTCCAGAACGTTCTCTGCGATGTGCCCTTTGGCAACGTCCTTTGCATGGTCGGCGATGCCGACGAGATCGATTTGGCTCAAAGCGATTTCGACGGCTCTGTGACGAAAGGCCTCAAGAAGCTTATGACGCAACGACCTATAGCGTCGGATTTCCCAAGACAGCTCCGCAACGTCGAACGCAAGCAACCACTCGATGGCAGATCTCGGTGCAATGTCGCCGAGAACAATACCCTGGAGGGCATCGTATTGCTCGCGGCTTTCACCAGGCAACAACAGAGGCTCAGGTCTTAGAGCCTCCAGCTCCGTCGGTAGGACATGAGATGTGGGGCACTGCGTGATTTGGAAGGGACCGTTCATCTGGACGGTGTCCCTAGCGTCGCGACCGTTGGTCCGGGCGATCTGGGCGCCACGTCTCCAGCGGCGTGGACCGGGCTGGTGACCCAGAGGTCCCTTGCAGCAGGCAACGGATCGACCTGCATGTCTGCCCACCAGGCCTTTTCGTTGCCTTCCCGGTGCAGCGCCTGATGGTGATGCCGACACAAGGGGACGGTAAACTCATCGCTGACCTTGCGCCCAAGCGCTTGCGGCTGCGCGAACTTAAGATGATGTGCATCGACCGGCGTTTGCTTGCAAATGAGACAAGGCAATCCCCGAACATAAGCGAGATGCGCCTTGCTTCGTTTGCGAGGCGGCTCCTTGGGAAAAGCAAGCCCCCGCCCTGGATCGGAGAACCTGTGATGTAAGTCGGCAGCTGGCAGCTCAAGATCCGATGGGAGAAGCGGATTAGGAGTGGCCACGTCTGGGGGTGGGGATGGATGGGCCTCAAGCTCGACTGCGGCCTCGGTTATGTCCGCAAGCTTGCCAGCATAAGCGGCCTCCAAAGCCTTTGCGTCCGCTTCCAGAAGGCAATTCTTCAGAGGCAAGCTCGCCTTGGCCCAAGCAAGAAGGCCGTGCTGGTCGTCCCCCTCCACCTGTGTCTTCAGTTCGGCCAGCAGCCGCTCCAACAACTCCGCGGAGCGCTCGGGCGGTAGGATTGGGGGCCGATTCAAGACCCCCCTCGCTGGGCTTCTTTTCGGCGCGGAGGCGATTTGCGGCTCGGCCGAGGCCGGAGACCCCGCCAAAGCGTCAGGCGCGTCTAGATCATCCTCTCCGGCGATTCCGACCAGGGCGAACAGGGCGTAGCGGCGCGCGTAAGTCAGAGCCGTACCCATCCGGTGCGGCGCCTCGACGTCCTTGGAAGGACAGACCGGCCAATCCGAAGAGATCCATTCGCCGGAGGCGTGAGCCAGCAGGGTTGTGAGATGAATGTGTCCGCTCGGTTGCTCAATCCGGGTGGTCTGGATCGTGGCGATCTCTTGCTGGCTGAGGGTCTTGCGAACGATATCGAGGCCGCTCGCGAGGGACGCATAACGAAAGGTCCGGTCCTCCTCCCGGGGGAACGGCGACCGAATGACCGCGGTCAGGGTCTTTTCCGGGTTCATCAGCTCAGCTTGGGCTCGGGCAAGGGCGGCGGCGATGGTCCCGATGCGTTCACTGGATTGGTGCATGGGGCACCTCCGTCACGTGGGGCTCGAAGCTGACCGCGCCGGACTTCGAGCGTTTGGCCCTGATGCCGTGCCCTGCCGCCTCCCTGGCCTCCTCCGGCATGAGCTTCTTCAGATCCACCTTGGCCGCTTCGTGCTCCCCATGGGCGTCTCGGGTCCGAAGGTATGCCGCCGCGAGATCCGCCCACAGGTTCGAGGCGGACATATCGACGATTTTGACGGCCTCAAGCCTTGGGCGGGGCGTCTCGATGTTGAAGAGGAGGGGTGGGTCCCCGCTCTGAACGCAACGCCAGAACTTCTTTTCCGCCGTGAGCAGGAGATGTTGATAGAGCGGATCAGCGTGAACCTTGATTTCGACCCATTTGCCGCCGCCCGTGATGATCGAGAGAACGGCGCTGCGCGCAGCCGTCACCCACATGTTGTGCTGCAACTGCGCCATATGCTTTTCGGCTGCAGCTTCCTCGGTGAACGCCCATGGCAGCATGAATTTCGCTTCAAAGACCGCGCCGGTCTGTTCGACAACGCCGTCCAATGTCGCTCCCATCCATTTGTGCACGGGATGACGAATGCGCTTCTGGATGTCCTTGATCGTCTGGCCAGAGGATCGTTGATACCAGGCCCGATTCAGAACCTCAGTCACTGTACCGAGCTGGACGATGAGATTACCGGTGAGATCTTCCGGAGCTAACTCGCCACGCTTCTCTCGCCACAGTCGAACGAGCGCATCAGCGTCGTCGCCCATAATAATGCGCGCGTCCGAACCGCCGATAAAATGACGCCGGTCATTCGGATTGAATTTGACGATAGGGGTCCGCGGCCCCGCAACAGATTCAGTCTCAATGGTACGCAACGGTATCTCCTGTGTACGCTCAGCGCTTAACGCTTGGTGCGACGACATCCGCCGCACTGCCTTAAGCCCCGCGTCCGCGAGGTCAGATACCGGTGCCGAGATCGCGCCCGGCCGACTCAGTAACGCTCCAATTGCCGGGGATTACCAGTCGTTTCTGCAGCAAGATTGTTGCTCTTTTGGCCGCAGCTCTACGCCATCACCATTCGCAAGCGCTCACTTGACATGACGACGAGCTTGAAGGGACATAACAGCGGGATGGCATCAAAACGACAAATCAAAGCCAATCAAGCGAACGCAACCAAAAGCACTGGGCCGAAGACGATCGCCGGTAAAGCGCGGTCGAGCCGTAATGCTTTCCGTCATGGATTGTCGCGATGGGACGAGGGCGATGACTTGAGAACGCAGACTCTTTCGCTCACACTCGCCGCTGAATTTGCAGGTGAGCTTGTCGCGCGCGACCTGGCACGAGCAAAAGCTCGGTTGACCGAGATCCGCGCGATCCGATTAAAGCTGCTTTTGACAATGACCAGACAAGCCAAGCCGCAACAGATGAAATCTATTTCTGGGCTTGGTCGGTACGAAAAGGCTGCTTGGGCGCAAGTGCGGCGCGCTCTCAAACGTGTCGAAAGAAAGGTTCCTTAAGCTATTCCAGGGTCATTAACTCCAGCACCCGCCCCGATTTCGGCAGGTGGTAAAACAGGCCGCCAAAGGCGGCCTGCAATCGACAATGTTCGCGGAAATTATGACCAGCGAACTTGTGCGCGTGAAGATCGATTGTACCCAAAAAACCAAGGCCCAAGAAGCCACAAGCATCATTGCCCATTCCTGGCCTCGACCAGTTGCGCCGAACCCGTCTTCGATTCGCGACTCACTAGCCCGGTCCGAATTTTGCCCCGAAGGGCACCCCAGGAGAGTTCTCACCAGCTTCAATCACACGACCTCGTTGCCCAACGCCGATTCGCAAGGCCGACGTCGATCGCTTCAACGGCTCCTCTCTTTAACGAACCGCCGAAACAGTTTGAGCGGATCGGCCCCCAACGCCACCGCAATGGTAATAAACTCAACAACATCTAACCTGCGCTCCCCGCCTTCATATTTGGCAACGAACGATTGGGGCTTGCGAAGCTTCTTAGCGAGCGCCTGCTGCCGAATACCCGCCTTATGTCGCGTTGCGACAAGAAGGGCGATGAGGCGAGCATATTCGGCGGATCTGAGAGATTTTTCCATGGCCGCCGGGCATTTCGATTCGGCGGTATGCAAATTGATCCTGGAATGGGATTATCCCAAAATAGGATTGAATTAACTGTCTTCTGTGATGATTCGAGCAACGCGGTCGACTTCAGGAGCGAGCGGAGCGAAATCGTCCAGCACCGAATGAAAGCCAGTAGGCGTGATTGGGATGCAAGGACAGATGCATTTGCGAGTTGACAGTAAAGCTCAGAATAAAGCGGCCCTCGCCGCGCCATTCGACGTAAGCGAAGTGCGCTACATCAAGCTAGGCCCGGCCGGCAAATGGTCTAGGCAAGCTATCGCCGATGGCATCATACCGTTCGGCTACCGGTTTGTTGATCATGCAGCCTGCGCCAAAGGCGACTGGCAGGAGGTTCGGCGGCAACTGATTGCGGTGGGCCGCAAGGACCGCGTTCTCAAAGATGATGAGCGAGAACTAAGGGAGTTCTATGAACTGGGCCCGAACACGCTTTGGTTCACTATTGCAGACGGACACCTTTGGTGGACTTTTGCGCAAAGCGCGGTGACCGAGGGCAACACAAACGATCCGGACTTTCCGGCTCGGTTGCGCCAGACGCGAACGCCATGGTGCAACACAAGTCTGACCGGCGAACCGCTCGCCATCAGAGGCCTGAGTTCGGCCTTAACCAGCGTTGCGGGCTACAGACGAACGATCTGCGGTGTGAAGCAGTCCGACTATCTTCTTCGGCGCATTCAAGGCGCCCCCGAGCCGCTCCGCACCAAAGCAAAACAATTGGTCGCTGATTTGACATCCACCGCCGTCGAGATGGTTCGCCAGTTGGATTGGCGGGACTTCGAAACGCTTGTCGATCTGATCTTCGCTCGCGGCGGTTATCATCGCACAAGCGCCTTGGGTGGCACCCAAGCGGACGTTGATTTCATAGCACAACAACCGCTAACCGACGCATACGCTTGGGTCCAGATTAAATCCCAAGCAAGCCAGGCTATTTTTGATGATTACCTTGGTCGGTTTCTACGCGATGGCAGTGCGCAATCGTTCTTTTTTGTCTATCACTCCGCCGAACGCGGTATCAGGCTCCAGAATCTCCCGATGAACGTCCATGTTTGGTCGGCAGAAAAAATAGCCGCCGCTGCCATCGAGGCGGGACTGTTCGGTTGGCTAGCCGAGCGCATGCTCTAGATTGGGGGCAGGTGGCGGCCGACACGAAATCGATACCGGCCGCCATCGAGCTATTCAGCCGCTAGGGAGAGTCCTTGGCTCCCTTCCGCTCGCCTTCGGACTTCGACCTCTTCGAAGCTTTCGCCGGTGATATCAAGGGCTGCGTCCAAGCCGCAAACCGCCTTGAGACGGCGGAGCACGACGTCGCAATAGTGCGGATCGATCTCGATGCCGTAGCCGATGCGTCCCGTCCGCTCCGCGGCGATCAGAGTCGTCCCCGATCCGAGAAAGGGATCAAGGATGATTCCCTTGCGCCGTGAACAATCGCGTATCGCATCCTCGACCATTGCGACCGGCTTGACGGTCGGATGCAATCGAAGGTCCGAACGGCTTTCGCCAAAGGCGTTGACGCCCGGATAGTTCCACACGTTGGTCCGGTTGCGGCCGAAGCGGCCAAGCTCAATATTATTGATGTGCGGCGCGGTGCCCGATTTAAAGACACAGACAAGCTCGTGCTGCGAGCGATAGAAGGAACCCATTCCGGCGTTGTTTTTGGCCCAAACGCAAACGTTTTTTAGCTCGGTGTAGACGGCCTCGGCCGCGCTGAGCATCTCGTGAATATGTCGCCAATCAATGCATTGAAAATGAATCGCGCCATTGACGGAGTGCGCCGCGAGGTTGCCGAATACTGACGCAAGGAATGCAGTGAACTCGCCTTTCGACATTTCGCCGGAGGCCATAGCGAATTCGGCGTGCACAATCTCGCCATTGCCTGAGACATGCCCCTGCACCGGCACGTTATAGGGCGGATCGGAAAAGATCATTTGCGGCCGCTTGTCGCCGAGAAGCTTTTGATAGGTCGGGGCTTTGGTCGAATCCTCGCAGATCAGTCGATGCTCGCCTATGCACCAAACATCGCCGGTTTGGCTGACAGGCGGCCCGGCGATGGGTTCAATGATTTGGTCGGCCCGGTCAGAACTTGCAGCGTCCTCTGCAATCCCCCCGATGAGTATGTCGATCTCGGCGCCTTCAAAACCCGTGATGGTCACGTCCAGGTCGATCTCGAGCTGCGAAAGGTATTGCAGCTCGAGCCCGAGCAGCCGCTTGTCCCATCCTGCATTTTCCGCGAGCTTATTGTCGGCGATGACATAGGCCCGGATCTCGCCTTCACTCATATCCGCGAGACGAACAGTCGGGACTTCGCGTTGCCCGATGAGCTTGGCCGCAGCAAGGCGTCCATGCCCGGCAATCACGCCATCGTTCTGGTCGATCAGAACCGGATTTGTAAATCCAAAGGTGCGAATAGCCTTTGCGATTTGCTCGATTTGCTTCTTTGAGTGCGTGCGAGGATTAGTGGCACGCGGGTTGAGGGTTTCTGTCGGCCGATAGACGATGGCCAATTGCCGGTTGTCGCGGGTCTGCATGATGGTCTCCCTTGGTTAAAACCAAAGGAGAGGTACAAAGTTTGATGAGCGCTCGCCTTCACAACAAAACGCCAGCTATTTTTGTGAAGAAACCTCATTCAGAAACGATCGGCAGCTGATGCGAAGCCGCCAACGCGCGATGACGATTTGCGCTGCCCGTTCATGCGGTGGCCCCGACCACCAATGCTTCTGACGAACGGCAGCCCAACCCCGCAGCCCTGATCGCGCTTGTCGGCGGACGAGCCAAGCGTGGACCCCCGGATAGTCTGCCCGCGCCCCTAGAAGTGCGAGTTCGCCGGCGAGGCCTCGCCGCGGCCGACCGGCTTTTCGCTTCAACTGCCCTCTAAGCGCGGTCACCAGCAAATCAATGAACCAGGGAGGCAATGCCGCACTCGCGTTCGCGGCGAGCACGTCGGCTAGCAGCTCCGAGGTTGGAATTGCTCCTTCCAGCATCATGCGGCGGCAGTTCTCGAGACTCGTATCGCCGTAGAGGTCATACAGGCTGTGCTCGGCCATAAACTTCTACCTCCCGTATTTCTGACGATGGGCCAGCAGCGCCCGATCATATTCGGTTGCACTTTTTTCAGGCGATCTGACCAAATCCTCAATACTTGGATCAATTTCGGTGTCAGGTACGATCGCGTCCTTATTTTCTTCCTGCGTCTTTGCTATGTATTCGTCGAGCGGTAATGGCTCGGGCACCACAAGCAATCCGCCAGGCATCTGAGCCGGCGCGGCTTTAAGCCTCAGGCGTTGCAGCTCCTCTACTGCAGCCCCTTTCCCGTCAGCGGCCAGCGCTATCAGCTTTAAAATTGCAATTTCCAGTCTGCTTTTAAGCTCGGAGCGGCCATTGACGTTGATTTTCAGCTTTCCAAGAGCAAATTTCGTCGTCAGCTTTTTGATGCTAATGGCCCCCTTTGGACGGCCTGCGGGATTTCCGGATAGCCCCTTTTGGAAGCGGCTTCTACGGGGAGGCGGACGCCTTCCGGGTGCGGAAACCTCATCGTCAGCAGACATGTTTGGTACAAGCGCGCTCCTTGGCGCGCACCTCCTTTTCGAGGCGTTTTAACAGAGTAAGATCTGCTTCGTACTCAGTGAGGTAGGACGCAACTACCGAAGGGTCCCAGGGCGGCGGTCCTTCACGCTGCAAAATGTAGCAGGCTAGCTCCCAAGGAACATCATCAGGCAGATGGACAACTGAACCGAGTGCGGCCGCTTGCGACTGCAAAAGCCCAGCGGAGTCGCACAATTTGAGGAATTGCTGGATGGCGCGGACCTCTCCGTTAATGACCCTACGAAAAAGGCCGTTGAGAACGGCCTCCTGCGGATGCAAGAAAGTCCTCTTTCCGTCGATTTTTGCTGCGATGGGACGGTCCAAAATGGCTGCAAGGTCCGGAGGCCCGGCTTTACCGCTGCCGCTGCTTCGCTGTGGCTGGGCGCGCTGACCAAATTGTGTCGCTTTTGGCGGCCTGCCATAACCGACTTCGTATGGAGGATAATCGGGCACTTGCATTGCTCCAGTGCGCCTGGAAGCAGCTCCATCCCGAAGCCAGGACAAAGCTCACCCAGGCGCGGCAAACTCGCGTGAGGTTCATCTGCTTTGTATGGTTTCTGAACAACGAACCGGCTTTCGGTCCGATCGCGAAGCATCTAGGGAGGGTCGATCACTTCGTCAATGGTCGTCGTTGCCGCTGCAAAAATAGGTGGCAGTCATGCAACATGCATGGATGTCGATGAAGTCAGCGGCCTCGAGCCTCAGAGCCTATAGTAAGGTCTCTCACCGCCTCCGCCCCTCAAACCATCGCTTCAGGGCGTCGCATGCGACAGCGAAAGCGGGCCAGCGAAAAAATGCGCGGCCTCGCCAAACGTTGGAGCACCATTCCTATGTTCGGCACAATCATGAGGTTGCCTTACTTCAGTGGCTGGTCGCAAATGTCGCGGCTTTCGTGGTGGGGTGACGAGCACCACGAACAGGATGTTTACGGCAATCCGAATTGCCAGCGTATGGCAGCAAAGTCCGCCCGCTCGGACCACCCCCATGTCGCTCGTATCGTCGGTTGGCCAACACGCAAGCGCCCCTCAAACCAGTTTCCCGTCTTGCGAACGAATAATTCCCGGTCGCTCAGTCCGGGAAATGTGGAAAAAGCGCCATTGTTCGCGGCGCTTTGAGAACAAATCGAGAAGGCCTCGGCTCGAGATTTTCTGGGTTTGGCCTGTTAATTCCGGCCGCAAAGATTCGACAACCAGCGTGGCTCACTCACCATTCATCGAGCTTTAAGCGGCGGCGTCAGGCCGATCGATGATCTGCAGCTTCCATTTCATATGCGCCTGGCTCTGCCTGATGCAGAACTGCCCGTCGATGACCGGAAGCTTGAGCACCCAGCTCGGCTGGTTGCGGCGGCAATTTTGCGAGCTGTCGGGAAAAACTGGCTGGTAGACACATAAGCGGGCAATGGCTCGACAGAGATCAGGATGTCGATGGTCTTGAGGTCGGGTAACTCTCCAAATTGGTTCGTTTCCTGGACGTTGCACTTTCCATCCTGGTGTGGTCTGGCTCGCGGGTAACTCGTATAAGTGATCAAATGCCGAACTATTCGACCGCCGCAGCGCTCGCTTTTCTGCTCTCCTTTGCACCATGCTTTGCTCAATCTTTTCATGAGGAAGAGTCTTCAAGCTCTTCGTCCGGCGCTGGACCGAACGCCTTTATTGACCTTCTGGCGTTGATGTCCGGGCAGTGCAAGACGCTGAAGGTTGCGGGGCGCAGCTTTGCTTGTAAGACGGTGGCTTACGCGCACGGCGACAAGGGGCGGGTGAATTTCGCGGTCGCTGTCGACGATCCCGACGATGAGAATCATGTGGTGACGTTCTCCGGCGCGAACGGCAGCCGGGCGGACGACAATTCCTACGAGCTGCAGGTTGATCGCATGCTGCTCAATTCTAAGGATCGGCCCAAGGTCGACGGATTGCCGGTGCCGGCCGAGCAGCCATCAACCGGTACATGCCGCCAGACTGGCAATTTCGCTGCGAGAAAGGTGACCGACGTCACTTGCTCCGCGACCGACCGTGAAGGCCGTCAATACGAGCTGGTGTTCGTCTCCGACGGCACGCCAGTGAGCGTGCGCCGCATTAGGCAGTCGGCGCCGTCCATCCAGGATCCGTTTAAGTAAGAGCAGGCGAGGTGCCGACGCAGAGATCAGGACGTGAATAGGAGACCACCCTAAGGCGGTCTTTCTGCGGCTCCGATCGACCTGGCCATCGATCTACAAAGGCTTGTTGCGGCCGCAAGGCGAGGCTCGACCATCGTGCCGGGCCTTTCCGTTGTTGGGTGTTCAACATAGGAAGCGGTAGCGGACTTTCCGAATTTTCCTGGAGTCCTTTGCCAAAGGGCGGCCCCAAGTCGCTGGCCCGTTCTCGATCCGCTCACCTCTTCGAGCTGGAGCTTCTTTCGTGGCACCTTGCGCTGGCTACTTCTTGAGGGTCAGCTTCATTTCTCGGGCCGTGCGCCTTACTGATCCGACATGTCGGTTTAGCGCTGATGCAATTTCCAGCGCAGTGAGTCGACGACGCGCCATCGCAGCCAATTGCCTTCGCTCGTTCTCGGACCAATCCTTCGGCTTCGATGATTTCATGTCGGGGCTATTTACCCAGCAAAGGTGAGTCGGGAGTATTGGGAAATTTGCGGGTGGACGGGGCGCCGGAGGGTCGACACAGTCGCCATCAAGGGAGGGCCGGCCTGATTGGCTTGCCGGGCCAGTATTTCGACCTCGTCAGTATCCATTCCTTGGCTTCGGCCTCAGACCCAAAGTCTCCGATGTGGGAGTCCGGTCCGTGCCCGGTTGTCACGGCAACAAACCAGCGCCCACCTTTCATCATTTCCGGCTTGAACTGAGGAAACCCCTGCGTCATCGCGCCAGTATGCGCTCCGAGTACGGCAAGTTGCAACCGAGCACCGTCCGAATCTGCGGTTGCTTGCCACGTCCCTTCGCAAGCGTAAGATTCAGCTGATTTCTAAGACATGGAGGTACCGCGTGACCGCAGTCCTCGTTTTCAAATTCGCTATTGTTGCATTGAGCATTTTGTCTGCAGCCCTCGCGTACTCGCTCATCCTGCATTTCTAAGAAAGGGCTGCATCAGTTGGTGGCAGCCGGGATGGGCGTGCCAAGGCTTGAAGCCGCTCACGGGCGCACCGCGTCGACAGCAAGCGTGGCCTTGCAACGGCATGCGGGGCGAGTGGAGGCCGGCTTCGCTCTCTTGAGGGCATCTGAGGCGATGACGGTCCTACCGATGCATGCATCCTTGGACATACTGTTTCAGACCTCCCGCTCGTCCTTCTCTAAGTCCCATCTGCCGCGCGTCTTCCTGGCAACGTTGCATCTTGGGGGGCCTTCGGGGTGGTTTTGCTGAATGCACTGAAAGCGCTCTGGTCCCCTTTGGATAGTGCATGCAGTTGTGCGTGAGCGGCAGGAACCGAGAGCCAGAGAGGCGACGAGCAGACCGGGGATGAGATTACTCCGATCGACCAATGGCCGATCGTTTCTTAACCGGAGGGCGAGCGCAAGGGACTGATCACTTGCTCCCGTGTGCGTTGGTGGCATTAGTCCTGCAACGGAATTTTGCGCAGTATTGCATCGAGTCCCGCTGGGGTAGCCTGCCATACGCCGCTACTCATCGTGATCCAGTGCTTTTGCAGTAAGCCCTCAAGGGTCGCTTGCCCTACGCCAAACGGAAGGGGAAGGCTTTGATGAAGGGCGATGATAGTAGTACGCTCAGCGTGCGTCGGAACGTTCGATGGACGCATTCTGATCGAGCTGCGCCTTATCTCAATCCCCAGCTCCTCGGCCTTGCGCCGTATGGTCGCCTCGCCTCGATGAAGCGTTGCGCCAATACGCTTTGCGAGTTTACCGTCCTTTGCGAGCTGACGCAGTTGAGCAATCTCGTCCGCGGTCCAAGGTCTCAGCATTGTCCAAAGATAGATTTTTGAAAAACATAAGTGACTGGCTTGCGCAGTACAACATTGAGATCTTATGCGAGTCGGTCCCGATCACTCAAGGTTGCGTCGACCCATAGCTGGGACAAATATACGGACGGATGCGCCAAAGCGCCCCCAAAAATCGGAATATCGGACCCAAAAAATATCTTCGCTATAAAGCCGGCAACAAATCGAAGAGAAGCGTCACCGGGCAGGCTCGAAATCGCCCGATCGCCAACCCGGCAGGACTCGAACCTGCAACCAGACCGTTATGAGCGGCCGGCTCCCGAGCCCGTTCTGTGACATCGCAGCGGTTTTCGCGCGGATTCGATCGCATTCTTAGCGGCTAGCTCGGACCATTCTGGTGCGAAACTGGTGCGGTTGAGACCTCCCGCTCAAATGAGTGAGTTATTGACATTCACTTACGGCCCATAGCCGTCTTAACCTTGAGCAGTGAGGTTAATCCGAACATTAAATTGAAACGTCACGCGCGTTTCCGCTATCCATTGCAGCACCGGACGGGGCTGGTCTTTCCTCAATTCGAATCCCCAAGACCACGATTTCAATCGTCCGGTACGGGCCGCCAGCAATACCGCCCCAAGTCTGGCGGCCCACCCATCTTTCCGACTGGTGCGCGAATGCCGTTCGAAAATCTTTCTGATCACTTCATCATCCGCATGCACGAAAGCATTCGTGATGAGGCGCTCGCCGATATTACGTCCGGCGTCCGCTTAGTCGGCGAGCCGGCAAGGGTACGCGCCGAGGAGCTCAGGCTGGAAATCGAGCGACGCGGACTATTCTGCGCGCCGATCGAGTGGCCCGCGGAAAAGAACGGCACTTGTTAACGAGATCACAGACGTCCACTCCACATGTCGGCCATGGTGTCAATCGACACGGAGCTCGAATGAAGCCGCCCGCCAAGCCTATCGCCCTTGACCAGGCCAGAATGATCAGGGAAATCGAACAACGTCTCGCAGAGCTAGAGACGATGCGGCGATGCATCGCGCGCGAAATGCAAGATGACGTTGATTCCGAGCCTGCCGCTTATCAGAGAACCGAGATTTCTCACTAGGCTCCCGATTTCATCTTCAGTGTAGTTGTCTGGTTTGGCGAGTGACGCCGGCCGGCACAATGATCCAATCAAGTGGGACCGGCCACGATTAAGGTTGAGAAGTGAGGTTACCTACAGTCCGTCATTGAAGTTGCTGCGGCTGTGGACATCACTATCGATACCGCGATTGGCGGCGTTTATACACATCGGGAGAACGGGAATGATGACCAGCTTTTGGGCTGCCTGGACGATTACGCTCGCCTTCGTTGTACCGCCCCGCCACCGCGAGCAAAGGCAGGACATCGAACACCGCGTCTTACAGACCATGATCGATGACGAGGACGCCCTTTAAGGCGAGCTTCAACAGCACCGCCAAATCAGTACGGGAACTCAAGAGGACGAGTCCACGCACAGTCTAAGCACTGTGCGCCGCGATTTTTTGCGATCAGTGTCCACGTCTGATCGCTATCCACGCTACAATCTCGTGCAGCCTCCCCGTCCACTCCGATCCACTTACTCTCGCTCCTGCCCCAGTCTGAGTCATGGTGCGACCGCCGGCGGGCGGCTGGTTAGCTAGCTCGTCGACACCAGCTCCGTGCTGCCGGAGCGACGATCACTAGATCCGATGCGAGTCATACGCCCCGGCCAATGACTAGAACTTTGGGAGCTAACCACGATCCACGACCGTCGGCGCCGATTGGCAGAAATCCTTGTCTAAACTAGTAGTTTATGACAAACGGGAAACAGAAACAGATTCGTTTGTGCTTGAGGAATTCATGAAGACCCTACTGCTTGGCCTTACCGCCGCTGCCGTTATGGCATCCGGCACCGCTTCCGCCGCTGTGCTCGTCGTAAATTTTGAAAATTCTAATGTTGGCGCTGGCCAGTACTCATATGCGTCGGACACGAATGGGTATTCTCAGCCCTCCGGCAGTATCGTCAGCGTCCCGGGAGTCACGTTTTCGGGAACCTCAGGCGTCCAGAACGACGCCCCGGCCTGGGGCTTCCCCGCGGCTCCTGGTCCCGGCACGAATGCGGCGTTCCTTCAGAGTTATTCCGGCTCTGCGCTGGGCGTCATCACGGTTGATACCGCAAGCCTCATCTTTGGCCAAAGCTACTCGCTGACTTTTAACACAGTTGCGCGTCCCGGATACGGCGCTGATCCGTTCACGGTAAGCTACAACGGCACGATCCTTGGGACGATCGCTCCAGGCTCGTCCTGGGCTTCGCAGACGCTGAGCTTTACTGCAGCAATGGGTCAGGACCTGATCTTTTCGGCGACAAGAATCGACGGTGACCACGCGAGCGGCCTCGACAACATCGCGGTCACTGCGGTGCCGGAGCCTTCGACGTGGGCCCTCATGATCCTCGGATTTGCGGGTTTAGGTTTCGCGGCGCATCGCCGCCGAGCTCAGAGCGCATCGCTCGCCGCTTAGAGCAAGAAGCGTCCAGATTTAAAAAGACCGCCTTCGAGCGGTCTTTTGCGTTAACTGACTGCTCTGGACAGTCTGGTTAGATCAGCCACGATCACGACCACGCCGTTAGCGTCGCTCTGCACCACATACGCATCTCCGCCCATTTCTCCTTCGGTGTAACCAGACTGCCGCTCGCACAAGACCTCGAAGAGCCTGAAGGCTCGCGTTGCATATCCGCTCCAAGGAACTGATCGCGCGGCGCTTCACTCTCCAGTCCGCGAATTTCGGGAGAACCGATACAACCATAGAAGGCGCACATCTGGTGAGAAAGCGAGAAAGCAGCTGGCATTCGGTTAGTTTTGAGCGCATGCGACCACGAAAAGCCCGCCGGTTAAGATGGGCTTTTCGCTTACATGGTCCATCAAGAATTAGACCGCGAGCGTTGATGCCTTCGATTTTCGACGATAGCCCATGAAGCCGAGACCTGCGAACCCAAGCATCATCATCGCCCATGTGGCGGGTTCAGGGACCGCGGCTGTGACAGGAAAGCTGGCAGTCCAATAGCCCGCTGTCGGATAGCCGGCCGCAGGATTGTCATGGTTGAGAGCGTTGTATTGATCTTGCACCGTTCCCGCGACGGGGTTGTCGACCAGGATCGACAGAAATGTGTCGTAGGTAAAGAGGTCGGGCGAGTAGGCAAACACCGAGAAGCCTTGATTGTCATCGTGATAGATAAACGCGCCTGTCACGGGATTTACATAGGCTGCAAAATCAAAGCCGATGCTGCTCGTAGTTGTTCCGGTGAACGTAAGGCCCGGATAAGCGAGCTGAATGTTCGTGACATCGAACTGCGGGATGACTCCAGCCTGCACATCGCTCAGCGGCACCCGGAAAGTGGCCACGGAAGGCGCACCAAGATTAAGTCCAAAACCCTCGCTGGTGGTTGTCCAGGTATAGGTCACCATCGGGGCGGCAATTGCAGCTGACACAGAGATTGGTCCGGCAAGGGCTAAGGCACCCAAGAGGATGCCGGTCGACTTTTTGAATGACATTTCGTTGCTCCCTCCGCACACTCGCCGATTGCATGTTGATAGGAAAGCACCATTGAGCTGGTGACAATTTAGGCGGCGGCGACAGTGCGGTCAATAAATCGTACGAGACCAGGTGTGATTTGTTACGCCTCGGTGCAATCACCACTTCGTTCAACCGCTAAGCATCTGAAGTTCCTTCTGCGGGAACTCGTGCCGCTCACGCCCAGCTCTCGGTGCGCGTGGGTGTGATGGATCAAACCGTGAAGCTGTCTCGAAACCACGATGAAGCCGTCTTGCCTCGCCGGCGAAAATAAGCTGCAACGGGACGGCTGCATGATCAGTTGGCCAACCAATGAGGGGACTGGCCATGTCGAAGCTTCTGGAATTGCTGTATCGCGAGTACACCCGATCGCGCATGGCGGAGATGGATGCCGCCAAGGGTTTTGCTGATATATGGAGGACGGCCAACCACCAGCGGAGCGAGGATATCGCCAAGACGATTGGCGCGGTTCTTCAGTCAGAGCGACAAGCGACGCAGGAGCCTCTGGCGGCACAGGTCAGCAGAGCGTGACGTCTGCGAGCAATCCACCGGTTCATGCTGGGGGGACGCGCGTTTGCGATGTCGGAGCTTGCTGCCAGGGCTGGATAGTTTCATTGTGGCCACGTCCGCAGAATGACCATGAGTAGAGCGTGTGTCCGAAAGACGTACAGCGCTTGTCGATTGCTCGTGAACTCCAACCACGTTTCATCCGGATATATCCGGCCGGTGAAAAGAACGACTACTGTTAACCTACCGCCAGTTCCAGCACTTGGATGGGGGCTGCCTCGCGAAGAAAGGGCCGCCCGCGGCGGCCCTGTCTGAAGTCAGTTTCCGGTCAATGAATTAGGTGTCGGCAACACCAGCCCCGGGAATGAAAACAGCTAAGGATACAACCCCCGTGCCCGGTCTGGGGAATGAAACAACGTTGAGCCTTGATCGCAAGTTAAATCGTTGTTTCCAAAGCGGAACTAGTTTTCGAAGCTAGTCGATCGACGTCAATCCAAACGCAAACATTGCGCCGCCGGCGACAACTAGGGTGCTCCACGGCCCCCACGTCAACCAAGCGCCTAGAAGCGCAAGCGCTAAGCCGATCAGTGCAATCGTGATGGAGATCGTGTTTTGCATCGTGGAGTTGCTTGAAGGAACGGATGCGCACCGCACTGACTGCGTCGGACAATTTTGCATCGAAATCAAGGGAGCATGGCGTTGATCTCGAACGAGCGGCAGGGACTCAACATTGAACCCAACCACAACGGAACGTAGTCGAACCAGGTGGACAGGGTGGACGTCGGTTAGTCTAACCCCCGTTGTTTTCTCGGCGAAAGGAAACAGGGGAGCATGAGCCCGTACGATGCTGGCGTGCTCCAAAATCGCTGGTGCTGGCGCGCAATCCGGGATTGGTGATCAATCTTGGTGTTAGGAAGCCAACTCATCAAAAAAAGGCCGCCCCTTACGGAGCGGCCTTTGAGCGTAGAACTTCCAGCAACGCTCACGCGATGCGAAACGAGCCCTTCTTACGATACGCCATAAAACCAAGCCCGAAGAAACCCATGAACATCATAGCCCAGGTGCTGGGCTCAGGTACCCCGGAAGTCATCGTGGCCTCAGTAATTCGGAAATGCTCAACGTCCGTGACGTCTCCGTTAAAAACGACCTTGACCGAATTGATGACATCTAAGCCCGATGCCGTAAGCGTAAAGAATCCATTGCTGGGGATCGCCTCAGTGCCCAGTACACCACCATTGACGTAAACGGTTATCTCGGTGGCGGCATTCTTGTCGCCGTTCTTTCCGTTTGAGTTCGGAACATTCACACCAAAGACGTCCTTCGTGGTTCCATCACCGTTAGTAAGGAACCACGCAATATAGTCGTCTTTCACAAAGGGTGCGCTAACCGCTTCGACCTGAGCTTGGCCGCTCGCAGTTGCTGTCAGCGTCCGGTTGCTGTTGAAGGTAACGCCAACCCCTTGGTTAGTCGTTGTCGTCAGCGTCGTCGTACCGACTCCACTAACAGTATTGAAAAGAATGTTGTTGCCCGTTCCCGACGCGCCTTGCGTGAGCACGATGCTCGCCTTAGCGGACATCGTCGAAGCTGCGGCTACAAGTCCAACTGCGGTCACTGCCGTCAAAAGCTTTTTCATGACGCTACGCCTCAAAATGATGAATATAATTATCTTTCAAACGCCTTAAATCGAGCAATATCACCCGCAAGCCAGGCCGTCAATTAAATTGCCACAATTTCCCGACCTTAAAATTCTATATGATGATCATGATATTAGGCGCTTATTTCAGCGTCTAGTTGCGGGTCAAGGCCAATACTCTACCCATTCCGGGGGCTCAAATTCTTCCTGTTTCAACCTTAAATCGAACCACCTTGGTACCGCTGATTAAATAGCCGTTCGATAATTGTTGGCCTTGGCGTCGGCTACGATCTAGGTGCAATTCGCGGCCTCGTCGCTTTCAATACTGGCGATAGGCTGTTCACTCCCTCAAGTAGATCAGCCCGTCCTGACTTGAGGTGATCGTTTCGTTTGCTAGCTACACCACCACTGGATCGACTTGGCCACGCCTTATATGTTCCTTGCGAGTTTCAGAAGCGGCATGCCTCTTCGCAACCTTGGTGGTGCTCCAATTTTTGGCTGGTGCGAATGTCTAAAGCTATCGAACTGATCGTTGCCGGCTACGTCAAAGTGAAGAACCGGCGCGCACTATCAGACTTACTCGCACACCGGCGGAAGATGTTGACTGACCTGCAGGCGATCACTGGGATCGATCCCCAGAACACACTAGAGCGCGTTCGACAAGAAATAGCAGTGATCGAGACGGGCCTCGACGAGCTCAAGCCTCCTCTCGGTTCGCTGCCGGAGAACGACTGGGGTTAGTTTGGCTCCGCGCCGAGCAGAGACCTGACAAGGGTAGCGCCGACGCTTGGCCGATGATTGCAAGTCTCTCGCGAAATGCACTGTGTTGCCTGCGCAGGGCTGATCTTGCGTCATACTCAATTCGGGAACGAAGCCGCCGGCCCAACTCCGACTGCTTTACAAACACTAAGACGCGAGGCGAAGGTCCTGCGCATCCGCCCTCCCTCAAGGAAACACAGGCGGCACCGGGGGCGGCCAAGCGCCTCGAGCGGTCCGGTAGAGAGCAATTGAGCCCTCGCCCGTTGTGCACGGGCCGTGGCAGCAAGCATCAACAATGGCCAACGCCCATAACGTGAAACTAAACGAGGGACCCGAACGCCGCGGGGCGCCTCAGGGCCCGTGTTTGGGCAACGATTGATGCGTCCCGACGGATTTAACGTTCGCCCCCTTTTAATTACCCAAGGCATTTACAAACAATTTAAAAGGTGCGATCGTAATTGCATGTTTTTGTTTCATTTGACGGGGGCCAAGATGAAGCGTTTCCTTTTGGGTGTGCTGTCCTTGTGCACCGCGAGCTTCGGCTTGGCTCTGCTATCTCCCGCAAAGGCAGACGTCGTCTGGACCGTCAACGGTACATTCCAGGACGGCACGACCCTCACCGGCACGTTTCAAATCAACGTCTACGGATATCTCGACAAGAACTACAGCCTGACGACACAGGCCAATGGCGCCTTTTCAGGATTCACTTATACCTCGAGCAACAGCTACTTTCAGAACGGTAGCTTCTACGTCGATTTTCAGCCGGGCTATAAGCAAGATTTGCACCTGGCCTTCCTGAATAGTTTGCTGACGCCCAGCCCAGACAACCCGATTTTGAGCGCAGCGTCCCCCGCAACAGGCCCGTCATACGAGTGCATCAATTCCTACAGCTGCTTTGACTTGGGTGGCGGCACTGTTCGCTATCTCGGCACTGGCTTTGCATCAGCTGTGCCAGAAGCCTCAACCTGGGCGATGATGCTTTTGGGCTTTGCCGGTGTCGGCCTCATAGCCTACCGGCGGCCGCGGCGCTTGCAGCGCGCTTCGTAGCGCGGCGATTCGTTTCCGATCACCCAAACTAGCGGATCGGTGCGCCTTCATTGCTGGACGATCATAAAGAATTAAATAGCCGCCAATCCGCGAGCACGCCGTAGGGGATGACGCGCAGACCGCCCGCGCGAGCGACCCGTTTCACGACGGACGCACCCATTCGCACCTCGGAAACGTCCGCAGGTCGCCGATTCTTCAATAGTACAATCTAAAAAATAATTTACTTAAGTTGGAAAATCAGTTTATGCTGGCGACCATTAATTAAAAAAACCAGTCATAGGAGGAATTTGTGCGAAAGATTTTACTCGCTGGGCTCTGTTCTTTGGCGCTCGGTAGCGTCGCGACCGAGGCATCGGCAGCAACCATCACTTGGAATACCTGGAACACGTCATCCACGGGAACCATGGGATCCGTTAACGTAACCTACAACGGCCCCGCGAACCTTATGACTAACTACCCGTCTTACACACCAACTACAACCTTCGCGGACGGTACGATTGTAAACAACGCCCCGCAGTCTACAAACAATATCCTGCAGATTTTCGGCGGCAATTCGAACATCTACACGATGTCGTTCTCACAGGCGTTGATAAATCCTGTGATGGCGATCTGGAGCCTCGGACAAGGTGGCGATCCAACGTCATTTGTTTTCACACAAACACCGACCTTTGTTGTAGGCGGCCCCAGCGCTGAATATGGCGGACAGGCAATTACGGTGGTCGGAAACACCGTAGGCGGCGTTGAAGGCAACGGAACGATCGAATTTCTCGGAACATTCTCATCGATCTCGTGGAGCAATCCGCAGTTCGAAAATTGGTATGGCTTCAACGTAGGTTATACCGCGGTCTCCCCAGTCCCCGAACCATCCACATGGGGTATGATGATCATGGGATTCTTGGGGTTAGGTTATCTCGCATATCGCCGCAGGCCATCGTTCACGGCAGCCTAAGGCCAAACTTTATTCACAACCGAAAAGACCGCCCTGAGGGCGGTCTTTTTTTTCGCGTTCGCTTACGCCGCGCGGTTCATGCTCGCTCGCGTCCCCATCGCGGCGATGTATCTCTCCACATTGCCCTCGCTACCTTAGCGTGGGGCGACAACGACATGGTCTGAGACTGACACTGACGAGGGCCCTTCCTATTTCTCTCGCTTAATATGCGAGACGCGCCTCTAAGATAATCAGGGCAGCAAGATCCTTGCGAGACTATAACAAAGAGCTGGGAGCGCCCTTCTTCCTTCTTCGAGCGCGGCTACTTGTTTAGGTGCATCGCGGCCATCGGCGTAATGGGCTACATCTTTCCTTGCGATGAAAGAAGGCCACCTCAGTTGGCGACCTAGCTATGGTGTTCTATTTCGTAGCGTTCTTCTTGGCCTGAGCTACTGCTTCTGCCAAGACCGGGCAGTTCTCATAAGCCATAGCCTCGCCCGCCTTGGTTCCTTGAAACTCCCTGCATTCGCCACCGTCGAAGAACCACTTGGTTCGACCAATGGCGGCGATCACTTTGCACTTGGGGCATGGCACCTGCATACGATCAATATGCACTAAAACAAGCATGTTTCCAGCGCCGAAGGGCCGCCTCAGTTGGCGGCCTCTTTCATTTCATGACGTCTTCGCGCGGTGGCAATCCTCGATATCCGCGATATTCGGCATCGCCGGACAGAGGGAGCATATGAGTCGGCTTCGCGTCTTTGTAGATCGGCTGAAAACTACCCTCCAACCACCTCTGCTGGTGCCAAAAGAACGGCCCCGGCGCACGCGAGAACGCACGGGGCCGGATAGCCGCTAGAGGCGTGTGGAATCGGGCGCGACCATCGAGTAAGATACGAGCTCGATCTATGATCAGTTTCACTGTCGTAGTCCGATAGGCCGTGTCCTAATTAGGACAGCACCGGAACGACGCACCGTGAATCGTGGAGCGTGCGTGAAAGAAGATCAGAGCGCGCTGAGCGAAACACGCCGAAGCACGTCCATACTCCGATCCGGCTGCCGTGACGCCCAAACTGGTCGAGCTTGGGACGAATGGAGCCGGTCCAAGACGCCGGATTAACACCGCGAAGATCCCCCTTTCCTCTACACGTCTATGTGGCCTCGCGTAGACACCCCACTAGAACCGGATCGGTTTCTTCGAGAAGCCTTTTCGACCAGCGCTGCGCGCTAGACCATGCAAGGTGCGAGAGGTCCCGCGTGTACAGATTGTCAGCCTGTGGTAGCGCCGCCTCGGCCGCAAGGGTGTCGGCCAGTCGGACTACGTAAACATCCGCGTCGACGGCGCCTATCTCGACGAGGGAAAAGGATGCGGGCGCCTGCTGACGAGATCCGCGATCATAGCGAAATCCCTACCGGTACGGTCGAGGAGTGGAAAGCCGCGGCCCGCGATCATCTAAACGTGCGGCGTTTTGTTCGTATCCCTCCGGCGTCGGCCGCCTTGTGTAGTTTGAGGGGCGGCCCGAGGATTTGACCTTAAGTCTAGCTTTAAGGTCACGGGGCGAATGCAGGTCAATGTGTTGGGCGCCGAGCGTCGGCGACGATGGAGTTACGACGAGAAGGTTCGCCTTGTCGAAGAGACCTTGCAGGCCGGCGAGACGGTCTGCGGCGTCGCACGCCGGCACGGGGTGGCTCACAGCCTGCTGTTCACCTGGCGTCGACAAGCGCGCCAGGGTCGACTGGGCGGAGATTCCGTGCCAGCTCTCGTTCCCGTCGAGATCACGCCGGTGGCGGCTCCGATCTCGAGCGACGCGCCACAACCGGCATCTTCCCCGCCTGCGCAGCGTGCAAGGGCTGGAATCATCGAGATCGAGCTTGGCGGCGGCTGTCGCGTTCGCGTTGACCGTGACGTAGACGTTGAGGCGCTGCAGCGAGTTCTTGAGCTGCTGCGGCGACGATGATCCCGATTCCGAGCGGCGTCAGGGTTTGGATCGCCACTGGCCACACCGACATGCGTCGCGGCATGCGAAGCCTGGCTCTTACGGTTCAGGAGAGCCTGAAGCGCGATCCGCACGCTGGCGATCTCTACATCTTCCGGGGCCGCCGCGGCGATCTGGTCAAGATCCTTTGGCATGACGGGTTAGGCATGTCGCTCTACGCCAAGCGTCTGGATCGCGGCAAGTTCATCTGGCCGTCGGCCTCGGCCGGCGCGGTGTCGATCTCCGCGGCGCAGATGGCTTATATGCTGGAAGGAATTGACTGGAGGAATCCGCAACTGAGCTGGCGACCGCAGAGCGCGGGCTGATCTAGGAAAATCTGCGGTTGCCGGCATTTTGAGGAGTCCCAACGCGTCCAACTTGTGATTCACTGCGTCGCATGGATGCTGATCGCGACGCTGTTCCGGATGACATTGCCGCCCTGAAAGAGGCGCTGGCAGTCGAGCGCGCGAAGGGTTTGGAGGTCGCCGCTGAACTCGCGGTCGCCCGCGCGAAAGCGTCGCAAGACGAAGCGGTGATTGCCCAGCAGAAGCTGCAGATCGCCAAGCTAAAACATCAGATCTATGGGCAACGGTCAGAGCGTTCCGCGCGGCTGATCGAGCAGTTGGCGCTGACGTTCGAAGAGCTGGAAGCCGACGCCACCGAGGACGAGCTTGCGGCGGAACGGGCCGTGGCGAAGACGACGACGGTGCGTGGATTTACGCGCCAGCGTGCCGAGCGCCAGACCTTCCCTGAGCATCTGCCACGGGAACGGGTGGTGATCGATGGGCCTACGGCTTGTGAATGCTGCGGCAGCAATCGCCTTCGCAAGCTCGGCGAGGATGTGACCCGCACGCTGGAAGTGGTGCCGCGCCAGTGGAAGGTGATCGAGACGGTTCGGGAGAAGTTCTCCTGCCGCGACTGCGAGAAGATCAGCCAGGCGCCGGCCCCATTCCATGCCATCGCCAGGGGATGGGCTGGCCCGAGCCTCCTGGCCATGATCATGTTCGAGAAGTTCGGCCAACATCAGCCGTTGAACCGCCAGGCCGAGCGCTACGCTCTGGAAGGCGTGCCGATCGCACTGTCGACCATGGCGGATGCCGTTGGGGCGGTCTGTGCCTCGCTAGATCCGTTGCTGCGCCGCCTCGAGGCCCATGTCATGGCGGCCGAGCGCCTTCATGCGGACGATACGACCGTGCCGGTGCTGGCTAAGGGTAAGACCGACACGGGGCGGTGCTGGATCTACGTGCGGGACGACAAGCCATTTGGTGGAGCCGGCCCGCCAGCGGCGATGTTCTACTACTCGCGCGACCGCAAGGGCGAGCATCCCCAGGGGCATCTGGCCCGATATGCCGGCATCCTGCAGGCCGACGCCTATGACGGGTACAA
>Ga0105237_10001884_pt1 | contig 26764 bp, 19 predicted proteins | sample KBSC24metaG_FD_81520 | JGI IMG/M metagenome (GOLD analysis project Ga0105237, IMG submission 81520) | Corn rhizosphere microbial communities from Kellogg Biological Station, Michigan, USA - KBS C2-4 metaG | ecosystem: Host-associated > Plants > Roots > Rhizosphere > Soil | place: Michigan, USA...
AAAGTAACGAGGTGAAGTTGCGAGCTGCGCAAATGGCTGCTGAAGGTTTGCGAATCCTGGGCGTAGCGAAGAGCCAGTGGCATCAGGCACAGTTGCCGGACCACCAGCGAGATCTGCCCTATACGTTCGTTGGACTCGTGGGCCTGGCTGATCCCATCCGGCCAGAAGTGCCTTCCGCGATCGAGGAATGCTACGGCGCAGGAATTCGAGTCGTCATGATTACGGGAGATTATTCCGGAACAGCGCAGAACATCGCCCGGCAAGTCGGAATAGCCGCGCCGGACCAGATCCTAACAGGAGCGGAACTGGCACGTATGGACGAGAAGGAGCTGAGAGAGCGTATCCGATCTACCAATCTTTTCGCTCGCATGGTTCCCGAGCAGAAGCTGCGGCTAGTGAATGCCCTCAAAGCGAATGGCGAAGTTGTTGCAATGACCGGCGACGGTGTGAATGATGCACCTGCGTTGAAGGCGGCGCAGATTGGCATTGCGATGGGCCAACGCGGCACGGATGTTGCGCGTGAAGCGGCCGACCTGGTGCTCTTGGATGACTCCTTTTCATCGATTGTTGAAGCCGTCCGAATGGGCCGCCGCATTTTCGATAACCTGCAAAAGGCGATGTCTTTTGTCTTTGCAGTTCACGTACCTATTGCAGGTCTCGCGTTGATACCGATCCTCGCCAAGTGGCCGCTTGTGCTGATGCCGGTCCATATTGTGTTCCTCGAGTTGGTCATTGATCCCTCTTGCTCCATCGCTTTTGAAGCTGAAGCGGGTGAACCCGCCTTAATGAGACGCCCTCCCCGCGATCCACGAGAACCATTGCTCTCTCGACGTCGTATCATTCTGAGTTCATTGCAGGGCGCAAGTGTGTTGCTAGTTGTCATTCTCTTGTTTGCCACCTCACTGTACCGCGGCGAGACGGAGACGACCGCACGCACCCTGACATTTGCAACTTTGGTAGTTGGGAACCTCATGCTTATCCTGACGAATCGCTCCTGGACTCGGGTTATCACGGCCACTCTGCGCTCGCCAAACCCGGCGATCTGGTGGGTAGTTGGGGGGGCCTTCGCGGTGCTTGTGCTTGTCATCTTTGTTCCGTATCTGCAATCTCTCTTCAGGTTTTCGTCACTTCATTTGCCTGATATCGCCATTTGTCTAGGTGGTGGTGTTGCGAGCCTTTTGTGGTTCGAGGGATGGAAGCTACTCCGTAATAGGGTGACCGCAATCCGCAATATATAGATGCTGAACTGCTCAATTGGCGACTTTCTTATGCCCCGTCCCCTGCCAACGTGTTCAGCAACGATGAACTATGCTCGAGAGTAACGAGAGGGCCAAGGTACGAACACCGAGATAAATCCTCAAGATCGAAGACGCCAAATCCGACCGGGACTGCGTCCGGTTGCTGATCGCGCCTTTTCGCGAGCCGCTGGAGCTCCCTTAATCGAAGGCAATCGAGTCAGTTTACTGAAGGACGGCAAAGAGAACTATCCGGCTTGGATCGAAGCTATCAGGGGCGCCAAAAAGACAGTTCACTTTGAGAGTTACATCATTCACTCGGATGATATTGGTTATCAGTTTGCCGACACGATGTGCGTTAAAGCCCGAGAGGGTGTCCGGATCAGGGTCATCTATGACTGGTTGGGGGCGCAGGGAACATCATCCTGGAGATTCTGGCGCCGCATGAGGCAGGCAGGAGTGGAAGTCAGATGCTTCAATCCTCCGAGGTTTGACAGCCCACTGGGATGGCTGAGCAGAGACCATCGCAAAACAATCATAGTGGATGGACGGGTTGGATTTGTCTCCGGGCTCTGCGTTGGTCAAAGCTGGATCGGAGATGCAAAGCGCGGCATTGAACCCTGGAGGGATACGGGCGTCGTGATCGAAGGACCAGCGGTGATCGAACTCGAACAGGCATTCGCATCGATCTGGGCCGGACTGGGACCAGCCGTGCCGACGGGAGACCTTGCCCTGGAGAGCTCAGCAATCCCGCCGGCAGGCAATGTAGCGTTGCGAGTTGTCCCCGCACTGCCATGGAAGGCAGGGCTCTATCGGATAGACCTCCTCATAGCCGCCATGGCCCGTCGCTCGATTTGGCTTACTGATGCTTACTTTCTCGGGACCCCAGGGTATGTGGAAGCCCTGAGCGAAGCCGCACAAGATGGTGTCGATGTGCGCCTTCTTCTACCGAAGACCAGCGATGTTCCCGTAGTGAGCTCTTTGTCCCGCATGGGATACCGAGCGCTCCTAGAGGCTGGAGTAAGGATCTTCGAGTGGAAAGGATCGATGCTTCATGCAAAAACGGCTGTCGCAGACGGTCGATGGGCTCGTGTAGGCTCGACGAACCTAAACGTTGCAAGTTGGATCGGCAACTGCGAACTAGATGTGATCGTAGAGGATGAAACCTTCGCACACCAGATGGAGGAAACGTATCTGGAAGACCTCCACAATTCAACTGAGATCGTTCTGGGCGGAAAGCACAAGATACATCCGACCGAGCGGCGCAATAGGAAAAGTCGCAAAAAGGGGGAGGCTCGAGGAAGTGCCGGCCGGGCCGCCACAGGTATCTTGGCACTTGGCAGCACGGTGGGCGCCGCTTTCACCAGTCAACAGATGCTCGGGACAGCAGAGATCCCGCCTCTGACTGTCGCCGCCCTGATTCTCCTGGCTTTCGCAGGGATCGCTGCATACTGGCCGCATGCGATCAGCGTTACAGCGAGCATCCTGTGTACCTGGATGGCTTTGACTCTGCTCCTGAGAGTCCTTCGATTATGGTGGAGTCACAGACGAATCCGCGACGAATAGCAATCCTGTCGGCCGACAGAACGGACCCAAAATGCGTTCTAATTCCAACTTCTGCGAACATGACCGCTTCCTCCATTCGGATCAGAGTGCGATGCCTCGAATAATACCCGCAGGGTGGTTGGATGGGATTTCATTGAATCCCTCTACGTTCTGCCTGTGCAAGGCTTCGGCCTCAGTCGTTCCTCGAAGAGTCAGAGACTCGCGCGATTTCGGGGACTAAATGTTCAAGTCTTTCCTTGCCCGAAGACACTATGATTTCTCCCAAAGAGCAAAAATGGGAAGAGTTGTAAAAGAGTGCTGGCAGCGGTGACGCCGAGTAATGTGACCACATTTACGTCTGAAAGAAAGAAACCACACGCCAATACTATCCCCGATAAAATGTCGATCACCCCGCACACTTTGAGGCTTCGAGCTTGAGGCGGATGGCGCGCTAGTCCGCGGCTCAAGCGGAGTTGGAACAGACCAAAGAGGATTGCGTGGGGCGCAACAGCGATGGCGATGAGGTCCAGCCTGAGAGGGGTCGTCAGGGCCAGCATAATTCCCGTCAGCAAAGAGATGGTTCCGAGCACCAGATACGTCACCAACTCCCGTCGATGAGATCTTCCAAACTGAAGGCCAACGATGATTTCAGCTAGTCCGATATAACCCAGCGCAGAAGTGACTGCGATTGACAAGATAAGAATGACTTCGGCTTCTAATCTGTTTGTATAGCGATGGGCCTCAAGAACAAACAGGATGACAAGAAAAATTACCAGCCAGAAGGCGACCAGACCGAATACGATCTTGTGAGACTTAACCTCCTCTTGCATCAGGAATCTCCTCTTCAACTCCGAACAGATAGCACGGGGCAAGGCGCACCCATAATGATCTGGAAACCTGTCTTCGGGCTGAGATGGGCGCTCAGCTGCTTGCCCGGGTGCAAACCAATCAATAAGAGATCGCTATCTTCCTCTTTGGCGACTTCGCAAATCTTATGCGCGCAGTCTTTCGCCACATAATTCTCAAACCGTAATTGAAAAGTTCCAGCGGCTCTGCCAAATTGTTCCGCGAGACGGCTACGAAGCGGTTCCATCCAGTCGGCGCTCAGAATCGCATCATCCGGGCGGGATACGTGGACCACCGTTAGTTCCAAATTATTGAGAAGAAGTCCGGACAACAGATGGATTGCGGCGAAAGAGCGCTCGGTTAGATCTGTCGCGAACATGAGACGGTTCAATGAACCCTGCCTAGAGGTACGCTTGACGTCGGGGCCGACCGTGATCACCGGCCAATCCGTGTTGCGCACTACCTCTTCCGCAGTCGAGCCGAGGATGAACCGCTCGACACGATCACGTGAATGGGTTCCTAGAAGAATTAGCGGATTATCGCAATTCGCTATAGTCCTGAGAATTCCGTCAGCTGGAGGGCCCGACGTCTCAATGACCTGTGTCTCTACACTGCATCCTGCTTTAATGAGACGCCGGACGAACTGTTGCAATTGAAGATGTGTGCGTTTACGTAGGCGCCCGATGATCCACCCACTTGGCACCGCGTAGCGGTGCGCTGCTGCCAAGGTAAATACATGCACGATCTTTATCCCGACGCCATAGTGCAATGCCAACTGACGTGCAATCGCCAAAACTCGCAGTGACGTCCCGGAGAAATCTGTCGCGATCAGGATCGTTTTCGGTTTCCAATCGGATTCCACTGTCCAGCCCTCCACGTTTGCCACCGTACTTATTCCGAAATGCAATTCGCCGAGTCGAGGGTCAAGCCGCCTAGAGTCCATCGTTTAATCCTCAGAAACGAGGAGCAGGTTGGGCGCTACGCCATGCGCGGGAATTTGCCCGAAATACTCAATCAGGCGGAGGATCCCTGTGCTGAGATTGACAGTAACGACCTTACGGGTCAGGACTTGCGCATTGCACGACGAACTCCTTTGGGATTCAGTAGTGCAATATGCAATCCGAGTACCAGTCGAAATCGGATTAATAGGTTCCGCGATTCCGCAGTCTGCCAAAGGAGAAACAAGGTTTCTCTCGAAAAAGTAAGCCAAGCAAAACAACAAAAATCCGAGTATGACCTTAGGTGGGCTCATGCTATAGTGCGGAGGCTTCTGTAAGAAGGCGATCGCCCAACCGGACAACCGGTCTGGCCTTTGGAAGGTATTGAATGTGCGATGCTGAGGATCGCGGCAGTGCAAACGCCCGCAAGCGGTCTGGATCTGCATTGCCGCGTCTCAGCTGGGGGAGAGTTCGTTCAATCAGCAAGGGTGCGTAAGGAAGGTCAACCACCGCACCCTTGCTGACAAGGCCGGGAATAGGATTCCCGTCCAATGTTGGTGCGCTAACCGCCAGATCAGCGCCACGTGGTTCAGAGCAAACCGAGGACGCGACGAAGCAAGCATCGCGTCCTCGATCACGATCAAAATGTGAATTTGCCACCTAGCTCCAGCGTGCGGGGATCCCACGCACTGGTGATTTGGCCGAATTGGCTACCGCCATAACTGGTGTTTAGTCCGTTCGGCTGGAAGTGATTGAAGGTGTTGAATGACTCGAAGCGGAGTTGGAAACTCGCCGCTTCTCTGATGGCAAACGTCTTGTACAGAGAAGTCGAGAAGTTTTCGCGGCCGGGTCCAACAATCGTGTCCTTCCGCGCATTGCCGAAGCCCAGGTTCGGGCCTCCTAGCCATGCGGGAGTCGGCGCCGAGAAGGTGCTGGTATCGAACCACTTGTCTCTTTGTTTCAGATACTTGGTCTTTCCATTTTGATCTGGACGGTTTGTGTATCCGCCGCCGAGTCCGATCGGATCGTAGCTGATCGAGAGTCCCGGCCCCTGGTTCGCTGGAATCACGCCGGATTCAGCCAATGCGGTGCCGGCGATCTCCCAGCCACCGAGCATCGTTTTCGCCCAGCCGGTGGAGTTCTTGAAGAACGGCAGGTGATAGACGTAATTGATGCTCAGGATGTGCCGTCGATCGAGCGCACCTGAACCTTTGTCATACCTGAGATTCCAAGGGTTGCTGGCGTTGTTCTTGTCGTACGTGGTGAGATCGATTTCGTGCGACCACGTGTAGTCCACTTCACCACTAAGCCCCCAGCGGTTCTGAATGCGGAGTCCTGTCTGGAAGCCGTTGTAGGTTCCATTGGTGGTGTTTTCGATCTGGTTGATGTTGCCGAAACCTGGATAGTTCCGGAACAGATCGGCATTCGGCAGATTACTTGGCGCACTGCCGTTCGGGCAAACATCCGTACCGCCGTTGTATTTGTTGCTGCCGTCGCCGTTCCGGCACCGAATATTCATGTCCGTTTCGAGTGGAAAAGTGTTGATCTGCCGTTGAATGTTCTGGTGCCAAGCAAGGTTTCCGACATACTGGACGACCCAGATCATCGAAGGAGCCACTTCGTGTTGTACGCCCAGGCTGAACATGGCCACAGCAGGGGCCTTGTATGTCTGAGGCATATTGTTGATGCCCGCGGGGAAAAACGGCTTCGACGCTACGTCGCCGTTTACCCAGCTCTTGGATGGTGTGCTGAAGTAGACGTTATTCGCACTCGGGTTATAAGCGAACGGAGGCGTCGTGGCTGTGTCGTAGATATCGTTCCCCTGCATGCGCTCGAAGAAGGTTCCGAACCCGCCGCGAAGAACGGTCCTGCCGTTCCCAAAGAGATCTTCAGAGAACCCGACTCGAGGTTGCAGAGTGTTGTAGTCGTTCGTGACCAGCCCGTGCGGGAAACCATTCACGCCTGCCAGGCCAATGCCGTTCAGGTAGTAGGGAATCCCGTTCAGGACACGGAAGCCGGGACCCGTGGGATCCATCGATCCATCAGCATTCCACTTCGGCTGGGCCGAAAAGAGATAGAGGCTCGGATCGAAGTTCGAAACGGCACTGCTCCGCTCCCACGCATGCGGCAAAGCATCATACCGCAAGCCAAGTTGCAGCGAGAGCCTCGGCGTTACGTGCCAGTTGTCCATGACATAAGCGGAGGGCGTCTGGTTGACGTAGTGGCGGATCGGCGCCTCCATGAACTGCTGATAATTGCCGGAGAATCCCATCAGCATGTCCATAAATGCGTCGCCCGACAGGTTGGCGTTGAAGTTGTATTGCCCCATCACGTTGCCGAAGAGTTGCTGGTTCTTCGTATACCGGTTGTAGCTCACACCAAACTTCATGGCGTGTTTGCCCTTGGTATACGAGAGGTCGCCTTTGGGCATGTAGTCCTGCGCTGCGTTATGCCATGGTGCCGAACCCATCTGCTCGTTCGTGTTGTAGGGGGTGCCCCAGCCCATACCAGGCACCAGTTGCGAGCCGTTATTGAAGAATGTGCCTGCATTCCAACCTGACGGCTTGTTGGCCAGCGGGCTGTTTGTGATGTCGATGACGTTGCCGTCGTAGTTCATGCTGGCTTCGACCAGCAGGTTCGGACTCAGCGTGCCGCTCAACTTGATTGCCGCCGAATACGACGGATTCGAGAGGGTTGAAGTTACCGTGTTGTAGCTTGCCGACAGCCACCCGAGGAACGGTACGCCGTATCCCTGGCTCACCTTGTCGTGCATGTAGTGTCCGAGGATATTCCACTTGTCGTTGAACTTGTGGTCGATGCGGACGATATCGTCGCGAACGTCGATTGGGTTAGCGATATTGGCAACTGCTTTATCATCACTCGTGGTCGGCTTGGGCACGATCCCTGAACTCAGGAACAGCACCGCATTTGGATCAAACAGCTGGTACGGTATCGTGTTGTTCAGGAATGGCTGCCCTGGCGTGAGGCCCAGCGATGTCAACTGCGCGTTGAAGGCAGCATCTCCGACGACAGGGACAATGATTTTTGTAGTCGGTGCAAATCCTGGAGCAACGTATTTCAGGCTTTGCCCGGAGGTCGGCCTGTCCGCGTTTGGAAGCGTCGGGCTGTTTGTGGTACCAGCGCCTGATAGAATCTTGCGCCATTCTTCATTCACGAAGAAGAACGTCTTGTCACGATTCTTGTTATAGACATTCGGAATGAAAAGCGGGCCGCCAAAGTTGCCCCCGAAGATGTTGTAGTGCGCGTTCGTCTTCGTTCTTGAGATGGGCTCTTTGGCGTTGTAGGCAGGTGTACGGTTGAACTCAAAAAGCGAGCCGTGATACTTCTGCGAGCCACGTTTAAGCGAAAGGCTCATCGTCGCCCCAGACGAGATACCGTAGTCCGGAGGATAGTTCGACGACATGACGTTGAACTCCGCAATGGCGTCTTGGGAGGGCATAATGTTCATGCCGCCTGCGCCACCGCGATCATCGGCTTCGGCACCGTCAATCAGCCAAATATTGTGGCTCTGCCGCAGTCCGTTCACGCTGATAGTGAAGTTTGAGGCCACTGACGTAGGCGTATTGCTATCCGGCAATGCCGAACTGACTCCCAGGCCGAGTGCTGCCAAGGCAGCAAAGTTCCGGTTTTGTGTCGCGATTGAAGTGATCTGTTCGGAACTGATAAGCGAGCTCACCACATTCGAGTCCACCTGTGGCACCAGAGCATTGGCTTCCACTGTTACGGTCTGCGACTCCGAACCGACGTTAAGTTTCGCATCGACACGCACTGTAGATGACACGTTCACAACCACGCCGCTCTGGATGTGCGTTTCAAAACCCGTTGCGGTAATCTTGAGAATGTAGGTTGCTGGATTGAGACCGCCGATTGTATAGAACCCCGATGGTCCACTCTCGGTTTCTTTCATAAATCCGGTGGCTGGATCCGTGAGCGTCACTGTTGCTCCCGCCACCACTGCTTCAGTCTGGTCAGTGATTATGCCCGTCAGCTGTGAGTTCGCCTGCGCGTACGCGCCGACTGTGCCTCCCAAAGCCATGAGCAAGGCTAGCAAGATGAACCTTCTTATTTCTCTCATTTGGCTTCCTCTGCGTGGTGATCCATCTGGTTAATGGAGAGTGGGGGAAACACTTCTCGAGTCAAGGTCTTGCACGCACCCTACAAAGGCCCCCGTGATGGGGCCTCTCGACCTCAGTCCTCATCAGTTCATCGCATTCGAACTAGCCTGTGAGTAAGGCGATTCACTGAATGTTGCGCGCATTAGATTCACTCAGCCTGAACCCGCTCGTGATGGCGATCACGACGTGACTCGCCATCGAAAGGAACTCCGAGGAATCGAAGCGTCTCAGACTCCGGCTCCGCGGTGTGACTTCCTCCTTTCCTCTTCCTCGGTCAGCTCTTCTCCTCGTGGAGAAAACTCTTCTGAGACTGTCATTTCCAAAACATCTACTGCCCTGCCCGAATTGTCGCCGGCAATGAAGACGGGACAGCGAGCTCCCGCAATGGTGCGATAGCTCACTCCTTTTCGCCATGATTCTGCGGATCTGTTACTCCCGGATGAGCAGAGAATGATCAGATCCTGTTGTGTGGTGGCACAGTAATCCAGGATTCCATCAACCGGTTGTCCCTCGCGTACAACGATCTCGCTCGGGCAAAATAGCTCGGCTTCACGCCAGGTGCTGAATGGCAACCTCGCAAGTACACAATCACGAGTAGCTGTGTCACTTGATCCTTCCTCGGCCACATGAAGCACATTTAACTTCGCACGAAATTCCTGAGCCAGTCGGCAGGCAAAACTCAGAGGAATCTCACACCTAGACTCGGACGATATCGCAAGAGTCACATTCCGAATGGTTGTTCTGATTGAGTGAACTGCATTTCTTCCTATCGCACAAACCGGAACATCGAGCGCTCGAAGCAGCTGTTCTGGGAGTGGAGGGTATTGCCTCTTTGTCGGATCAGCTTCTTCTTTAAACTCGAAGAGCACTCGGTCAACGCCACAGGAGCGGGCCAGAAATGGAATCTCTCGCTCAGGCCTGCCCGATAACATAACGGGCTCACAAGTGAACCCAAGCCAACGAAGCCGCCTTGCCAAAAGGTCAAGCGTTTCACGGATCTCTCGGACACCGGGAGTCGGCGCGTCTTGTATGTGCGCAAGGATGATCCTTGCGTTGCCCTGTCTAGCATGATTGATGATGTGAGGTAGCAGGGTTGCCTCATCAGTCAGATCCGTCAGCGCCAGAATCACCTCTGGCGTACACCACATCCGAAGCGTCCTGGCCGATACAGATCGACGAGGGAACGGCGCAACGATCGCGGTAGATCGAAAGACCTGCATCGGTACATCTCCTGCCGCGTCTCAAGATCGAATGGAAGTGCGCTCGCGTACATCACCGGAAGCAGGAGCGGCGCCCCCTTCCGCTGCGGTTAGAAATGCACGTCTGATGCCATTCCCAGATCTCGATAACCTCCGTATCACGAGTGCCTAGCGACAGCTCTCAGATCACCGAGCGTCCAAAGATTTTGACAGTCGTCCAAAAGTTGGGCGCTACCCTCAGCTGAAGCCAAGAGCATCTCGGGATTCTGCAGTTCGCCTTCGAACTGTCCGCGGAGATGCACGGGAAGGGCTGGGTGAACGTCGTCGGATTTGTTTACATCTTCACTCAGCTTCACTTCCCTGCCGCCGATCCACCGAGGCCAAAGCAAAGGATGGCTCTCAACGTGCTGTACACGGGCGTAGCTTTCAATTTCGTAAACAACGAGGGAGGAGAAGAAAGAGGATGACAACACTTAGAACGATTGCGTCAGGTATTAAGAGTTCCGTTTCGCTTCTGGCAATCTCGGCAGCCGTGGCCGCCTGCCCGGCGGCTCCAGCCAGTACACTGGACAACCTTCAGGCCGCTTACAACGGCGAAAGCAATGCGCACGCGCGCTACCTGGCTTTCGCTAATCAGGCAGACAAGGAGGGTTATGGAGCGGTTGCCAGCCTCTTCCGAGCTGCCGCACAGGCTGAAAAGGTTCACGCCTTGAACCACGCCGCCGTCATTGAAGAGATGGATGCGGTACCGAAAGCAGATTTAAAAAGCCCGGCGATCAAGTCTACTCGCGAGAATCTGGAAGAGGCCATCAAGGGCGAAACATACGAGCGCGACACTATGTACCCGGATTTCCTCAAGCAGGCAAGGATCGAACGAAATACCCGCGCCGTGAGGACACTGAATTTGGCAAAGAGTGCAGAGTCTGAACACGCTACGCTCTACGCAGCTGCTCTGGCTAGCCTGGAAACGCTGAAGGGCTCCAAGAGTGTCACTCACTATGTATGCCCTGTTTGCGGCTTCACTGCGAGAGAGACAAACTTCGGTGAGTGCCCAAGCTGCTTCACGTCCAAGAACGATTTCGAGAAAGTCGCCTGAGTGAGGCAAGTGACTATGTCTTCGTATTGAGAGGTTCCCAATGCTGCAACTTCCACCAACGCCTTCCTGGGACTCGCTGCACGTGCTGATCATTCATTTTCCGATTGCGCTTCTTCTGTTGAGTCCCATTTTTATCCTGACTAGCGCTGCCCTCACTCCTCCCAAAGGGAGGCCTTACATGATCGCTGCCCTAATTACCCTGGTTCTCGGCACCGCATCTCTCTTCCTGGCGGCAGCGAGTGGTCACTCCGCCGCAGAGCTGGCGGACCGCGAAGGAGGCGTGGCCGGGGTACTCAAGATCCATGAAGAACTCGGAGAGGAGTCGGAAATCGTGTTTGGCGGGTTGACCGCGATCTTATTCTGCATGTTCCTGGTGCCCAAACTTCTCCGCCGAGAGGAAAACCGGCTTTTCTCGACCTTTCTGCCGTCGGCTTTCCTCGCCTTGTACACGGTTGGGATCCTATTCCTGATCAACACGGCGCACGCGGGGGGGCGACTGGTTCACGAGTTTGGGGTCCATGCCCTCTTGCCCGAGAGTCACGACGACCGTCCCGCAATGCCAGAAGCTCAGGCAGAGAGTACCGACACCCGGTAGCCACCTCAGGAGCCGGACGGAAGGATCTGGCGTACCATTCTGGCATAGTCCATACCAAACGAAAGACCGATGCCTATCATTACCTCATTCGATCGGTTGGAGGCACTTGCGTTCCGAAGACAGCAGACCGCTTTCAGTGTGCTTACGCTCTTTGTGATCGCCGTGCTCCTGGTATTGCATACCCTCTTCGCATCACTGCTTGGCGAGCCGAACGCGGCCGTAGTGATGTTGCTAGGAGTTTCGTTCTTCCTGAAGGTGTTGGAAATAATCTGGCTTCAGGGAAAGCCAGCAGGAATTAACGAAAAGACTGCGCGTATCGAAACCCTGACATCTGTATTTGGGGTATTCCTGCTCGCGTTCTTGCTCGCATACTTCACAAATCGCGATGATCCACCCTATTTCGTACTCCTTGCGATACCGATCCTTCAGTGCGCATATCACCTTCGATTCGCTCCGACCATTATTGCGGTCTTCGCAGCGATAGGAATGATGTTTGCTTGGGCCAGACACTATTTCATATCCCATCCGCCACCACGCCCCACTGAATATCTTGAACTCGCGATGGTAGCCGCGATCTATGCCTTGATGGGACCTCTTGTGTGGTATCTGGTCAATCAGCTCAGAAATAACGAGCAGAGGCTGCACGAGAGCATGAGGGAACTGGAGTCAACGCGCGCAAGGCTCATCTCCGAAGAAAAGCTCTCTGCCGTCGGACGATTCGCCAGCAGTATTGCCCACGAAATTCGAAACCCGGTTGCCATGATTACCAGTTCCCTAGCCACCGCGGCCCACTCGTCCACAAATGGCAATGAGCGAGAAGAGATGTTCGGCATTGCGGCCCGTGAGGCAAAACGCCTTGAGAAAATAACCAACGATTTTCTGATCTATGCCCGCCCCCACAAGCCCCAAACCTCGGTAGCATCCGTGACAGACATACTGGAGCACATCGTTGAGTTAACTAGGATGCACTCAGCGGGGAGGAAGATCGGGGTCTCTTACCAGATCGCCGGTAGTATGCACGCGACAATCGACCAGTCGCAAATAGAAGGAGCTCTTGTCAACCTGTGCCTTAATGCCGTGGATGCCACTCCTGAGGGAGGCCGGATCGAGGTTCGGTCACGAACCGAACATGGGCGGCTTTTGCTGGATGTTCAGAATTCCGGCCCAAAAATCACGGCGGATCATTTGAACCAGGTCTTTGAACCCTTCTTCACAACCAAACCGGGCGGGACTGGCTTGGGGCTGGCCATCGCCCGCGGGGTCGCTGTAGCACATGGAGGTGATCTTTACATAAGCAAGAACGAAGACGGCATGGTCGTATTCACGCTGGAACTCAAAGAAGTTGAGAGCAAATGAGGTATTGAATGGCAAAGATCTTGGTCGTGGATGATGAGCAGGGGATGCGGCGCATACTCGATGTGAATCTCCGCAAGGATGGCCACGTTATCGTGGAAGCCAACGGTGCGCTGGCGGCATTGGATCTGATCAAACGCGAGGATTTCGACGTAGTGCTGACTGATCAGCGCATGCCGGACGGAAGCGGCCTTGATGTCATTCGCGCGGTTCGCGAAGACGATCCGACGACATCTGTTGTCTTTCTAACCGCGATCGGCACCCTCGAACTCGCTGTGGAAAGCATGAGACAAGGCGCTTTCGACTTTCTCACGAAGCCATTCGATCCCGAGGTCGTGAGAGCTTCGGTACGTCGCGCGTCCGAGCGCACTGCTCTGATGCGAGAAAACGCAGTCCTCAAAACGACGGTTCGTAAACTGGAGGGTGCCGACGAGATTCGCGGGACAGGGCCTGCAATCAGCGCCGTACGAGACTTCATATTGCAAGTCGCACCCACCTCTACTACGGTGCTCGTCACGGGAGAAACAGGTACAGGAAAGGAACTGGTTGCGAGAGCAATTCATCGGAATAGCCCTCGCTCCGCGAAACCATTCATCGCGATAAACTGCGCAGCAGTGACTGAGACACTACTTGAAAGCGAGTTGTTTGGGCACGAACGAGGTGCATTTACGGGGGCGGATCGCTCGCGGGCAGGCCTATTCGAAGCAGCTCACGAAGGCACCGTTTTCCTGGATGAGGTCGCCGAAATGTCACCAGCGGCTCAAGCAAAACTGCTCCGAGTCCTTGCGGATGGAGAGATACAGCGCGTTGGATCTTCCGTCACACGCCATGTAGATGTCCGCGTATTGGCGGCAACTCATCGCAATCTGGATGAGCGTGTGAAGTCCGGTGCCTTTAGAGAGGACCTCTATTACAGGCTGGCAGTCGTGCCCGTTCGCCTTCCGACACTCAGAGAGCGCAAAGAGGACATCCCCGATCTATGCGAGACCCTTTGCCAAAGGATCGCGTCGGAAATGAAGATCCCTGCTAAGACATTGACTCCAGCTGCACTCGACAAGCTTTCAACCTATTCCTTCCCTGGCAACATTCGTGAACTCCGCAACATCCTGGAGAGAGCCCTTATCCTTGGGCGGTCGCCCAATCTAGATCCAGAAGATTTGTATCTGCCTTCTTCAAGCGTTGAGGATCGTAGCGCGATCGGCCGGCTCTCTTCGATAGTTGACCTTGTTCCGAAGCAGGTAAACCTGCGTGAACTCCTGAACGATTTGGAAAAGGCATTGATAACGCGCTCTCTTGAACTCTCCCATGGAGTCCAGGCCGAGGCCGCGCGAAAGCTTGGCCTCTCTCGAAGTGATCTGGGGTATAAAGTGGGAAGGTACGGCCTTTCTGGACTTCCTGAGACATCCACGATAAGCGACGATTCCAAAGGTGAGTCGAGTTTGGATCGCGCCTGATCGGGCCGAATGACGATCCAATCGAAACTACCCGCCCGCACTGAGGAGGCAAAACCAGCCCTGTACGCGCGGGCAGTTCCGATTGGAAACTAACGTTTCCCATTACCTATCCGCAATTCGTCGTACAAATCTCTCTCGCGGAGCGCTTTGGCCTGGCAACACTTGAACGAGAAGATAAGATGTACGACAAGGCAAGTATTCGTCCGCGTGGAATGTTGACCTCGCCGTTGCAGGCACTGAATTATCGTCACTTGTAGAAAATAAGCGTAACGGCACGCGTGGATTCCGTCTCCTCTCCCTGACTCCAATACGCCGTGGTGCGCTCCCCGTCACACAGATACCAGTTGGCGTACCAGTCTGCGGGTGCGCGAATCGTTCATTTTGCAGATGCGATGATCGACCCGCAATGTCTAGATTTGAGAAGAGCTGGGAGAGGGACGACCTGCACACAAGCCAACGGAAGCCCCCAGCAACTTGAGTTACCCCTGGTGCACTACCGGCTTGCCCAAGGCCAGCTCTATCCTGATCTCCGGCGGTGCCAGCAGCGTGTTATGCACCAGGCAATGTTGAACGGAGCGCATGAGCCCATCGGTCTGGTCTTGTGTGAGAGATACGGGACACGTAACAAGAATGCGAAAGTTGCCAATGCGGGCAGGCTGCTTCAGCTTGTCCGCCGTTACAGAAACCTCCACGCCGCTATCCGCAAGGTTGCGAGTCTTCAAGTACTGAACGGAATAAAAGGCCGCGCACGAGCCCAAGGATGCGAGCAGTAGCTCCGGGGGTGTCATTCCAGTGTCTTCGCCCCCATTCTCCGCAGGTTGATCGCAAATGATTGAATGCGAACGAGAATGAATTGCGAATTTCACCTGATCGAGCTGCGTAATAGTGACTTCCATTATGGTCTTTCCTCTCTCAATAGAAGAAAGCCACAATAATGTCGATTCGTTACACTGCTGCGGTTGCTTTTTTCTCGCCCGGGATAACCAGCATACGGAGGTATTCCCGTGTAAGGATGGCGCGCAGGCGACTTGCGACGGCAGGGTCACATGGCATCTCAAGCGAGCGGCAGCGATCAATCGCGGCTCGCAGGTCGCGCAGAAACGCCACGCATGACGGACATGCCTCGATGTGTCCGCGCATCTGGTCGCAGGTGAGGGGTTCCACCCGGCCATCCAGATATTCAGAGAGGTTGGCAAACAGATCGCGGCACTCTGCAGGGCGTTCTCTACCCTTAGAGTGGGTGCCCTTGGGCTTTTTCGCCAAGGGTTGGGTTTCATCGGAATCCTCGGATCTTTCACTGAGGACTTCGTTCATCTCTTTACGCACCCATAGACGCGCTCGATGAAGCCGAATTCGCACCGTTCCCTGCTCGAGGTCGAGAACCTGCGCTACCTGCTCGGTGGTCAACTCCTCCATGTCGTGAAGCACAAGAACAATGCGCAATAGCGCCGGGATGCGCAGGATCGCTTGATGAAGCAGATAGTGCTGCTCGGCGTGGAGCAGGTTCCCCTCCGGGCCTTCCGCGGCATCCTGCATCAATCTGCCCAATTCCTCATCGTTTGGCATCAACTCGTCGAGCGAGAGGATATGAGCTGGAGCATGAGCGCTCTTGCGGCGCATGCGCCAGCACCGGTTTCTGGTGACGGTGTAGAGCCAGACAGCCAGTTCTTGCGGGCCTCGGATCGTGGCCAGATGGCCCAGCGAGCGGTAGAGCACTTCCTGCATGGTGTCTTCCGCATCTTCAGAATGCCCGCAGACTTTCATACTGAAGGAGTAGACGGTGTTCTGGAGTAACCCGATCGCCTCTTCAATAGCTTCAGGAGTATTGCGGCGCAAAAGATCGGCAGCTCGGATCAGTTCAGGTCGCATCGCATTGGGCCATCGAGAGCAACTCCAGTATATTCGACCGCGTGCGTAATCACCGCTCGTCCCTTGATTGCTCGTTATTCACGCTCAATGCACTCGGATGCAACTCAATGTGCACAGAGACGCACGGAGTCGAGCTTCTGCAAGGAACTCTCGATCATCTGAAGACAAATGGTGGAAATCTTCTGCAGCCAATCATGCTCATCGCCGGCTTCGGGTTCGGCGTCGGTAGCCGCCCATGCGCGCAGCAAGGCCAGTGCCAGCCCCATCTCGGCTCCAGGGCGGCTTTCCTCCAGCCGGAACATTTGGCGGTAGACCTCGTCTTTCAGCCGATTTCTGCGATCATGCTGCGAATGGCGGGAGCGGCTCACCCGTTTCCTCCTTTAATTGAAATGCAGTTTGCGTTCTTCAATCCCATGGCGCGCAGAATGTTCATTGCGGGGCACCAATTCGTGAATGCAGACTGCAACAGGTTTAGTCCGACGAACGCCGTCAGCCAGAGCCAATAAAGCGAAAAGACGTGGGCCAGCGCAAGGGATAGCAGTATTATCACGCCTGCCATCAGGCGTACACCGCGTTCGACTGTCATCAGATTAAGACTCCTTTTTCGATTCTGATTGAGATCCGGAATTCGAGCGTTGCTTTGAGTGGACCATGTAGTACAAAACAGGAATGGTTGGCCACGAAAGGAAAGTGGACGCGACTGCCCCGGCAATCAGAGACAAAGCGAGTCCCTGGAAGATGGGGTCAGTGAGAATCACACTTGCACCAACAACAACAGCGGCCGCAGTCAATAACATCGGGCGGAAGCGAGTGGCCCCCGCATCGATGACCGCATTAGCCAGCGGCATGCCTTCTCGAATTCTAAGTTCGATAAAGTCAACAAGGATGATCGAGTTGCGCACAATGATCCCCGCACCTGCTATGAAACCGATCATCGAGGTCGCCGTGAAGAAGGCGCCGAGAATCGCATGTGCCGGCATGATGCCAACCAGCGTCAACGGAATGGGAGCCATGATGATCAGAGGTACGATGAAGGATCGGAACCATCCGACAACGAGAACATAGATAAGGATGAGCACTGCGGCGAAAGCCAGTCCCATATCCCGAAAGACTTCAATCGTGATATGCCATTCGCCGTCCCACTTCATTGAGTAGTGGTCCGTCGAGTCCGGCATAGAGGCGTTGTAACGCGTCAGCGTGTATCCGGCTGGGAGTTTGAGATTGTCGAGATCCTTGTTCATTTTCATGATGGCGTAGACCGGACTTTCTTCTTGTCCAGCCACGTCTCCCGTGACATAAACCACGCGGCGCAGATTCTTGTGATAGATGCTGGGCTCGATCGTCTTTCGTTCGACGATCACTAATTCGCGCAGAGAAACCATACCGCCATCCGCTCCCGGAAGACGGATGTTTGCCAAACCCTGCTCCGAGGACCGGTCCGCGCGGTCAAACTCGACGATTGCAGGCACTGGCTCTCGTGCAGCCTGGTCGTGAATCAGACCAACTTGATTTCCTGAGACGGCGAGCGCAAGCGCGTGGCCCACGTCGGAGACGGCGATGCCGTGCTGCGCAGCCTTGACCTCATCGACGCGCATGATCAATCTGGGCTGCGGGTCTTCGACGTACCAGTCCGTGTCAACAACTCCCGAAGTGTGCTGAAAGATCTGCTTAATCTGTTGGGCGACCTGAGTCTGACCGGCCATATCGGGACCGTAAACCTCGGCTACCAGCGTCTGTACGACAGGAGGCCCGGGTGGAACCTCGCTGACCTGAATCCGTGCGCCATACGCGTTGCCGATCGCGTCCAGCAACGGCCGAAGCCGCTTTGCAATCGCGTGGCTCTGCACGCTGCGTTTCTTGGCTGGCAACAGGTTGACCTGGATGTCGGCTTGGTTCGGCTGACGGCGCATGTAGTAGTGGCGCACCAGCCCGTTGAAGTTATATGGACCAGAGGTTCCGGTGTATGTCTGGTAGTTCAACACATCCGGTTGCCGTGAAAGCTCCTGGCCCAATGCCTGGGCGACCCTTGCCGTTTGCTCGAGCGGAGTGCCGTCGGGCATATTGATGACCACCTGCAACTCGCTCTTGTTGTCGAATGGCAACATCTTCACTCGTACCAATCCAAGAGGAACTAGCGCCACCGAAACCAGAAACAGAACTGCGACTCCGATAAAGAACAGGACGCGATTGCGCGCAGATTGAATCAGCGGCGTCATGATGCGCCGATATAGCCGGGTCCGCCAATTCTCGGTTTCCGGTTCCAGGATTTTGGCCCCTTCAAGATGCCTGCCAACAAGTCGGAGGGCAGCCCAGGGAGAAACCACAAATGCAACCAGTAATGAGAAGAGCATGGCCGCTGACGCGCCCACGGGAATGGGCCGCATGTACGGCCCCATGAGTCCGCGAACGAAGGCCATAGGCAAGACGGCCGCAATCACAGCGAATGTGGCCAAAATAGTCGGATTGCCCACTTCGGCGACAGCCTCTACCGCGACTTCACTCATCGGCCTGCCATGATTTTCCCTGAGTCGAAAGTGGCGCACCATGTTCTCGACAACAACAATGGCGTCATCGACAAGAATGCCAATCGAGAAGATCAAAGCGAAGAGCGTTACGCGATTGATGGTGTAGCCGAGAAAATAGAACACTGCCATCGTGAGCGCTAGTGTGACGGGAATGGCCAGCAGCACCACACCCGACTCTCGCCATCCCAGGAAAAGCGCTACGAGCACTGTTACAGACAATGTGGCCAGTAGAAGGTGCTCAAGCAGTTCGTCTGACTTGTCCTTTGCCGTTTCGCCATAATTCCGCGTAGTGGTCACGGTCACATCGCTCGGTATGCTGACGCCCTGCATGCGGTGGACGTTCTTGAGAACGGCATTGGCAATATCTGTGGCGTTGGTCCCTTTCCGCTTGGCCACGGTGATGGTGACCGCCGGATACTGGCCTGCTGCTGATGGACTTGAGTTCGTCGTGCCATAGACGACATAGTTGGCCGGATCCCCTGCACCGTCGACAATTTTCTCGGCAACGTCCCTTAGGTAGACCGGTTGCCCGCGAACCACGCCTACCACGACCGCTTCCAAGTCTTCTCGACGAGTGAAGATGTTGCCGGCTTCGACTCGAACTTCCTGGTTGTTTTCGGCGAAATTCCCCGCCTGCACGGTTGCATTTGCGGCTTGAAGATGCCCGACAATGGCCATCGGCGATATCCCGTAGGCGTTGAGCTTCTCCGTGCTGAGTACTACACGCATAGTGCGCGGAAGCCCGCCAATGATCGTGGTTTCCGATACATTTGAAATCTGCTCGAAATTGTGTTGCATCTCGGCGGCGATGGCGCGAAGTTGATAGCCGTTGTAATGCTCGCCCCACAGCGTCAACGCCAGGATTGGAACATCGTCAATGGAGCGGGCCTTGATCAGCGGCTGCGAGACTCCCGGCGGCATGCGATCGAAATTCGAGTAGAGCTTGCTATAGACCTTGATCAGCGCGTCTTCCTGCGGCGTGCCCACAAGAAAACGGACGATCACCAGGCTTTGTCTTGGTGCCGAGGTCGAGTACACATACTCGACGCCCGAGATCTGGTGCACCAGGCTCTCGATCGGCAGCGTAACGCGCTCTTCCACTTCCGCGGGTGATGCGCCCGGCATCGCGGTAGTGATGTCCAGCATCGGAACCAGAATCTGCGGCTCTTCCTCGCGGGGAATGATAGCGACCGCGAAGATTCCGAGAGCCAGTGATGCGGCAATAAACAGCGGTGTCAGCTTGGAGTTGAGAAAAGAATGCGCCAGGCGCCCGGCAATTCCAAGATCTGCCTTCATGGCTGGGCCTCGATGCGCTTGCCCGCCAGATCACGATCCGCAGGATCGTCCACCAGTTTTTCGCCGGCTGAAATGCCCGACAGCACTTCAATGTGGTTGCTCTGTGCCCCACCCAGTGTGACGTAGCGAAGCTGCGCAATTCCGCTGTTGTCGAGGACGTAGGCGCAGGCCAGCGAGCCGCGCATAACCACGGCGGAGCTTGGAATAAGAATCGACTGGCGCGTGCCAGTGGCAAATCCTGCCGTGCCATACATGCCGGCGTGTAATTGTTTCGAGGAAACCAAATCGATCTTGACTGTAAAACTGTGACTTGCTGGATCGGCGGCTGGAACAATTTCCGCAACAGTTCCAGTGAGATTCGCCGTCGGCGCTCCGTGGATCGAAACAGGAACGTTCATCCCTTTGCGAACCGATCCAATGGCCGACTCATCGACCGTCGCCTGCAATTGCAGCGGCCCGGCGCTATCCACTTGCAACAGCGGCACGCCCGGAGAAGCGAGCGTTCCCGGATCGGCCAGCCGTGCCGTTATTACGCCCGCGAAAGGTGCGCGCAGACGCGTATAGCCCAGCATGGCGCGCGCTCCGCTATCCTGGGCCTTTGCCGCTTCGGACTGCGCACGCAATGCTTCCACGCGTTGTGCCGAGGCTTCTGCCCGCCGTCCTACCTCATCCAATTCTTGCGGACTCACGCTCTTCTGCGCCTTTAGCTGCTTGTAGCGTTCCAGCGTGCTTGCGGCAAGGTTGGCGTCGGTTTGTGCCGCGGCCTGTTGACTTTGTGCAGCCATCAGTCCAGCCTCTGCCTGGTGCGCAGAAGCGCGGAGCGTGGCGTCGTCGAGGACTGCCAGAGTTTGCCCAGCCCGTACGCTGTCGCCTGCATGCACCAGTACCTGCTCGATGCGCCCAACGACCTGCGCGGAAACTACTGCCGATTCCCGCGCGTGCAGAGTTCCTGTGGAATGCAGGAGCGCGGGTGCCTGCTCCTGGCGACTCTCCACGATTCGCGCCCGCGCGGTTTGAGTGGCAACAGCAGGGGTAGGTTCCGCCGTATTACACCCGGCCAACATCGCCGAAGAAGCGGCCAGCAAACAACCAGACAAAATCACTTTCATTGCAGTTCCTCCGCCGCTTCGGGAGTCAGTATCCCTGTAGCAAAAAGCAGTTCAGCATAAGCCATAGAGTTGCCATAGACGGCTTGCCAGTAGTTTGACTGGCTCTGCCGCTCGGCATCCTCAGCGCGCAGCAGATCAGTGATGGTTGCCAGTCCCGCGCCGTAACGGTTTTTAAGTATTCGAAGACTTTCGGCCGATTGATCCATCGAAGCCCGCGCTGTATCAAGAGTGAGTGTCGCAGTCTGCCGATGAATGTGTGCCTGGCTCACTTCGAGGCGAACGTGCTGTTGAGAGGCAGCCAGTTGCGCATCGATCTTCTGTTTGGCGGCGCTCTCCCGGGCGAGCTGAGCGCGCTTGCCGATAGGCAGGATGTCGATGCTGATCTGAACGCCCGCGACCCAGTTGTTTCCACCCGAACCCGCAAACGACGCGCGATCTTCCTCCCAATTGCCATAAGCACTCACGCGAGGGCCGAAAGTCGATTTGGCCGCCCCGACAGCAGTCGCCTGGGCTGATTGCGCCTGTCCCAGCGCCATCAAGTCGGGCCGAGTCTTTGCCGCAGTAGCCATCTCCTGTTCCAGCGGCAGCTGAGGAAACGAATGAGGTTCGATCGGTTTCAGCTCAGTTGTTTGTAGGTCCGGAACTCCCATCGCCTCTCGCAACTGAGCCCATGCCAGTTCCAGCTCGCCCTCGGCCGCGATGAGTTCCTGTTTGCGCGCGGCAACGTTCACCTCCGCCGACATCCGATCGGATTCCACCGCAAGGCCTGCCTTCACGTGGTCGTCTACAGAAGCCAGAAGAGCATCCGCAGTTTCCTGGTTATGCCTCGCGACATCGATCCCCCTCTGCGCATACAGCGCCGACTGGTATGCCTGGATGACACGGAACACAATGTGCTGGTCAACTGCTTTAGCCGATATAGCAGAGCTCTCTTTAAAAAGATCGGCCCGGTGGATGTCCTTCTGTGTCTTGAGCGAGTCAAATGCCATCCACGAACCTGAGACGCGCATAGCAAAATTGCCGATCGGGGCCGGAGTGTTGAGGGCATCAAGAGCGAAGTCAGCCGCCGTAAACCGTTGTTGGCGCAAGCGCGTGCCGAACACATACACCGGATCGTCTCCGCGGGAAATGTCTTCCGCGAAGTTGACTTGCGGCAGCAGTTGGGTGCGTGCCATGGTGGCTGCCGACTTGGCTTCTTCGTTGCCAGCCCGCGCAATTGCAGCCTCGGGGCTCTGCCCCATGGCCTGACTGATTGCTTCGCGCAGCGTAAGCGGTTCCTGCGAAGAGGCGGCCCATCCCCCCATACTGAACAGCAGAAAAAGGCCCAAAGATCGATAAAGGCATGAACTCATTGCGTGCAATGTCCTTGGTTGGTCCTTTCATGGGAATAAAGTCCTGGAAAGTTGGATTCGTTACAAAGCGCGGGAAATATATTCTGCATGCGGCCGGCGCTTTCTCATGCCAGTAGCCTAAGCGAATCGTTCGCCCGTTGCCCGGTTACGCAGAAACCACAGATGACATTGGAACCACGTAGCACTTCTCATCGGCCTACATCGCACATTGGAATGACACTTCCAATCGTCTATCGCGAAATCCTCCGACCTGATGCCGTTTTTGATCTGGCTCACTAGGCTCACTAGCGCGTTGCCGCCCACTAAGGGCCGCGGTTGCACCTGCATCCCTGCGTCTAAAAGCGATAGCAAAGCTATTTGACTTCAATGATCTTCATATGTGAATATCTGATCATTTGGTGATATATTTCAACCTTCAAGACAACGAGAGATCTGACCGACGCCGAGTTGGAAAAGGTAGCGGGACGATTCCGCATGCTGGGCGAGCCCATGCGCCTGAGAATCCTGCAGGCGCTTCATGGCAGACCGCTGACGGTTGGCGAGATTGTGGACGCAACGGGCGCGACACAGTCGAATATTTCAAAGCATCTTGCGCTGCTTGCATCGTCGGGGGTCATTGCGCGCAACAAGCGCGGCCAGTTTGTCTCCTACGGAATAAGCAATCCGCTGACGTTGAAGCTTTGCGAACTTGTGCACAAGGAACTGCTGAAGCAGACGTGAGCGCTCCCTGATGCCTTCATTTTTCTCGTGCGGCCGAGTAAGGTGCCGATAACTCTCACCCCAAAACGAAGTGACCACTGTGTGCGTGTGACCTGCATCACTCAAAACCCTTGCTGAAGGACGCTACCTTTCCTTTAGAACCGCAACTTGCTCGTAACGACATCGCCATCAGGAGGGCCAAAGGTGAGTTCCGCCTTAGGAACGAAACTTCCCGGGCCCTTGGGGCATTTCGGCAATCCTTTGACGGAAGCCGCGCTCCACGGCATCACCCGGGCGCTCGCTTCAGTCGGGAGAGCCTTTGAGCCCCGGAGCTTCCAAAGCGTTGTGTGGCCGACAGGTGGAGGAATTGCTTGGAGTTGAGCTCTTTGGAGCGCGCGGGCCACTGCGGCAGGCACTTCTGGATGGGCAAGTGCGGGAAGGGTGGCGAGCTACGCTGAAGTTCGACGGAGCGGCTCACCGGTTAGTCTCCATCACAACGGCTCCATTAGACGTGGTCGAGGGCTCTGACTCCTCCTGATTCTGGTCGAAGCCATTGGTGGGAATAACGCAATGCGGCCGGGGCAGCAGTGTGCAAATGTGAGCATCTTTCTGGTTCCCACAGTCAGATTATTCATTTGGGCTCTTCAACCGAAGATGAGGTACAAGATGAGTTCTGTTCTCAACCGTTCTCATTGAGAAGCCACGAGCGCACACCTAGTAAGGATCTCAGAAGCCTCCTGTCTTCCGTACCCGTCTCAGCTTGGAGTTGAGTTGGTTCTCCAGTACGTCATGACGATTTGTCTGATCACGAGCGCGCACTTCAGTTGGAGACTCCTCCGACGAGAGCAATTGATGTTCTCAGTGTCCCAGGCGTGCAGGGATCATGACGAAGCGACTGCGCTGCGATCACTTCTTTGCAATAGGAGCCAAATGGGGCCTGTAACCGCACCTCTCAAGGCTGCCATGCTCCGGCGGCACAAAACCGCGCTTTTCGCCCGATGATGTCTTTGTCCGGACACAGAGTGTAACCAAGTTCGTGACTTGAATCGGGAGTTGCAGCACGGAGAAAGAAAAGGACCTGAGATGCTCATCATATTGATTATTGTTCTGGTGCTCGTTTTCGGAGGAGGAGGAGGGTACTTTGGCTACAGTCGTTGGGGCGCAGGCGGTGGCGCAGGCATAGGGCTTGGCACAGTGCTGGTCATTCTGCTGGTGTGCTATTTGCTGGGTGTTTTCAGATAGTCTCGCGGCAGTATTGACCCCTTTGTTCACCGAGCGACCGGCGATGAGTTCGGCCAGTCGCGACTTACCTTAAATTGCAGTCGATTCACTGGACGTTTGCATGACTTATGCGGAAGCAGCTTCACGCCTTCTTTCTGTTGCACTCTTCGCAATTTTCTTTACTGGCTGTGGTTCATCCCATGTGAGCTCCCTTTCGTCAATTGAGCTCACGGTCCAGAACGCCGGGACCGGCGGGGGAACCGTCACGAGCACTCCATCGGGGATCAGCTGCGGCTCGGCATGTAGCTCCAAGTTTGCCAGCGGAACGACAGTGACACTGACAGCAAAACCGGACGCTAACTCGCTCTTTAGCCGTTGGTCAGGCGCTTGCTCCGGTACCGGAACTTGCACGCTATCGCTTGCGAATCAAACATCAGTGACGGCAACGTTCAGCGCCTCCGCTCCTCCTCCGCCAGCTACCGTTCAACTTACGGTGACAGATTCCGGCAACGGAACGGGAACGGTCACGAGCGCGCCCGCAGGCTTAAGTTGCGGGCTGACGTGCAGTGCGACCTTCACGAGCGGAACAACGGTGACCCTGACGGCGAAACCGGACGCCAACTCACTCTTTGCAGGGTGGACGGGACCGTGCACCGGCAGTGGCACTTGCACGATACTGCTTGCGAATCAGACATCAGTGACTGCAACGTTCAGCGCCTCCGCTCCTCCTCCGCCAGCTACCGTTCAACTCACAGTGACAGATTCTGGCAACGGAACGGGAACGGTCACGAGCGCGCCCGCAGGCATAAGTTGCGGGTCCACGTGCAGTGCGGCCTTCGCGACGGGGACGTCCGTGACGTTGACTGCAAATCCGAGCGACGGTTCGAGCTTTACCGGGTGGACGGGGGCGTGCTCCGGCACGGCGCGGTGCAGCTTAACGCTGGAGAGCGATACCGCTGTTGGGGCAATCCTGTCTGCCGCACCGCCAGGCGCTGGCTTGGCCTCGCTCAAGCACATCGTCTTCATGGTGCAGGAGCACAGCTCATTCGACAACCACCTTGGAGCATTGCGGGACTACTGGGCCAAGAATGGCTATCCGGATCAGTCGTTCGATGGTCTTCCGCAGTTCAATCCCACCTCCGGCGCGGCGCCTCTGTATGCGCCGCCTCCGACGAATCCGGGGTGCAGCCCTGCGTTTCCTCCACCGAACGACTGCGTGTATGACGCCGACAACCCGGTAGCCTCATTCCATCTGAAGACGGTATGTACTGAAAACACCAGCCCATCGTGGAACGAGAGCCATGTGATCTGGAACGTTCACGACCAATTGGGTCTGTATCCCCCCGCTGCATTGGATGGATTCGTGTGGGTCGCCGGACACGATGGCCGCAACTACGTGCCACCGTTCACTGACGTGAATGGGGTCCGTGCAATGGGGTACTTTGACGGAAACGATCTGAACTACTACTACTTCATGGCATCCAACTTCGCCACTTCTGACCGTTGGTTCCATCCCGTGATGAGCCGGACCGGCCCCAACCGGGAGTTCATTATTGCGGGCACATCGCAGGGGCGCGTTTACCCGAACGGGGCCAATGCGAACGATTCTTCCTTGCTGACGGCAACCATGATTTTTGAGGTGCTCGAGAAGGCTGGCATTACATGGAAGATCTACGTAAATCCGGACGGCAGCGGCTGCTCCGGGCCACCATACGATATGACATGCCTCCTCAAGCAGACCTACGTTCAACCCTTTGTCTTTGGGCAGAGCATTCCAACCAAGTACCCTCAGAATTTCGCGACGATGTCGCAATACTTTGCAGATTTGCAAAACGACACCCTGCCGCAGGTTGTCATCATTGAGCCTGCTACTGCCGCCGGTCTAGACGAGCACGCCTCCAGCTATGACGGACGGGCAACCAATGTCCAGTGGGGTGCGAACTATGCTGCCTCTATCATCAATGCCCTGATGCAGAGCCCATCGTGGAAGGACTCGGTTTTCATATTCACCTACGATGAGTACGGCGGCTTGTACGACCATGTTGCACCGCAGCCAACAGTAAGTCCGGACGGCATCAAGCCAGTGGATCTCAACCCGGGCGATGTGTGTACAAAAGGAACAGGTCCGATCTGCGACTTTATCTACACCGGCTACCGGGTGCCGCTTCTGGTGATCTCTCCTTTCACGAAGAAGAACTACGTGTCCCACACAATTGCGGATACGACGGCCATCCTTAGACTGATCGAGACGCGCTTCAATCTGCCGCCCCTCACGAAACGGGACGCGGCTCAGCCG